>Ga0115842_100031_pt1 | contig 41371 bp, 22 predicted proteins | sample InSIn2SAF170_2_FD_83856 | JGI IMG/M metagenome (GOLD analysis project Ga0115842, IMG submission 83856)
CTCGACTGATAAGGCCGCCATCACCTTTAGGTGCTCGACCACCGCCTTTTAGTTACTTATTTGCCCCTCAAATAAGTCAAAAAAAAAAGAAGTAAATTGAATGCGCAAGCAGGCTCGACTGTTAAGGACCCTTTAGGGGGCTCGACTGATAAGGACCCTTTAGGGGGCTCGACCATAAGCCCCCCCACCCAATAAGTAAATTGAAGAGGAGAGGACCCTTTAGGGGGCTCGACCATAAGCCCCCCCACCCAATAAGTAAATTGAAGAGGAGAGGACCTTTAGGTGCTCGACTGATAAGGCCGCCATCGAGAGGATGCGCAAGCAGGCTCGACTGTTAAGGCCGCCATCACCTTTAGGTGCTCGACCATAAGGGAGAGGAGAGGAGAGGGTTTTTTCATAATGTACATTCTATTCACTTAACCTATAACTGGAAATTTTCTTTAATGAAACATGATGGTCGAGCAACTAAAGTTCCTTTGGTCGAGCGGCTTCGCTCCTTTTCATCATGTCTCTTTCCATTTTAGGCAGGATGGACGGGTGCTCGATGAAATGAAGGGAGGGCCGGGAAAAAGGTAACCTGCGTTAGCTTTGGTTCCCCAGTTCAGGGTATCGTTCGGGTATTATCTATCATGAGCCTACTCAGAACTAGCTGATTCTCGCATTTATGAGATCCCGAGTCTCCAAGTGGGCCCTCTTGGCCACCCACGGCCCTGGCTTTTTGGGGAATCCTGCTCCTGTGTCGCTTGTAGCTCGGCGGTCCACCGGGTTTTTTCTCCAGTTCCGAGTGTATTCTTGGATAGTTATAGCGGCCCATAGGCGCAAGATGTACCTTGTGGGGGCGGCCGGGACCCTGGACATAGTCCTTTCAGACAGTGGCCGTTTAGTCCATGGTCCATTGGATGTTCGGTGCAAGGCCAAAAATTGGAACACACTGCCCGAAACGTTCCCGTCCTTCGCTTTAGGGCCTGTCCCTCAGTGTGGTCAGTACTGAATACTGTCGGGCAGCAAAGCTTACACCTGTTCACTTATTGCGATGGTTCACCAGGGCCTCTTTCCTCCTCCCTTTTCTGCTCACTCGTGAATCAGGGGCTGCCGGACCCCCCCTACAAAGGGGGAGAGAGTCGACTGAGCATCTCAGCCATTGGCGGGAATTTCGCCCGCATCCGATCCCCAATTCTTGTTCACCCTGGATGATCGTGTTGGGTGAATTGTTACCTCGTATGATCGTGTTGGGTGAGCAACAGCCGCTTCGTCACAGTACTTACTTATGGGCTAACGGGTCACACTTTGGCCAAGTATCCTACAAAAAGACTCCCGAAAGCCAGAAAGATTGAAGGAATGGCCTGCGGAATGGGCGCATCATGACATCGTAAGATGTCTCGCCCGAATGGATTAGTTGGTGCTGGAAATGTCGGAAAAAGCGAACGGAAAGAGTGATAAGGAGTGGAAGAGACAGAGACACTTCCCAACCAGAAAGCGAAGTTACCACTGATGGTATATTTGGTGTAAGCGAGCTCTGAGATCACATCTTTGGAATAAAATCCAGTTGGAAAAGGAAATCCAATTAGAGATAGGCTGCCTATGAGCATCATGGCATAGGTAAAAGGTAACGAGGAAGCAAGCCCCCCCATCTTGCGCGTATCTTGCTCATCCGACATGGCATGAATCACTGGACCTGCACTCAAGAATAGTAATGCTTTGGAAAAAGCGTGATTCATTAAATGAGAGACGCTAACCGAATAGTTGGAAATGCCGCAAGCAAAGATCATATAGCCTAATTGACTGCAAGTTGGATGAGCTATGACCCTCTTTGAATCGTTCTGTAATATTCCAGTGGTTGCCGCGGAGAATGACGTCATAGCCCCTGCAAAAGCAATAACAATCAAAGCCGTGGGTGGGTATTCAAATAGAGGGGAGCACCTCGCTATCATGGGAACGCCTGCTGTTACCATAGTAGCTGCATGAATCGGAGCGGATACTGGAGTGGGACCCTCCGTTGCATCGGGTGACCGAGTATGCAATCCTATCTGTGCGGATTTTCCAACAGCACCAATAAAGGGCGAGATACGAATAACAGTTATGGCATGAAATCTAATATTGCGGAAAATGAAATCATTTTGGGGTTCGGAAAAGGCACTAGCACGAGCAGAAATGGTCGGGGAGTCTACTGTTTGAAAGAGAGTAAAACGACCCAAAATCCCGAGAGCTGATCCAAAATCACCTACTCGATTGACAAGCATAGCTTTGATAGCTGCTTTATCTGCCTTAAGTCGTGTGGACCGGAAATTAATTGACGAATATGGAGCGAGACCTACTCCCTCCCATCCCGGGAATAATTGAATAAAGTTATCTCCGGTAACCGACATTGGCGTAAAAAAAGTAAGAATGGATGAATGACACATAAATCGAGGGCTATGTGGATCCTCGGACATATATGAAATGGAATGAGGATGGACCAAGCTACTTACGAATGTAACCACAATTGGCATAACTACGGTCGGGCTATCAAACACAGGGTCGGAAGTGAATTCCGGGTCGAACCAATCTGCGAATCGAGCTCTGTTACCCTTGCAATGATGTGGTACCCCCAGGAACATTCTAATTAAGTGCTCTCCGAACCGTGCGGGGAGGTTTCCCATCACACGGCTCACCAACTTGATATTATGGTTCTTAAGGGTAACAACCACCGTATGTCCGAACAGGATCCCCCCCCCCTTCCCCCTCTATAGGGTTTTGACTAGAATTTCTTCCCAGGGTTATACCCTCTCCCGGTGGTCGAGCAACTAAAGTTTCAATTTACTTATTGGGTGGGGGGGCTAACGGTCGAGCCCCTCCGGTCCTCTATTTTTTCCCCTCAAAGAGCATAGCGAAGGGTCCCGTTTGAGGGGAAGAAAGTCGTATCCTGCCCTTCTTGAGAAGGGAAAGGTACTATGATTTCTTCCCCTCAAAGAGTTAGAAGGGTTGATCAGGACAGGACCTTACTGGGTTGACCTTTCAGGATGCGCAAGCAGGCTCGACCATAAGCCCCCCCACCCAATAAGTAAATTGAACCTTCCCCTCGCGCGCGTTATAACCTACCAAAGTGAATCAGTAAAGAAAGGCTCGTTATCGCTTTCCTTTGCCACTCAAGTAAGTGTACGGCATCTGCTTGGGCCCCTTCTTCCTTCCCGCTGATTCGCCCCCCCCCTATGAAAGTCAGTAGAAAAAGAGGGGGATCGATCAATAGTTGAGTGTACTACGAGCCCTCTGCCCCACGCATCCAACCAGCTCAGAATGCGTGGTTCACCGGTTCCACCGACTATACTCTTCCAGTTATTCAGTCGATACAGAGGTGCGCTTGAAGTGGGGGGTGTGCTGTCCCTATTGGACTCTTCCCCATAAGGCCCCCTAAAGCCCGGGCATAAGCGCCCTCTTGCTACCCATATGCGAGGCCCGCCCTTAGCCGCCGCCCGCCTTCCCCAACCTGTGCGTGGGATCTCCTCGCCGCAGGGGATCGATCGCTCCCACACCTGTAGCGTTCGTGATATTCTCAACTGTGTATCGAAAGGCGGGGCAGCACAGCCAGCCGGGGGTTTTTACGTCCAGTATGTCCCCCCCCTTATTCCCGACATGCTATGGTGCCCAGGGTAGTTCCCATAGAGCGAGTCGAGTCCGTATCGCCGCGGAGCAACTGCAGCGTCCGGATCGAATCCATCTACTCGGCGATTCATCCGGTGACTTCACGGTCGCCAAAGGAGCCCCAAGAAGCATCAAACATTTCAGAGAAGATCCGTGGAGCAATTTTTAGATAGCAAGCACTAGCTCCCGGTGCAACTTCATGAGAAGCAGTCAAGGAGAAGATAGAAGATAATGAAACGCACGTGGTGGTTACTATGGCGGTTCCTTCTGAACCTAGAAAACGTCCGAAAGCACCTGCTACGGAACTACCGAGCAAGGGCAACGATACTATGAGTAAATACATAAAATCGAATATGGGGACAACCAAGAATCAAGCAATTACGGAGCGGCCTGTGATTGAGCAAAAATGGGAAATTTAGGGTTTACTTATTGGGTGGGGGGGTTAACAGTCGAGCCCCTACCGGGCCTCACCATCGGAATGGTGAGTCCCTACCGGGCCTCTCCTTATCAGTCGAGCCCCTACCGGTGATGGCGGCCCGTTGGTCGAGTCATGCTTACGCATCCTCTCCTTAGCAGTCGAGCCGATGGCGGCCTTTTAGTTCTTCAAGTTCCTCACCATCGGAATGGTGAGCCCCTATCGGTCCTCTCCTCTTCAATTTACTTATTGGGTGCCCCTCTCAAATAAGTAACTAAAAGGCGGTGGTCGAGCCCCCTAAAGGGTCCTTATCAGTCGAGCCCCCTAAAGGGTCCTTATCAGTCGAGCCTGCTTACGCATCCTCGATGGACAGTTCAATAACAAATCTAGAGTAGGCGGGTGAAGGTCCCAAGTAGTTAATGAATGACTGTAGATCAGTTCAAGTCCCTTTCATTGCACACACCAAACATTCAGTGACATTCGACACATTCCTGTGCTTGGGTAGATAGAGCCACCAGCCGAGAGTAGGTAGGTGATTCTCCGTGCTTGAGTAGATAGAGCCTTTACACACTAGTGGAAGTAAGTACAAATAGTACGATAGATCGATGCCCACTGAGAGATCGATTTGGAGATAGATCCATTGGGAGATCGATGCCCACCCACGAATGAGACGAGAGCTCGCACCCACCTTATGCAGACAAAAAGACCGCTGATTTCATCGCAGTTCGCTAGGCATAAACCCGACTTTACCTCTCGCAGTGAATACCCACCTCCTTATCGCAGTTCGTTAGTCAGAATTACCATTTTCATTCGGTAAAACACGCTAGGAAGTTCTCTTTTTGATCGGGCCATTCCATTCAAAACCCCTCCGTTCTAACACTTATCCCTTCTGTTCCCTTGCCTTATGACTTCTACTCCCTTCTACTGTGGCTGGGTTCTCCCTTCTACTAAGGCTTTATTATATTCTCTTTTTGGGCTTGCATATATTCTCTGTCATTATGGTGGGTGCCAATCAATCGGAAACGGGTGACGGGAACGCTATCGGGTGACGGGAACAATACGGCAAGTAAGATGGATACGCCAAGCAAGATGGATACGGCTACCTTCCGGTTCAGGACCTTCGGCATACATACGTGGATTGCTTCATTTCTCTGTCCTCAGAGTCTTGCCGGCTTGGGATATTCAATACAAGGAAAGAATATCACTAGGGTGCCTCGCACTTCTGTCTACGTTCGCCTTCATACGTGATCCTTCTTTCTCCTTCTTTCTAGGGTCGCCTTCTTTCTCGGGTTGGGGAAAGCGACTGTCATCTAAATCACATCCAATCAATCTAGCACATCCAATCAGTGGAGTTGGGTGCTACCTTCTGGGTTGGGGAAAGCAGGGCTGTGGAACTCGCTTGCTGACATGGTTCAGTCTCCCTCTCTGTATCTCTATCTGTCTCAATACCTATCCCTGATATTTCTTTTATTACTGATGTGTCCTCCGGAGGCCGAGCCCAAGCGTTAGCGTGGTAGGCGTAGTTGGTCCCATCTCTTTGGAAAGTAGCTCCGTCCAGTAGCAGCTCCTATCTCCCATCTGTGAACCCCATTTCTCTGGCCAATATCTGTATGGATCACAAAGAGGTTACTGGCCTTATGACTTGCCTACATACATGCTCGTAACTCTGCCTTATGACTTGCCTTTAAGATCGGGCCCCATCAAAGCGTTAAAACATTCCCCTCAATTTCAATTAACAAATTGGGTGGTGCTACCCATGGCCCAAAGAAATCATGAGGGAATTGCCTACCTCTATACTGGATTTACCTACCTAGAGACTTTTCATTACCTACTCCTCTAGTTACCAATGTACTCTTCGGGTTGTTTACCTGCGCTTGAGGGAAGGGAATTCTTTTATTGGCTTGTACTTTATGAGCTTACCTTAGATATTGGATTAGAGCCCGGATAGACCAGAGGTTCTTTCTTTAGACCCTTGATCCCGGATCAAAGATGGTGGAAAGTCTAGCCCGGAGAGATGGAAATAGATTACTTGTTTTCAGATTGTTACTTGCATTCATTGTGACTTGTCTAGAGGAGGGACGACTTACCTATTATTTGGGGTTTATCACAGAGAGGAGATTAGGAGAGTTGGCTATGAGAAAGAGTATGTTAAAGCTTTGATAGGGATTTCATCTTTGTATACCTTGCATAAGGATAGACTCTTTCTTTGGAAAGGATACCCTAATGTTCAAGCTTGAGACCAGATAGAGGAGCTTTATACTTGGACTTTCTACCACCGGATATTTCTTTTCTTTATAGCGCTTAGGGAATAACATTGAAAACCCTCACCATATGAATAGTGAGTGACCCCTAAATAATATAGGGCCCTGGAGACCAAAAATCAGAACATTACCCAACATATCATCTATGAAGAATTTCTTTAGTAGAGTGTCAAGATAGGTAGGCTGCGAAACAAACCCTATGAAACCACTTACCCTTTTCTTTTCATAATAGACTGTACCTCAAGATAGGTAGGCTCGCTCTATCCTTGATCCTTCCTATGGTACCTTATGAAACCAGAATAAGACCGAGCTCAGGTGCCTCTCGATCAAAGGGAGAGGAAGAATGGAATGAAGAAAATCACGTATATAGAATAGTTCGATTTGCCGCACCCCACCTTTATTTACTGCCCGTGCACCTATAGATCCCTTGACTAAGATAGAACCAAGCTTCGCTGTTTTCCATCTCATTCACTCCATCTCAAGTATCCCCCCTCACTTCCATGCCATCCCCTTATTTTGATCGTTGGAGCGTGAACTTGCCTCCCTGCCTCTATCTCTAGACTGCTATCTCCACCGCCTTATCTCAACGCCTTTGCTTGCTGAACCAGAAGCAAGGGCTGGATAGAACTCCCTCCCATTAAGGCTGGCTCTAGCTCGATCAGGCTGGCTCCGGGGTTAGCGAGGGCGGGAAAGCTTATGGTTTCACGTGACTATGACTCGTAATGGACAGATTTAGAACCCCGAGGGATAATACGGGACATATTCTTATACGTACGAGACCTACCCTTGCTACACCTAATGGTGGTATATCTTATATAAATAGATAGATATGGCCCTTTTAGGGAGCTTATATAAAGACCAACCACCTCAACGCCCTTCGGGACTTCTTAAACGAAACGAATACCACCTCAACGCCCTTCGCTTCGGGACTAATATACCGAACGAAGAACGAAACGACTCAACCAGATTCTCCCTTTCCTTCCTATAGATTATCCCAAGGCAAGGATAGATTACCGGAACAAGGTTGGCCGGATGATACTGGCTTCGGTCAATTCTTCCCAGAACTCCTTGCTTGTACTTCCCGGATGAGAACAACTAGCTTGGACAGATGAGAACGAACTACTTATTGGTTGGGTTAGCGAGCTATTGGTTCAAGAGCTAGGATCGTTTAGCAGCCCCAGTGATTAGAACTACTTGCTTGGGTTATCACTCCTTGCTGGAGGTGAGACAAGTGAATCAATCAATCAATCAATCTTATCTTCCAGGGTTGGTGATCCCAGCTTGAGGTGAGACAAATTCATCGTCCAGGTTCAGGAACGACTGTCCAGCCCGGCAACTCTAGCTACTTGCTTGAGGTGAGGCAGGTGAATCAATCGTTCGGTTGGTGATACCAGCCTTAAGACAGGATCCAACCCCAATATAAGTCCGGGGTAGGCTTATCAGCCCAACTCGTAAAGGATAGCTTATAACCCAAGATAAGGAAGCCAATTCTACGAGATAAGAAGGTCCCGGAGGGGCTTGCGCTTCCTAGTGCAAGGAAGCTTATTCCCCAAGATAAGGACCCGGGAGGGCGCTTCCTGTAATCGGGAAGGATTTTCACCCTATGAGTAAAGGGTAAGGGTCTTTACCGTAGTAGCTAAACTCAAAGGGAAGGCCCCCCTACGAGTAAAGGGTAAATCCATTCCTCAATCTTCCCTCAATCATCCTTACACTGCTAGGTAAGGGTTGGTTCGCTGACTAACGCATGCTTGGCTCACCTCACGCTCACAGTGAACACAGTGAAGAGGAAGCAAGTCAAGAAGCACGGTTCTCATCTAATCTTCCCTCAATAATCACGGATAATCTATTAGGGAAACGGAGAATCGCTCGGATCATTTGAAAGGTTATTATATCCTACCCTACCTCTTGACTGATTAGACTGATGACTAACAGGTGGGCATCCTTAGAGTAAGAGAAGAGGTGGGCATCCTCCCTAGTCTGCGGGCTGGTCATCCGAGGTAGTTCTTGGGCTGGGATGGGAGTCATTTCATCCCGAGATAGTTGCCCAAGAGTGCTAATCTATGGGCTGGTAATACCGACTTCGTACTTCTATTTCTCCCAGCCTTGGTATAACTACTTACTACTCGTACAAGGTAAAGTGGCACTAAACTAATCTAATCTGGAATTGCAACTAACATAAGGTGATTCCTAAGTCCTAATAAAGAAAGAGCTGTTCAGTGTCACTTAATAAATATTCATTTCATTAGGCGATTAGATGCTTGATCCTAATAACCTAATCAATTGAATGTGCAACCCAAACCCATAAGGCGATCCGGTGATGATGATATCTATCTATGCTTGATCTTTCTAACTGGCTTGGATCTCACACCAATTGGATGTAACCCATATAGCAGCAGCAGCCACACACAGGTTATTGAGCGTAAGGTAGGTTAGTTATACCATACCTTGTTGAGTTCTACCTTGAGCGAGCGTAGCGAAGGCATATCTTTCTATTATAGTAGATAGACCCTTCTTAGATAGATAATAGAGAAGAGCTCAATCAAGATCAGGATCAAAATCAAGTCGTGTCAACACTGGGCTCTAAATGATTCATAAATGAATGGGATTTCTATAGGTGGTAGGATGCTATGCTATTCTATAGTGACAGTGTCTCTTTTCTTAGGACCGTCCATCTATGGTGGGGCGTGGCTGTGCCCTTATTAGAGTTAGTCAGACAGCCAGCTTTCAGCCACTGACTCACTCTTATTAGTTAGTTAGAGAAGAGAATAGATAACAAACCTGAAGGCAGCTCTAAATGAAATAAATGAGTGAGAGGTATTTCTATCTATCTATAGGATGGCCCCACTATCTATCGTCTATACCTATAGTTGGTTGACCCGGGCCCAATACTATCAAGCAAGGCAAGGTTATACCTTGGTAGCGCGAAGGGAAGGAGCCCACCCACCACTCTCACTCTCACTCTCATTCTCATTCTCATCTATAGTGAATCTATCCATAGTTAGTTGACCCGGGTTGAGAAGCAATAAAAAACGGATAAGAGCTGGGGGCTGGAGGCTGCGCCGAAGAAGGAGTATGCTACTTTGGATGGATGAAAGGCTCCGCCGGACATATACCTTAGATGCTTAGTGTTTTTGAAGTGTTCTATTTTTAGAGACGTTCCCGAAGTGTCCCCGGACCGTATGCGTACCTCCGCGGGTGGTGACTTAGTGCAGCAAATCTCATCGAAAGGGATCAGCAGACATACATATGAAATAGGCGGGCATATACCCTTACCCTTTCAAAAGCATCCTCAATTCTTGTACCACCCACCTCGGCATCCACTCTATATGCATTCAATTGATTCAGAAAGCGGGATAGAGTAATCGGTCAACTCGCCGCCAAGCTCATGACCTGGATACTGCAGGTTCGAGTCCTGCTCCCGCAAGCATGCCCTGCTCGCTTTTCGAGAAAGGTGAGCTACTATCTATTCTATAGAGCTATAGAGACCCACTGAAACCACCCAACCCCGTTCTGAGTAAGGATGAGGGGTGGATGGCAGACCCCAGAACCCAACACCAAATAGAGTCCACCACCCTTGAACTCGAAAGCTGCTTACGTCTTATCTAGAGCAGGTAGTCGGTCGTCGCAACTGCCCTATAAAACAAAGCTAGCTACTTCCCTCTCCCACCCGTCAAAGCAACCAACCCAAGAATGTACGGAAAAGCTTGAACATCGGTTGATCTTGATCGCCTTCCCCCAGAAGAGTTACGATACTGGTCACACAGGCGAAGACCAATCGAACCGGGGTGGGATAAATAGAGTCGTTTTCATGTCACCCCTCCCGACCTGTTTCACTTTTTTTCAGGCATTTCTCAAATAAGTAAATTGAAACGTAGTCGCTTGCTCGACAAAAGGAGAGCAAGGGGCTGATACCATTCCTGCTCATAGTTGAACGGAAATGACATATATAATATATGTCATTATGCAATCTAGGTTGGATCGGTAATTCCAGATATTATATATGTCATTATGGTCGATAAATCTTACGCAATCTCACTGTCATCTGTTAACATATATAAGATCAATGGTATACAGCCCCCTTTCAATCTCTCCTTTAGGGTCGGCAGGGCTCGACTGTTAAGGCCGCCATCGCCGCCATCGCCGCCATCGAGAGGGTGAGTAAGCGAACTCTCGACTAAAAGGCCGCCATCGCCGCCATCGAGAGGGAGAGGTATTCTTTTCCCGTCTTAAGAGCCTGTCTTAAGAGGTATTATAAGCCTGTCAGAGGTATTATGAGATAGTAAGAGCCGGTATTATGAACCGGAATTCATAGGTATTATGAGCCTGTCTTGCTCTATGGAAAAGTCAAGAGGTGGGGAAGGGTCTTCGCTAAGTGTTACGTGAGAAGGGTCTTCGTTAAGTGTTACGATTGAGAGAGTTACCCGCTCTAATCTAAGGAATAATGAACACGCCAACGGATAGGACTGAACACGCCAACGGGTGTTCTCGGGGGGCTAGGTTACTGCCTGGTTTATGGTTACTGCCTGGGTTTTCTCTCTTTATGGAAGGAAAGAGCGCTCTAAGGATGAGAGTATTTAGTTACCCGCTCTAAGGAAAGAATCCAACTAGTTAGGAGTTGTTAGCCGTAACATAGGAAGTAACATAGATGTTTTATTTCTAGGGCTTGCTGATATTATCTAGGTCTTCCCCTAAGGGCTTGCCTCATGAACTGCTCTATTTTCTGAGTTCCCCGCCTCATGAAAGGATGGTGGGTGCCGGGAACGCTAAGGATGGCGGTGGGTGACGGTAAAGCTTTAGTTAGGCATCTTTCATTTATACGATAGAAAAAGTACGTATAACTATGTATGTTACGCCGCTCCCTTCCCTGGTTCAGTTCCTTCCTTGGTTCAGTCCCTATATGATACGCCGCTCCCTATCCGTTATTTTATATGTTTGATTTCAGAGATAAGGAAGCGATATGGATGCGGTAGCAGTAAGTAGCGGTAGCTGATAGGCTATCTGTACTACACCTCTACTAAGATACAGAAGGAAAGACAGATCGGATCAGTACAGATCGGATCAGTTAAGGAAAGACAGATCTCTACTATCAGTAGCGGTCAGTAGCGGTAACTGATAGGCTATCTGTACTACACCTTGACTACTCAACAGATCGGATCAGTACATATCGGATCGGTTCAGTAGCCAAGGAAATATCGGTTCAGCGGGTTCAATGCAGCATCGGAGGGAACGGAATGCTGCATTGATCAGTCATAATATAATAGACGACTGATTAATGTGAGTGATCGATCCGGTTCAATGCCTACTGTATCCACCATCTCTAAAAGGTCGGTTGGTTCAATGCCTACTGTATCGGAAGGCAAGGGACTTTAGGCACTCGACCGATAGGGAGGGAATTGAAGCAAGCGGCCAGCCTTCGAAGAATCACGGGTCTAGCAGCACTGACATTGTATTGGGGCGTTTCTTCAGTCCGCTTGGGGCTACTTCCAGAGATGTTTGAGTTTTTATAGATAGGTCAGCCTCGGATACGAGAGAATTGGAAGTGTGGTGCCGGCGGGCCATAGTTCGTGACCAAATATTGTTCTTTCTCCCGGTAGGGTGCAGGCGAGATTAGACCGAGTATATGGTCCTCGGGATGACATTGATTTTTCCGGGAATATGCGGCCGGTCAATGTGTTGATTGAAGCTACAGGGTCGGATGATATACCCATTCAGACTTCTATTTCAGTGGGGCATGTGGTGGATTTGAATCCCTCGTCTTTGTACAAGCTAAATGTCTCTCACTTGGATTCCCCTGACTTTCGTGCCCTGGTGCATCGAGTTTGGAACCTTGTCCCTCGGCCTATTGGGGATAGAGGTTGGTTGTTGTGGTGGGAAGTTGCTATTCGGAGAACTGTCAAGTTCATGAGAGGTTGGGGGCATATGATAGCCCGCAAGCGTAGACGGGAGCTTCGCGAGGCCAGAAGGAAGCTGGAGGAGGTTCATATCTTCCTGGAGGAGGATCTACATAACACTGTTCTTCAGGAGGATGCAGCTCGGTTGGAGTTGGTGGTGCGTAGAGAGGAGGAATCTATTGCCAGAGGAGCCCGGGTTCGAGCCCGTTTGCAGTGGATTCAGGAGGGGGACGAGGGCTCCAAGTTCTTCTTTTCTTTTATCAAGAAGAAAGTAGTAGCTGACAGGGTGCTTGGTCTATGCAGAGTTGATGGTTCACTTGAGGAGGATCCGACTAAGATTCAAGGTATGTTTGGTGATCATTTTCAGAATATGTTTTTCTCCTTACCCCTTGTCAGATTCAGTTGTGGCTGCTAGGGATGCTTGCTACAGGGTGGTCCCACACAAGGTCTCGGTTGTCGACCATGACAGATTGGACAGGGAGTTTACGAAGGATGAGCTTTTTGCTACTTTATGCTCGATGAAGAATGGGAAATCCCCTGGGATGGATGGATTGCCTTGTGAATTCTACAAGGCAATGTGGGATAATGTAGGGGATTACTTCTGTGGCCTGGTATTTGATGCTTTTTCCACAGGTTGTCCGACAGAGACCCTTAACCGGGGATTGATTAAGCTTATTCCGAAGAATGCTTCTAGAGACACTATAGGGGGTGGCGTCCAATTACTCTGCTGAGTGTCGCTTACAAAATCATAGCTAAGGCGGTGGCTCTACGGGTGAGAGACGGGGCCAATCAAATTGTGCATAGAGAACAGACGGGATTTTGACAGGGGAATTTGATTCAGGATACAATGATATCAGTGTGGGAGGCTTTGGACGAGCCCTTCTGTCGAATGTACCTTTCACTTTCTCCTGACTCTGAACAAGGTTATCGAATGCCTTCCGTCTGTTCTCATCGAGCTCCACAAGCTGGTTCACCCTCGCCTGAACCGCTTCCTGATCTGACGTGAAATGCTGCTGATACACTGGGATCTTCAAATGAATGGGCAATGTGACCTCCATCCCGTATACCAACTCAAATGGGCTCTTCCCTGTAGCTTGTTTCTTCGTTATCCGATCTGCCCATAAAGCATACTTCATCTTGCTATCCCAATTCCTTTTGTTGTAACCCACAGTCTTCTTGATTATAACCATGAAATTCTTGTTGCTTGACTCCGCCAAGCCATTTCCCTGTGGGTAATAGTTGGATGAATGGGATGGGACAATGCCATAATTGAAACAAAAGGTAGATAAATCTGCTGAACTGAACGCCTTGGCATTGTCTGTTGTAATCTTTGCTGGGACACCGAACCTGGTGATTCTATTCTCTTCCTGAAAAATCCATTACCACTTTCTCGGTTGCCCTCTTCGTGGGTATTGCCTCAACCCACCTGGTAAAAGAGTCTGTGGCTGTAAGGATCCATCGAAAACCATTGCTAGAATTCTCCTTGAACTCACCAATGAAATCCAGGCCCCACTGCTTAAAAGGTGCCTCCGCTACCACAGGCTGCAAAGGTAAGGCTGCCAAATGCTGCCTCCATGCAAATAACTGACAAGGTTGACATGCTCTCACAAACTTATGGACATCAGCCAACACTGTCGGCCAATAATCTCCAGCCCTCAAAATATTGTGAGTTGTAGTTCTGGCTGCATAATGCCCTCCGCATAAACCCGCATGCCACTCTGTCATCAGTCTTTGAGCTTAAACATCATCTACACATCTCAGGACCAAACCTTCTGGGTTTCTCCAATCCAAACCTCCCTGAATCATACAGTACCGTGATGCTTTCAACCTCAAAGCTCTTCTCTTGTGATAAACCAAATGATCCGGACATGTTAAGTTCTTCAAATAGTCAATAATGTCCGAATACCATGAATGTTGCTCTAACTCTTCCATCACCGCAGATACCATCTCTGGACCACCTTCTTCTTCGTTCATGCTTAAAGCCTTCTCATTCCCTTCTGTAAGCATCTTGGCCAATCCTTTTCCCTTAACCAATTGAGTCGGCCTAATCTCCATGTCATATTCCTGGATTCTGGACACCCACTTTCCTCTCCTTAACAGTCGAGCCCTGCCGGGGGCATCCTCTGATACCCAAACAATCCTGCTGGGCCAAAATCTCCTTAACAGCTGGGTGTGGGACATATGCTATTATCTTGGAATAGCCCGCATAACTCCTGAAATGCTTCAGAGATTGTACAAGAGCATATGCTTGTTTCTCCATAGTAGAATACTTAAGCTCTTCATCCCTGAGTGCCTTGCTCATAAATGCTATGGGTTGCTCCATGTTCTGATCGTTCTTCTGTAACAGTACACCTACTATAGTGTCCTTGGAAGCAAATGAGAATATATGAAAGTCCTTTGAGTAATCAGGGCTCACCAATACTGGCGCTGTTACTATTGCATCCTTTATCTTCTTGAACGCCATCTTACTCTCATTATTCCACTCTCACTCCTGATCCTTCTGAAGCAAATTAGATATGGGCTTTGTCATCTCTGCATTCCTTGGGATTTAGGTCCCCACATGACTCCAAAGCTCGTTATATAGGCATTGACAGTCTTGGTTATTTATATATGAGTTTATAGAGTCACCACATTGAGGGGATTATTCGTACAGATAGAGTCACCACATTCCCCACATCACCACATTGCCTTACCCGTTCATACTTGTATTGAGGTCCCCACATCTCGGGTAGGCATTCCTGAGGTCCCCACATCATTGGGATGGGATTGAGGTCCCCACATCTCTGCATTCCTGCCTCTCACATAACCCGCTCCTTATCATGTAACGAAACTACTTCCCTACAAACTGGATGCTACGAAGGTGCGAAGCCGCTTGTCCCTCCGGGGGGCAAGGAAAACTGAGCCCATTTCGAACCTATTCTGACCAGCTTACAAGTGCAACTACAGGGATCATGTATATCCATCAACAACACGCATAAAGAATTAGTCCGGAGAGCTAAGCTAAGCGGGTGGTGAAGTCGTAATAGGTAGGTGTATATTAACTGCGAGAGGGAGGTGGGTATAAAGTCCGATAAGGAAGTGGTAATTATTTTAGATTGGTTCAGAATCTAAAGATTACCATAAAGCAGTTCCGCCTGCTCTAGGAAAGCTAGGGCTTAAACTGCTTTTACCAGGTCACCCTTTCACTCTTGAAATTACCACTTAAAGGCCACCAATGGGGGAATGAACCAGCTACTCGAGATAAGGCCAGGTTCGTAATGTCAATATTCCAGACATAAGGCAAGCTCTATAAAGTGAAATCTTCTACACGTTAGGCTAGGTTCACAGGTTTCAATTTACCAGTCGTTGACCTTGATCTCCTGTAGTCAATCGAGCGGCTCCGCTGGTGTAGATAATATATCCGCTTAGACCTCACAGACCACGGACGAAACAGACTTCACTAACAAGGATATAGGGCTCCCCCAAGGTGCAGTACTTCCCCCTGTACTTATGAATATCGCTCTCCATCAGTTAGATCTCTATGCCCTTCACCTGTGTAGATAAATGAAATTATACTACGGTCGTTACTGTGACGACATATCAATAGGTATAAGGGGAAACAACGACTCTGCTGCATGGAATGTTGTCCATAGAACGCACAATTTGATACGCAATCGTCTCATGGGATTGGAAATACGGGCGAAGATCATTCGGAACAGGGGCTTATGGGAACGAGAACTTCTTATTCTTTAGGGGGGCGGGTTTCATTCATAGTAGGGGGTAGCTCCAGATGCCCAGGGCCGCGGCCACATCGAGTGTTATCTGCATTAGGGAGAGCCGAATAGGAGGATGAAGAAGGCAAGATCAACCCATTCGTACTCGAGCGTTTCCCACTCCCACTCCCACTCACCTTGGTTGAGCACATCCTAGTCCCAGGCGTTTGAGATTAGGCCGCCCGTGCTTCTTTATTCCATTCTCGCTAGGTCTTGAAGAACCGCTTATTTTGCTTCTTTCTTTGATGAAAGGGGGCTTCCTTCTCACTGAACAGAAAGGGCTTCCTGTGCTGGAAGGAAAGGGAGAGGATGTGTAGGGGAGGGGTTAGTCTACGAAACGCTAGGCAGGCCACCCCCTCTTACTTACACTCACTACTTATACTCACTAAATGAATACACCGAATCTATACCTACCTATGGGATAAGAATCTACTAGGGTAGAACAACCTAAAGGATAACCTAGGAAAGGAATATAGATTTCGTCGTTGGGTCCAGCGAACACTTATACGCCCCTAACCAGTTACTATGGTCTTAAGGTAAGCTCTTTTATTTCAACAGTTGAGTGAATACACTCTTATCCCGGTTCAGCCTAGTCCAGCGAGATAGAAGTGCTTGCCCATTATGTTGAACCTGTCAAAGAAGAATATGGAAACCAACAATTAGAGAATATCTATAAGATGACCTCTAGGCAGGATGATGACATTAACCCAACTGCAGAAGGAAACTTGAGTTGGAGAAGCATAAGCTCATGTGCATCAGATTCAGAGAAAGGACTAGATAATTGGCAGAACAGACTCCATGAAGTATCCATGAGGAGGTGTGCAAGAATGACAAAGTCACTGCGCTGGATTGGGTCAGAGGTATGTCATTGACCTGTTTATGATGGTTGAACTCATCTAGATTCTTTTCTTCATGAATTTGAGGATGCGTAAGCATGGCTCGATCACCCTTTAGTTACTTATTTGAGAGGGGCCACCCAATAAGTAAATTGAAACTTGAGTTGCTCGACCAACGCCATCATAGCACACTCGACTGCTAAGGCCGCCATCGTGAGCCTGCCGAACTCTCGACCAACGCCATCGACTCACTCATTCATATGGGTGGGGGACATTTGATAGATGTGATGATGGGCGGCACTTTGTACATCTTTCCCTAGTCATTTTGCCCCACGAGGAGGCGGAGGTTTTGGACATTCTCCCTACGAGATTTGCCATTTTCCCTTTAAGCCCCATCATTACCCAGCTAACTACCAATATGATCCCATCCAGTTTCTCCCCATTAGGATCCATCTGGTTTCTCCCCATATGGTCCATATAAACTCCCCCGGTTATAGAGAGAGCCCACTACCCTGGTTCCATATTGACTCCCCAGTAGTTTGAGAGGGCTACCCGCATACACGCCCCACTTTCTGTTCATTCCCCAGCGAACTCCCCATACGATCAATCTTTTCATAAGTTACTTGCTAAGCGTCTCACCCCCGAAGATGTGTTGTCAGTTGTGTCTGTTGTAGGGCCCCCCCTACTATGGCAGGTGCGTATTTAACAGAAAGCGAGATGCGGACAGATGCGTACAGAAAGCGGACTGGGGAAAGCGGATTGAACAGAAAGCGGTAATGCGGATTGCCTGGGTAATCTGGGTAAAGCGTACTGAATGCAGACTCTAATCGGGCCTTGAGATGTGGAGTTGATTGGGCCGTGATCTGTGAATGAAGGGGCCGTGAGACGTGGAGTTGATCGGGCCAATAGACGGGAACGATGGGGCCTAAAGCTGGGAATGATCGCTACGTGAGATGGGTATAAAGTCAGAGAGCTAATGATTCAGTGAATGATGGGTACGTGAGCTGGGGAGTGATGGGTACGTGAGCTGCTGGGTATGATGGGTACGTGAGATTGGATCATACTTGGTACGTGAGATTGGATCGTATTGGGACGACAGAGTAGCCCTCCTCGTATTGGGATTGAGAGATTGTACCTTGATGGGGCTCTCTCCGTGATAGTTCTACGCGTTGAGCTCTAAGCTAAATGGGATCCTTACAAGGGAATATGGCGATAGCTGCTACTAAGAATCGTAAGCACTTGGTCTATCTCTAAGGGAAGGGCTAGTTATTGGGTAACTAGAATGTGTGGAACATGTGGTTAGCCCACCTACCAAAGTCGTGACTGGGGTAAGGGATCAACTAATCCAATCCGGTGCTTATAATCTTAGGGATGATTCCCGACTCTCCCTAGGCGGTTAGTAAACACAGAAGCTAAGAGGTCTAAGAATAAGGGTGTTTCATGCCATCAAAGCCATCCACGCTATTCCGCCCGGTTGGTTCTCTAGCTGCTCGTACATCTCTCCTAAGAATCCTAAAGGCAAGTGTGCATTTCCTAGCAGTCATAAGCTCGTCCCCATCCAACGAGGTAGCTCTGATGGACCAACCACATAATCCCAAGCAAGCCATCCGGCAGTGAAGCGATATCTGTCTGCTAAAGGTCAGTCAACCCTCCCGCCTGACTTGATCTGAGACTTACGGCTATATCGAGATGTCATTTTGATATACGTAACAGCGTGCATCGAGATACTGAAGGTGCTAGTGATCCATAGTGGCTCGGTTGATTGGCGTTCTAAGTTCGGTTTCACGATCGACACATCTGCATATATATATGAACAAGGCTCTTTTTTTATAATGGTTGCGTGCAATACGATCATCAGGGCACTCTTCGCTAGGATGGATCGGATTGTCCGGCTCACTTTCAAACCCTTCGCTTCGATAGGGTTGTTGATTAACCCTTACCAATATCAGTTTGTAAGAGCATTGATTTCCCACTTGTGCCCTCTGAGCTGCTCTCTAGCGAAGAAGCTATGAAGTGGTGTCCATGTAGTTCCAAAAGAAATGAGACTTCTAATGAGACACCAGACTGTGTTGTGTGTGAGTTGCCGCCTGTAGTCCCTAGTTGCCTTAGTCAAAATCGAACTTTTCGCATCGATACGTCCTTTCCATTTTCATAGGTGAGATCCTTTTCATCCCCCCCATACATACATGCATACCCTTACTAAACAACCCGTTGAATCCATATGTGTTGGTTCGGGTGGGACGACATAAAATCAACAACCAATTGAATCCATGTTGGTTGGGCCAATCCCCTAAGTACACCTCTACTCGAATAGAAAAGAATCCCTCCATGAGCTCTGCCCTAGTGGTTGGTGGGATATAGCACCCTTTCCCACTTACATAGCTGATAGGAATTCCATAGCCGAGAGGAAGGAAGGAGAAAATAAGTTCCCCTAGTCAACATAGTCAATATAATTCCCATAAGTCCGAGAAGTAAGTGCCCATATTTGATTTGCTCGCTGGTAAGCCACCAGTATCAACAGGCAATGGAGACTTATCACTACAGGGAGAAGGGACTAGAGCTCTTAGGGCAGCAGGAATCCCAACAGCACTACCAGCAGAGACAGCTTGCCTACCCCCTTCAAATAGTAACAACATCCCCATGAGACATAGACAGGAGGTGCTTTTTATGGGCCCATCCAAGAGAATCCTCCATTACCAGTTGGGCGTGATCCGTAGATCCACGAAGTCCCCTTGCCAACATACCCAATTTAGTATCCCATTTCCCTGTATGAAAGACACTTAGAATGGCGAGAGTAAGGAAGATAGAGCCAGGTAGAAGGGAATAGGTGTATAACCTATTTTTTCACGTAGAACCTATTTCATGCAGGTCCGCGATAGTCTAATTCATGCAGGCTGGTAAGGTTTTGCCAGCGTGAGGTGACCAATTACCCTAACAACTAGCATATCTACGTTTCACTTGGACTCGCATCTATATGTTGACCTTTACTATTGTAAGTGAATTGTAAGTAATCTGCTGAATATGCAATCTTAGGGCATTAGGAGTAGTACTACTTGGAAGCTAACTAATAGGTCTCTCTATCTCTATGGCCTTGGGGCAGGCAAGAAAGAAAGACTATATAGGATACACTTACTTTGTCCTTTCTTTGATTCTGCTAGCTGTATCGGATAGGCCAGAGGGAACAACGGAGTAGTCCCCATTGAGGTTGTAAGCACCCATCATATTGGAGCACTGCAGGAACATACCAACCACAGTTCCCAACTTCTTTGGCTAATTACCAAATGAGAAGAAAGTAGTCCACATGCATGCACTAATAGGAATAACTCTTACAGTTGAAATCCATTTTATATAGAATACTTCCCAGACAGTCCTCTTTATCATATGGATGCTGCACTTAATCTATCTTTTTTGCACGCTTACGCGCCTAAAGGTCTACCCGCTTTGAATCTGTTGGAGTAAGGGCAATAGGTCTTGGTGGGTCGGGCATTCTAAAGGCATTCATTGACTACATGGTTGTCTTATTGTTGTTATTTGCCAACTGACAAAAAGACCAATAAGTCTTTTTGTTGTTCTTCATAGCGAGTGTGAGCCGTTCCTCCTTGCCTTGAGAAAGGCTATTTTTTCGCCCCGATGAACAAAGGAATCTGCACTCGGCACTTCTTTCTCTTTCTCCTCTGCTCCGAGGGCCCTGGGAAACAGTAAGAAAGAACTAGCCCCGCTGGAACTATAAAGTCAGTCTCTATACTGCCTTTTCATTCGAATCCATCCCAATGCTCTAGCTAAGCCGCCTTGTTCCGATACTAAGTAATCCGAATCTTCTGTGTAACCCGAATCGGAATGAAGTATCTATAGGCCGCCTCGCGCAGTAGTAGCCTTGTAATCTGAACCGAAATAGGCAGGCATCTTTTCGCCCCGCCAGTTCTTGTAGTGACTCACCCGCTCCATATTCTTGGAGGTAGGAGGGACCTATTTATGCCCCGCCAGTTCTATCTAAAGATGTAGTGCCCGCCCAGTATCCTTAGAAGATTCCACCCGCTTCTTTGGATTCTGCTCCGCGAGCTTATTGAAACTGCTGATTCGCCTGTCAGAATGGTCAATTATTGACTCCTTGTCAAATCCCCAGGCCCACCTCTGGAGGTATCCCACCCTCCCCTGAACCGGGCTTTTCTTTTCAGAATGTTTCTACTCGTCTGCGGGAAGAAAACCTTTTGAAGATAGGTCGATAGAGGTGTAGGAGGTGGTAGATAGCTGCTTCTAACCCGCATGGTTGGTCCTACTCCCTCCGCTCACTGGCACTAAGGCGTTGCACCGGCACTATTGTACTGCTTTGTTACCCATGAAAATAGAGGAAATGGATAAGCGAACCCCTATCTATCTATGGTTTAGCCCCAGATCGATCGAAGCTCAACATCTATCCGCTCGACCAAGCAGTGAAGTCCCTCGGCCCTTTCTCTCTATAAAGCGGAGATACTTTCTCGGAATTCTGAAACTAAACCATTAGTTACTTATTTGAGAGGGGCCCACCCAGTATTTCTTCTTATGATTCGCATCTCTTTCTATGGGTGAGAGTAGAAATGATGGATCGGAATTGAGTCATTGCTATAGTTTTATTCGCAAACACCGCACGCACTATAGTATAGATCAAAGTGACTAGTGGGGTAGTGGTTTCGTTTCGCTCCGTATGGATCAGGATTTTATATGAAAAAATATGGGGGGGGGTGGAAAATAGAATTAGAATAGGTCCTTCAATGGATAGGCCTTTGAATTGGTTTCAGAGCCGCCATCCATCCATTGCTAACTCTGGTTTCAACGGAGGGATAACTAATATGTAATGCCCGGCCGGAGGGAGAAAAGAATCTGTTTATTAAGCAAGTATATCCGCGTGGAACTAATCCATTTAGCTGAGGGAGGGTGGGACTATAGACATTGGAATGGCCTAAAAAACTATGAATTCTGTCTTCCCCAGGTGGGGTTAGGTGCCCATGCTTACCCGTGGTAAAGAAAGAATAGAAGTTCGGTCCTCCTTATCTCAACTGAGGAGTAGACCCCAACCTCTTATTCGTTGAGAGTCGATCATCTAGGGACCTGCTGCTAGTCACTCACTTCCTAGAATCGATAGGCCTCTTTACCATCTGAAGCCATTCTAAAGCACGGAACTGAAATCCATCTACGCTACGGGGTGGGATCCATCTCTCTATCTTTCTTCCTTCGGAAGAGGCTATCTGTCTGAATAAGGTTTGGGGAGGCCAAATCAATAAGTGAGTAATAAGAATAGGTAGAAAGCTATAAATAGACAAGTTTTGAGCTCTAGTATGAAATATAATAAACTATATAAGAGAAGACTGAAATAAAGCTGGTTCTACAATCTATTTGAAGTAATGTCATTAACTAGAGAGAGAATTGTGTTTCCTCGAAAGCAATAATGGTAAGCGAATCAATCTCCCTGACGCAGACCTAATGATTCCAGTGATTCATCTCCAGCACGCACTGGGGATGAAATGACCCATCATGCTTGCCTGATCCACTCGTTAACACTATTGAGTGATCGGGAGATAACGTCTAGTATAGATAATATAGAAGAGGAAAGGGAATCAATCACTATTGTATGGTTTATAGCCCGCTAGGTTCCTACCTTTCTCGTGGTCCTATCTACTCTACTCTGCACATTACGCGCACTCTCGAGCTTCCGCACCAGAACACACACAGCGGTGCTAAACCACAAATGCATGCAGAACCACCAACCAATAAGTGAGTGCATGTGGTTAGTTAGGAGTTGAATGGTGAGCTAGTACAATATTTGAGGTCGCTTTACTTGCTCTCATTATCCCCGCACCCTTTCTTCGCTTCGAACCGATCGAACTTACCTGACATAGATACATTTGAGGAGTAACTAAACGAAACAAGGGCGGGGAAAGGAAGTAATGGGCTAAAGAATAAGTAATTGCTAGAACGACTTGTCACCAAATAATCCGCCAGTTACACCGAAAGAGACGGTCAGCACAGCCAGAATGACGTAACCCAAGTTAATTCACAAGGCATTATTTATGTGTCTAAATCCCGCTTTCAGGTATTAGAAACTAGATAGGATGGGTTCACTCGCTTCACTCGTTCCCCTGCTACGGGTCACTCGCTTCGCTCGCTCACTTTGAAAGAAATGTGATTTACGTTCTAATCATTAGAACCATCTCCCTTGCCGACTTGCCAACGATAGACTGATCGAAGCAAGAAAGAGTAAGTTGAGATTGGAATCTAAAGACGTGGGTGGTCCGCGTGTCCTGCTCTCAAGGGACATCCAATTCCCTCTCTTCCTTGCTCAACTGATAGAATATTGGAACGGAAGATTATATCACTTCATTTTGGTGGAAATCATGTATATGGAATAAGTGGATTTACATATAGTTAGAATGGGATGGTGAAATTGGCATGCACCAGGGCGGGTGCGCTAGCGAGGACCTACCTATTGAAAGAATGCCGGGAAGGCAGTATGAGGGGGTCCAGTACGTACGATAAGGTTGTTTAGCAGCTTGGTCACTAATAAGCTGATTCTGCCGCCAGCTGGAACATGGTGACTCTGTGTGAAAGGACAGCCAGCCCCTCTGCGTGTCCGGTGGAGGCATTTCGAGGACCGGCAGGGGCTCGACCATAAGGATGCGTAAGCAGGCTCGACTGTTTTGGTTACTTATTTGAGAGGGGCAATAAGTAAACCCTAACCTTTAGGTGCTCGACTGATAAGGAGAGGGAGAGGATCACTTTCACCTTTTCTACGGAGATTCCATAGTGAGATAGAACAAAGCCGAGCAACCGTGGGTGGTCACACCGGCTAAGGTTCGATTTGCCGCATCTCAGGCTCTGTCCGACATCTTGATTTCTCCAATGAGTCTGGTCCGGAAAGACCAAGTATGTATGAAGATTCTGTTTCTTTTCAGTTCATTGAAAACCAGCTAAGCTCTAATATAGCGCCATCCGAGCACACACAACAGATGATGGGGCGGCTCGCGGCCCATCGATCGCGGGGAATAGTTCTTTTAGGTAAGCAGCCCTGGCCCACCCAATGGTAGTAGTAGTAAGTATACTTAGGTGGTATAAGGTGGGAACTACTATGATTGGTTGTTTTCAAATTCATATAGTAGTAGTTGTTACTTGTTGGGATTCAACTCGTTATTCAATTGATAAGCGATTTCATTGAGGGAAAGGAGTCCACCTTGCCCGGAACTTCGGTAAGGCAGCAAGTGTTCCTCTCGGCCGTTCTCGAGCCACACGAAGTGTTCCTCTCGTTCCTCGCCTCTTTCATTACCCACACAGAGCTCGCTAAGACGAGCTTAGTATGTATTTGTTTTCACGAAATTGAAGAACACACCCTAGCCCTGGGTCTGGAGGGCTCAGTGAAAGAAACCGCAATGTGAGGGAGGGACAGATTCACCTCTATATATGTTCGTTAGTCACCTGTTCAATGGGGGTCTGCTCTGGGTCTGGGATGCAATTCTCTCTCCCAGCAAAGCAATATTGGATTGGAGCCCTGGCTGGCCTACTCGATGATGGGAACTTCAAAGTTCCATCTATGCCATCCATCATTGCCCCTTCCAACTGACCTAGGGTTTTTGACCTCTGTATGTGGTTGGGCATGCGCCCCACTTTCCGGCCGGGATGATGAAGGCGATCAAATAGGTAGGTTGGTTTATTTACCCCATTATAGAGTGGGATTGAGACCTACCTAAAATGTAGGTGTCCTCCGCTGTGTTATTCGTGAAGAACCATAATCTCTTTCTTGCTTGTTGGGCGATCAATGTGTGTATGTGCCCATAGTACTAGTATAGCAAGCCAAAAGCAATCAAGTTGAGGAAGGAAAGAGGTCATCTGGGGGAAGATCCTCATTCTTGTCTAGTGGTGTGATCTCGTCGGGTAGTAACATCCATGAAGAAAAGCTAGGAGAATCTCAAGTTATTAAGGAAAGAGAAGAGTATATAAGGGCCATTTGAACCGACGGGATGGGAGTTGCCTGTCCGTCCTTCCTCTGTAGAAGCGTGTGACCTTAATAACACGGGCCAAACCGATCAGTAGGCAGGGTTCGAGGCAAGATCAAAGCAGTCGTTTAGCGACACCCTCCCTAAGGATTATCAGGGAGTTGGGCTCAGTTCAATATCGGGTTGGGCTCAGGCAGTAAGTAGGCTTCTCCCTCCCTGGGGTGTTCAGTGAAGGTTAGTCTCAGTGGGGGTGGGGCTGTAGTTAATGCTGTTACCATCGACTAGCTATAGGCTGGATAGCTTTCCTACTTCTCGATGGACAGCAGAGTTAGGCCAACCGTGGGTGAAGTTATCTATCCCTTGATTCTACTCCCTAACCGGAGAGTGGGTGAGGGCAAGGAGAATAGAGTGTATGAAACGGTTCAATGAGAAAGCAGTTTGTCCATCCGAGCTACGGCCAGCCTTCAGTGGGTGGGGTTGGCCAGCCCCAAGTTGCTATATAGTTCCTTCCCCAGGCAAGATCCTTTGTTTCTAGCTCCGGCCAGCCCGTAGTCGCCTTTCCACCATCATGAGTTCAACGAGTAATCAATTGATGAGGGTCTGCTGCCTTGCCTCTCAGGCTGTTTTATATGTTCTGTTAGGCAAGGTGCTTTAAGTAAGTCATAATGAATATGCTTTTGTCACTATTTGTCACTATTTGTCATTGTCACTCTTTGTATCTGCTTTTTGTCACTCTTTGTAACTCAACGTAACAGCTTCTTTCCTCGCTTTTTGTCACTATCAAGCCTTCAAGTTAGGGTTGGTTAGTTCAAAATAGTTCTAGTTCTGGGAGGTTGGTTTCTTAATATCTTTCCCTTAATTGCGCGCTGACAAGTAGGGCAAGCTTTCTTCAGAACGTAATTAGAAGCGAGCGTGACCAGCCTGAAAGCAAGTGAAAAAACCTTACCTTGGCAAGAAGGTTCGTTCCTTACTGCTTGGCCGGTGGAAAGAGCTAGTTACAAGCCTTCAATCAAGCCCGTACGTTCTTTTTCTTCTTCTAAATAAGGTACCTGGGTAATTTGTAGATAGTCTTTTTAGGCCCCTGTAACAAAATACTGACTCGTTAGCGGCGATTAGGTAGGTCCTATGGGTTAGGACCATGACTATGATCACTGCTACTAAAAGGGAAGAATATCCCTGCCATGAAAAGGGAAGAATATCCCAATTGTTCTGTTTGCTTATGGACCCATCGATTTGGTAATGCGCAGGTTGGGTTGGTTATTGGTTTGGTCTAGCTTTCGCGGATCGACTTCCTAGATAGCGATAGAAGAGGGAAGAAGAGGAATGAAATCGCCCTTTTTTTGACTTATTTGCCCCTCAAATAAGTCAAAAAAAAAGAAGTAAATTGAAACTTTAGTTGCTCGACCCCCGGGAGAGGAAGAACGCGGAGTGCAGTGAGCGCCAGCGATAAGGAAGGTCCAATTAGCGATAGGTGTTATTACATAGGTAATAACTATTCATTGGGAAACGTAAAGCAGTCATATTACGGGAGAGCGATAGCGTACAAGTACCGAGAGAGAAAGGTGAAAAGAAGCATTCTCAAATCAAAATATTTGCTATAGCAAAGGGCAATCACGCTTGAGAAGCTTCTTTCTTTGCGCGTCGTGCCAGGGATCAATTCCTAATGTCTAGTGACAACCAACGCCATTCGGAAAAGGTGCCTCTATGGAATTGGTAGGGGGAATTCAAATGAATAGGTAAGGCGACTTAGATTGACAAATACTCAACTCGGCTCCGGGTAGAAACCATCAGCTGTTAGCTCGGCCCGAGGTAGAATAACCGGACAAGCATCTCCACTCCAACTGAACAGAAACCTTGGCCCGATCTGGGCAAATCTGCTGATCTTTCTTTGTCTCGAATTCCATACCTGTTAGCCATCTCCATATTTTGCTACATTCATAGGTGGGGTCCTATTGGATAGAGGGAAATCCCATCCACCTGCAGCACTCGCTATCTCGTGATCATAGTTCCAACCAGGCAAGGGCGGGCGTCCACCCGTTCGTTCCTCTCGATACGCCGGAGAAGCACATAGAGAGAGATAAAAGACGTAGATTTAGATGATCCTTCCCCCTTCGAGCTCAGGTGGTTAGTATATATAGTTGAAGTCAGATTGAAACCCCTCACCATATGAATAGTGAGTGACTCCGTCCCTTTGTTATCTGATGGAATTGGAGTAGAAGTGAACAAATGAACTAAAATTCATGTGGTTTTTGCCAAAGAACGAGCTTCCATTTCCGTAATGAACAAAGATTCGATACTATACTAGACTCTGTCGCTCACTGCACTCCATTTATCTGGCTCCTCAGTTCTTATAAATGCGCAAGTAAGGGAAGGCCCCGAAGAGTGGGCTTGGCAGATCGAGAGATTCAACGGGATCCGTCAATGAAATATGGAGTCATTGGGAAACGTGAAGAGGGCACGCACGTAGGCGGTGGTTGGGAGTAGAGTGATTAGCGGTGCACGCTACCGATTCATTCGAGGGGGAGAAAGAAAGGGGGACCACCCTCTAAGCCCACCCCGATGTCCGATAGCATGCAAGTACCGTGAGGGAAAGGTGAAAAGAGGCATCCTCACTAGCGCCATCGGTATCCGAACAAGCAGGGCCAAGGGTTGCAGAACAAGTGACTAAGGCGGAGGGAACAGAGAGAGATGGAAACGATGGCGGCCCGGGGGTTCTTCAAGTTCCTCACCATCGGAATAGTGAGTCCCTCTCCCTATGGTCGAGTCACTAACGTACCTCTCCTCTCCTCTCCCGGGGGTCGAGCACCTAAAGGTCCTCTTCAATTTACTTATTTGCCCCTCAAATAAGTCAAAAAATGGTCGAGCACCTAAAGGTGATGGCGGCCTTAACAGTCGAGCATGCTTACGCATCCTTATCAGTCGAGCACCTAAAGGTGATGGCGGCCTTAACAGTCGAGCCTGCTACCGCATCCTCTTCAATTTACTTATTTGGTGGGGGGCTTATGGTCGAGCACCTAAAGGTCCTTATCAGTCGAGCACCTAAAGGTCCTTATGGTCGAGCACCTAAAGGTGATGGCGGCCTTATCAGTCGAGCCTGCTTGCGCATCCTTATCAGTCGAGCCCCCTAAAGGGTCCTTATTAGTCGAGCGTGCTTACGCACCCTGCCGGTCCTCACCATCGGAATAGTGAGTGACTCCGTCCCTTACCTTGATCTCTTCATCCTAGGAAATGGAGTAACAACCCTAGAAGCCAGGAAGACTCAAGTAGGCAGGGGCATGCTATTCTGCTCGGGTTGATAGCGCTACCTCTTAAGCGCTTCATGAAGGTGGAGGGGGAAAGGGTTTCATGCCAGCAATGCCATCCATTTCCTCTGCTCAGGTGAATAGCGATACATCCTAAGCTATTCATTAAGCAGGTGATATAGGGCAAGTAGTAGAGTTAGGAAAAACATCCATAAGTAAGGGGGGGAAAGGGTAAGAAGTCGTTGTATCATGTATGCTATGCCATGCCGAGTCTGTAGTTGTATTTCCCTGGGTGCATTCATTCAGTGGTATAGGGCTAGAAGGTCTAGGTCTTCCAATACATACATTGTAGTGATGGTGCACTCGCTGTATGTGATACTGTCTGTAAGCTGGCTGGCTGAATCACTAACTGGGCCTCTGTTGACTAGGGTGAAAGCAGTAATAAAGTGAAGAAAGTAAAGTAAGGATGTTGATTGATCCGGTCCTGAGAAGATGAAATAGCAGTACTTCCTAAGCTAAGCGATTTATTAAGGAATAGGGAGAAGCAGGTCTAGGTCGTATGGTAGGTAACTAGAAGGTGTAGGCATTAAAGGAAGGTAGGTCTATTCCTTGGAGTAGGTTCTAATGGATTCAGAGTATAGGCTCGGCCAAACCAGAATCTAATACGTGGTACCAAAAATCATAAGGTAGTAGGTCAAATAATCAATATCGTAGTGCTGTATCCCCGCCCGATTCCTGGCTTCAGCAATAGGTTATAAGAAACAGCGCAGTAAAGGTCAATATAAAGAAGATTCACATAGGATGCTTCTCTATTAAGATTCCTCGAGCAAGTGAAAGGCCCGTCCGTGCAATGACTGGTCTAAGTTAAGCAGGTAATTGAGCCAGTCTATCAAGTAAAGACAACGCTAGGTTAGATGCACGTAAGTAAAGGTAGGCAGAGTAAGAGAGTACTAGTGTTGCTACTGCTACTGTTACTGCTAAGAATCCTCAAGCAAGTGTGATGGAAGTGGGTAGTTAGTAGGTCATCCATCGTACAGGTAAAGGGAAGGTAGGCAAGTAAAGGCAAATAGTAAAGGTGGTAAGTGGTACTAAAATCATAGAGTAGGCATCTAAAGCTCCTATGGAGTTTTCATTCATAAAAGCTGGGGTTTCAGCCCGTCCCTACAATATAAAAAGAGTACTGGTACTGGATTCCTTCCTGCCTGACCTGAAGCAATAGGTTGGGACAGCATAAGTAAGTTGGGTAAGTGAGTCAATATATATTGGTAAGGTGGGGGGTTAGTGGTAACATTGAAGGCAAGTAGCAGAGTCTAAATAGCAACAGGGCAGTTGCCACGCTATGATTACCCTTAACTTGATTTCACTGCCTTCATCCTAGTAGATGGGATGGAGTGCTGCCCAACCTCTTCTGAATATAAATCAAATCAGTAGAGTACGGCACTATGAGAATCCCCTACCTTCCCTTGGTTACACACAAACTATTTACCCACTTGAAGGAAGACCTAGACCTGCTTATACCTATACCAATGAATCTGAGGAGGTACAGCTATAGACCCCGGTGGAATGGCATGGCATGAAACTCACTTCAACTTCTACACTCCTTGCTTTCCTAACGTCAAGCAAGCAATAAATTCCTTACCCTCAGCGGACAAGAGCTAAACGCTCCTTGCTTTCCTAACGTCAAGCAAGCAATAAATTCCTTACCCTCAGCGGACAAGTATCTTCGCTCCTTACTTTTGATTTTCTAAATACCTGCCCAAGGCCTAGTACCCTATACTTGGATGAATGAGGGGCTTAGGAGGTACCACTATAGACCCGGCATGGGATGGTATTTCACTACCTTACTCTTACCTTTACACCTTCAACCTAGGAGATAGAGTGATGGATGCGGATGCCCAACACCCATGACTTTATCTTAGAAGCAGCACCAGATGGATGCATGGATGGAATGATGGATAAACCTTACCCTTCTCTTACTACTCTTACTATCGCCTTCACCCTGGAAGCATGGCATGGAGTGATGCCCAACCCATTGATGAAGAAGCCAGGAAGACTAAAGTAGGAATATAAAGTTCATAGCAATAATGGTCTAAACGCCTAAGCCCTTCCAATTTCTAAGTTCAGGATAAGTGAGCCGGTGAAAGGGTAGTTAACAGTACAGGTTGGTAGCATGGCACTAACATTAATATCCAGTAGGCTTCTTTATAAAGTCGATACCAATGCTGTAAGTGCCCAAGCCCAGCTAGTAAGATCTATTTCTAAGTTCAGGTAAGTGAGCCTTTTTACTATGCCAAGAAGTACTGTTGTTAGGTGGCATGAAAAGAAATGCGAGTAGGCTCTAACTAAATAGCAGGTACCATGGTATCCAAGTACGATGATTCTGTAAGCAAGTGTGTAGTTGAACGCCCATGCTCTGTTGAACACCCGTCCCTACAATATAAGTCTATAGCAAGCAGTACCGACTAAGCAATTCATGGTGGTGTATAGTAGGGATAACAGGTGTCTAGGTCTTCAGGTAGGTAAGTTGGCGGACATTAACTGAAAGGGAGGTAGGTGAATTCTTAGAATGCAGCAGTTATAATGGATGGAATCGTATCAGCAAGGCTCGGCCAGAAGAATAGGTACCCAGAAGGTTCTATGTGGTACCCGAATTCATAAGGTAAGGGTAGGTGAAAGGGTCAATAATATCCTAGTGCCCAGCCTACTGAGCGTTCCTTACTGGCTGAAGGCAAGTGGTTAGGGCATAACAAAAAGTGTGGGTGAGGGATGATAGAGGTTGAAAGGTGGGTTGATAGAGTAGGTAACGCATAAGTAAAGCAAGTAGGCAGAGTCAAGGTTAATAGTGAAAAGAAGGTTATAAGTGCCTCTCCTTATAGTCGAGAGTTCGGCAGGCTCACCCTAGCAACAAAGGATTCCATAATAAGCAAGTGGTGAGTTGGGAAGCCCGTACGTGAATATCTCAATCAAACTGGTCTATGCAAGGTAAATCGTACACAGGTGGTTGGGGCACTAACATTCATGCAGTAAGGATCTATCTAAAGGTTCTAGCAATGCTGTAAGAATTCATCACTCACTAGTCTAGTATCTGGCCCTCCCCCCCTTCCAATGGGAGAGGTACCAAAGTAAGATTCATTCAGGAAGTGTTATTGAACGCCTCGCCTGTGCAATGCTCTCTCTGTCGAAGCTGGTCAAACAGCTCTATTTGAAGCCCGTACAACGCTGTTGGGGTATTACTAAGTAGTCTAAGTGAGGGAGGCCAGTATAGTGGGTAAATAGAATGTTTAGTGGTAACAGATACTAACATGAAGGGTAAGCATATCCTAGCAATGTTGTTGGTTCAAATTACTTAATTGTATATTGGCAAGGCTCGGCCGTACCCAGAAGGTAATAGTGGTATCCCGAATTTAGAAAGTGTATCCTGGGCAAGGCTCGGCCGGAATAGGTAATGTACCAGCCTATTTAAGTAAGTGTGATTCCTGTGAATGCTGGCTGTCTGGAAGCTCGTCCAAAAGCTCCTCTATGTGAAGCCTAGCCCTTCCATCCGATCCAATGCTGTAAGTCTAAGTGAGTAAATAAGTCGTCTCTAGAGGTTGTAAAAGAGCAAGGGTGGGGGGTTGGTAGAATAGGTAAAAGCAAGCAAGGTAGGCTCTTCATAAAGTCAATAGTCAAGGGTCTACTAAGTGCCTAGCCTAGTAACTAAAGATTAATGAAGCAAGGCACGGTGTGGGCATCAGTAAGTCGGGATAGGAAGTCTGGTTGGTAAAGAGAAAGATGGGGGGTTTACACCCAGGTCGGGTTGGTTCGTGTAAATGAAAAAACCCTTATCATATGCGTGTTTTTATAAAGCAAACCCTCACCATCGGAATAGTGAGTGACTCCGTCCCTCGTGTTGAGGGGTTCGTAGGCATATTTGATCCACCGGGGGGGTATCGAACTCGGGGTTTTATTTAGCCAAATTGATAAGTTAAGGCATTTCAGGTGATAACATCCATCCAGCATAAAGTCCTTCAAGTAGACGACAGGTAAATAGTAAAGTGGAAAGTGCCCAAGCAAGCCAAGCAAGCCCTTCCTTCCATCCAAGATCAGGGGTCTGGGGCAGTAGTTCCTAAATGAAAGAAGGCAGTTCAACGATATAAGCTGAAGTTCCAAGGATCTCCGCTAAAGGTTCTGGGAGTAAGTAATTCATCCATAGGGCAGTTCAACGATTTCTGCTGAAGTGCTGGCTGTAGAGAGAGAATAAGGGGCAGTTCTGAGGATCCCACACAAAAACAACTGAGCTGTCTGGGCATCATATCCTAGGTCTGAAGGTGAATAGAAACATAAGGGTAGGGGGTGAAGGGAATAGGTTGGGCATGACTCTCTCCGTCGACTAGGGTGAAGGGAGTGCAGGTGAAAGGTCTGATAGAGCAGGTGGTATACATGTAAGGGGTAAGGTAAAGGGTGGTTCATAGATGCCGTACCCTACTGAGTGATATTCCCCCTTTCCTTGTGAAAGCTTAATAAATGGGTGGTTTGTAAAGGACTCTTCCATCGTCCTAGGATGAAGGCAGAAGCAAGTGAAAGGTCTAGTAGAGGTGGTATACACTTCAGTAAGGGGTGGGTAAAGGGTAAATAGGGCATGCATGGAGGGATGTACAACCCATTCAGTCCACCAGGAAGAGAAGTAGTACAGTATGGATGGTGGCATGAAACCAACCTTCTTACTCTTACCTCTTTATAATACCTTCATCCTAGGAGCATGGAGGGAGTCATGCCCAACCTCTTCTGAAGCCAGTAAGGAATATCAGTAGGGGACGCCATCTATATACCTTACCTTGTTTCCTACCCACCTACCTGCAAGAACTAGATCTGTAGCCCTAGACCAGGAGGAATGCACGTAGTGAGTCGGGAATGTTATGATGATCCCTTACCTTAGAAGCAACGGATGCAATGAGTTTATCCCTTACCTTATGCCTAGACCCAGCACTTATTTCATCTGCCATATGCCTTCGATGCTTGGGCCTTTTCCCGTACCCTTCCTTATGCCTTCATCCTAGGAGAGGAAGTTATGCCTGCCTTCTCTCTCAACAGCCAAGCACTTCAGCTGCGGAGATTGTCAAGCACTTCAGCTTAGATCGGAGGGCGGCTGTCTTGGCTGTCGAAAGAATATTCCTTCCTTGGCTGTCGACTGGTAGATTCCTTGCACTAGGAAGCGCAAGCCCCTCCGGGACCTTCTGTCGACTGATAGATTCCTTCCTTGGCTGTCGAAATACCTACGCGGACCTTCGGCGCTTGGCTGTCGAAAAACGATTCCTTCCTTACCAGAATCCGCTTAGGATCCTGCCTTACCCGAATATGCCTCAACTGAGCCTACCTGAAGGCCCTGCCTGCTTTAGGGTCCTCCTGCCTTACGGCTTTCGGCTTTGTAACCCAAGTCTGCCTTAGGAGTCCTGCTTTACAGCCCCCAGCTTTTTCACCGGAGTCTTTCTTTAAAGGTCCTTACTTACCTGAGCCTGCCTTACGGTCCAGCTTATCTTATGGGTCCCTATCTTATAGGTAAGGTTTCTATTGAAACAATAACGAGGCAAGTCACTTAAGCAATTAGTGCTATAGGATATGACAGTACGTAAATAACATCATAAAATGATCTAATAAAACCAAGCTCTTACATTGACTGCGATCACTAAAAATTGATTGATTTATGGATAGATTTCTTGATTGATTACAGCCAGAACGAAACACGGATTGAACGGATGGACTGGATAGATGGGATGCATGGGCCATTAGCCAAGAGGGAGAACTTTCGTAGCTCACCATGCTCCTGCAGGATAGGATAGTAGCCAATAACATAGGGTTGACTTTAGCATATAGAGTGGAAGAACTGCTGGATTGATTAGACACATCCTGAACTGATTAGAACATGGATGGCATGGCTGGATGGACGGATGGATAGGTTGAATGGATGGGTGGAAGGAGGGGATTGTTGGGATGGATTTTTGAGTAGCCCATAGCATAGGACAGTTTACTTTTAGCTGATATCGTCTTACTCCTGGCCGGATTCAATTCAAGAAGGCGCGGTTCTGAAGATCCCACACCAGTTGGTCCAACCTGTCTAACTGACATAGCTAAAGTAGGCACATGATAAGTTGAAGAAGAGAAGGTTCCTCTGGCATATTCAACTGAAGATTAGGTGAGTTGCCCAAGAAGTGAAGTGGTTCCGGTTGATATCAAAAACCTGATCACAGATGCTGTTTGTTCTCCGGTCAATACTAAAAACCTTGAGGTTTAGGTTCCTCCTCAGTTGTGATGCATTTCAACCTTTTGATACTCGAATTCGTCGTAAGGTCCGTTGGATGTTGGTGCATAAGCCTTTTCTATCTCATGAAGCTCGCTTACTTTCATAATTCCTTGGGCCTGGGCGCCAGAATCGGAAAGTCAAGGGAGGCTTCCTTAAAAGCTTATCAGATGCTGCTCCGCTCCTCGCTCCGCACCTAGTTTCTCTGGGTTCTGAAGCAGAATCCTCCACCGGGGTATCAAACTTGAACAATTTGTATTAAGCCAAATCAAGGTGCCGTAAGGCCGCTTGACCGTAAGGGAAAGGAATTATTACATGTAAGGTGATTCCTTCCAATCAGGCGGGTGGCCCATAAGAGGCTTAGGCAGTACAGAGAGCGTAGAGATATTTCGGCGGCAGGGAGCTTACTTAATAGGCTTAAGAAGGGTTCAGAGTCATATTCATCCATTGGGGTTGATAACTCACATTGTCACTTGATTCATTTCGAATTCCCAGCACCTTTGTCCTGGGTGCCTTAATCCATTGATTGGTATAAATCAATAACGTCTATAAAGAAAGGCCCGCCCGATCCGATCAGCCTGTTCAATTCTTTCTGATTCTGGGCTCCGTATTCAGGCATCCAGGTTGGGTGGGGATCCTAAAAACGTATCCAAACACGCTTTGGACAAAGGCACGTTAGTGTTCAGGTTCGTAGGCATCTGATTCATCTGGGTTCTCGAACTCCCATTTGAGAAGGGCACCCTTCTCAATTATAGTCCCATCAAAAGGTGAGGTACGTAGTGAAAAGCGACTCCATAAAATGATTCCGGTTTCAGAAGGCGCGGTCTAGTCAGGAGAATAAGGTTGGTTCAAAAGCACTCCGTGCCTCTGGTCAATTTCAAAGTTTGAATCTCTGGCTTATCTATTCTTTGGTCGTTCCTCCCACCTTACTCAACTAGAGATAGAACTTACCCAACCTTACTTAGAACCCATTCAGTCAGGAAGACCCTTTGAGGGAGGCCACTATGAAGAACCCCCCGCCCCTTGCTTTCCAAACAAGTTACCCACCTGAATCACTTCACTATACCTGCCTGGTTTCCCTATACCACGAACTTCATGAAGCGGGAGGTATCGCTAGGAACTCCTTTATATTCTACGAGCGGGATGGCATTACATGAAACATACTGCTTAAGTGTGTTTACAAACTACCTACCCATAGACTTAGACCTTTTAGCCGCCTTAGACCACTGAATGAATGAAGCGCTTAGGAGGTAAACTATAGACCCGGGATGGCATGAAACAACCCTTCCCTTTCTTTACCTTCAGTCCACACGACTTTACCAACTGCTTCAACCACCTTCACCCTAAAAAAAAAAAAACAGCTTCACCGGCTTACCCTTTACCCTACCGAACTTCTTTACTTTTACCTCACCTTCTCACCTTAACAATCTTTTAGTCACTTACCCAACCATTCCAACCTTTGTACAGGCTTCACATAGAGCTTCTTGTACGAGCGTTCAATACAGCCAGGTGTTCACGTCAAAAAGATCAGAACATAGGTGCACAGGCGTTTGGATAGATACAGCACCTGCGTTCAATAGAAGGAATTAAGAGCTTAGGAGCCTTAGAACTTCTCTTATAAGCACCGGATCTACCTTACCCTTCCCTTCTCTACTACCCAGCATAACTTACCAACAAAAACACCGGTACCCAAGCTTTCATCCACACATTAGCTTATTTAGACTATATATACGTAATATTCTTCAATATTGTTTTATGCCATTTTTTTACTTACAGCCTGGGCTTCACCTGGTCATGTTACTTCTGCAAAATCTAGGTCACTGAGGCTATGCACGTCACTTATAAAACGGAAAGAAGCAGGTCGGATGTGATCGGAGGGCCCACGACTATTTGGTGGCCAATGGACGGATGTCCATATGACGCGGCGGGCTAGACACACACTGCTTCCTAAGGACCGCTATTCAGTTAGCTCAGCGTAGGCGTATACGACGCTACAGAAAGGATGGTGCTTTCAAAGCGATGGATGAAGGCAAGGCGGAGGGACTATTACTAACTCAAAGTAATCCTATATAATGAGATTGATTTCGGTAACTAGAGGCAGCCTTGAGCAATATATCAACCCCCCAAAAGAAATCAAAGCGTAATGACATCCCATTCCTCCTTCCGCCATTTCAATTCTGACTATTGTCAATGATTCCCCGGTGACCCCGCCCATTATTAAGATGAAAAAGATAGCCGAATAACCTGTCCCGCAATGACCCACGCAACAAATAAGTACTGCGTAAGTGATAGGGCGGAAGTGAGAAGTCAATGTTGTTGCCCTGGAACCTACCATAGGCCACCAATTCATAAACTACCGGCGCCTTCAAGTTCAAAAAAAGGGAAAAGATCTATTTATGGGGTCTGGTCTGCCCTTTCAAAGAGAAAGAAGCTTTATTGAAATGTTGGTCAATTCCATGGATGAACATGGCCTTAATAGAAATCAAATTTTCCCCCGCATGAACCTAAGTAACGGTTGGAGGAGGCTAGGGCATATGTGGGTCAATTCGCTCTAAAAACCTGGCGTATGGGGTGTGAAATTGATCTAGGAACCCCGGCTATTGGGGGTGGTAAATCCAGTAATGAAAGGTGGGCTTACCTTATGACTGGTATTTCATTCTTGATTTGACCACTAATCTATCTGCCACTATCCGCCTCTCTCCGGCCCGCCCTCCCTGGCTTTATGGCACTACTCTGATTGGCTACTTACTAATTCATTGTATCTAAGAAGCTGCTCTTGGGGGCTAGTGTGTATCTAAAATTGAAAAGTAGTGTTGGGCAGGGTTCGGCAACAGCTCTACTCTCGTTCTACTGGATGTTGGATTGTAAGAGTCATCTTGTCGATTCGTGTCTTTTTGAGGCACATCGAATGATGTCTTTGATGATGAAACATTTCTTTGAAGCACAAGACTGTCTTTCTTTACAAGTTTTGTGATCTTCACTGTCCTTGAAGCACCATACTTTCTTTGTCAAAGGGCCAGACTGTACTTACCTATACGAGTGTTGTGGCCTCAGGTGGGGTGTTGAGCACTTGGGCAAGTGATTTATGTCTGGGTATAGGCAGTCTGGAACCAGCAGGCTGGAGGCCGCCTAAACTGTTGCTGGCTGGGGTATAGTTAAAGCAAGTACTCTTGGCTTAGCGGGTGATCCTATCTCTTTCTGTATCTTCCTCCATAAGCGGTAAGTTTGGGTATGGATTGAACGGGTCCTTCTCTCTTGTCTGGCGGACTTCACTCTGGTCCGGTGGCAACTTGTAATGGGTGGCTTAATGTGGGGAATGGGTGCTACCACCTAACGCTGGGCACTACATAACCTGCATGAATGGCCCTACCTGACCTCCCTGAATGGCACTACCTAGCCCCTCTTCCCTGAGGTATGTTCTAGTGTCGAAGGTGTTGGTGAACTCGGTAGATTTGGCTGGTTTCTTTTGGGGAATGGGTGTCACCACCTAACGCTGGGGTCTACATCATCTGAACTCAATCGATATGCTCGTAAGGTAACAACTTGAACACCCTCCCTCTCCTCATCTGTTGGCAACTTGGCTCAATCTCTCTCTTATGGTGGGAACTTGAACTTCTCTCGGGTATCGCGTGATGAGGAAACTGGGTATGTGTAGTTTGGGATATAAGCCGGCGGCCGACCAGCAAGCCGGGGTGTTGTAGTTTGGGGAATGGGTGTGCTAAGGATCACCTCACGCGCTGGGCGCTCGCTACCCCCTGTCCGCTCCTTCTGTCTAGCATTCGGTTCTCTCTCCTTTTCAAACCCCGAAACACTAAAGAATCTTCCTTCGTCCGGTGTACAACGCCCGCCTCTGCCCCCACGCAAACAGACACATCTAGCCAGCAAGCATAAAGAGATAGCTCGATAAGTTCTTTGGTTCGTCATCTTTCAGTCCCGCACTTGCTCCCCCCGAATCGGGGGCATAAAAACATGAAATAAGCTAAGCGTCGCGTGTTAAGCGTGTGCTGGCATTGTTGGTGATGGTAACAGCGGGCTTTCGGTGTGGCACTGATTCACGATGGGGGGGCTCTTGGTGGGCTCGTGTTTTTAGGTCCTAAGCTTATGTTGAATAGTTTGTTGAGCTTCTGGTGGAGTGTTCGTGGCTCTGTTATGGGGACTCATTCTCCTACTCCTTCCTCATCGATCGATTGTCTCTGGTATGGGTAAGACTCTTCCTCCAGCTCCTGTTCCAACTCCTAAACATTGATGATATCGATGGACTAAGCTCTGAAATCTGAAGTTGGATTGGTAAAGGGCCTGCTAACATTCTTCCTTCTGAACTCAGATGGGGTTGGGTAATCTAGCTCTCCATCCTGAACCGGGGGTGTAGGCTAGCCTGGAGTTCTCACTCTTTCAGTTCACTCCCTTCCTGTGGAATTCAACAACTACCTTTCTCCGGCAACCGGCAACTAGTCACTATAATGACGGAGGGCAACCGGTCGATCCAACCACCCATCAACGTTAGGCTATCCTCCCACCGGGGCTCCTGGATGTAAGTTAACAAATTGATTGGCCGGTCAACGAGAGTTCAAGAAAGGAAGGCAAGCTGGACCGAGGGATAGCGGCAAACGAAATATACGTAGATAGAGGTTGGCATGTTGAAAGCCTTTCTTGTCCTCGTGGAGTTGAAAGCTACCGATAGCTAGATCTATTCTCCTTCTCTCCTTTCCGAGTAGTATTCTCCAGCCCACACCCCCGGGATGGAAACGATAGTTCCTCCTCCGGAAGGTTATCACTTCCCCATATCTAGTTCGCTCTCCTCTTCTTGCCTCCCACCTACGGTCCGGGGAAATCGAAACACGGTAACAGTGATAAGATCTGCTAGCTCTCCTTATCCATCCAGGCAAGGAGAATAAGGCTTTCTCTCTGCAAGTTGAACCGTGGGTGAGGGCTGATCGGAGCTTTCTCTCTGCTAACCGGAGGGAGGATCAAAACTACAACTAGAACAAATCACCCATCTCCTTTCACCCATCAGGAGATTGAGATCGAGAAATAGAACCCGGGGGTGAGGATAGGAACCTATCAGGTGTTTAGCCACTATCCCTTCAATCCAGCCTAAGGACTAACTGTTCTTTATCCCGGCCAGAAGGATTGTATCCGTCCCATCCTTTGTTTTATACTCCCTCCTCCCGTCCCATCCTTTTGTTCTACTGTGCCCCTGCCTCCCAACGGTTCAGTTCACACGGCCCATCCATACAACTAGAATCAGGTGCCCGGAGAGAAGTGAACACCTTGCCCCCCGGAGGGACAAGCGGCTTCGCACCTTCATTAACGAGTTGAGGATAACTCCCTTCCATCCAGTTCTATTAGGAGGGCTAAATCCGGATAGGAAGGCTAAATCCGGAGGGGAATAGATAGTAGGGCAGGGGCTACCATTACCCATCCGAGAAAGACAGTTCCGACGACCATCCCATCCTAGACAAGTTTCTATCCGGAAGACTAGTCTATGTATTCTAATCCTCCCACCCATCAGTATCAGTAGAAGCAAAGGATACGGAGACATAGGCCATAGCAGCAGAGTAAGCATCCTAACCAGATCGAGTGCCAGATACTGTAGTAATAGAGTCAGAGGCAGCTAGAGCAGCAGCTTCTTTCCTAGCATTACTTCCTGTTCCTACTTTTGGTACATAGATAGCTGTTCCGGGAGCATTGACAGTTGAAGCAGCAGTTTCTTCAGTTGAACCACCCGCCTCAGTTTATGGACTAATCGCATAGTCCTTTAGTAATCGCAGTAATAAGCCTATGGTTGAGTGTCTCGGTTATTGGGATGGGTCCCTGGACCAAGAAAGAAGTATACGGTTCTAGGTTAGTGAATTGGCAAGTAGTAATTAGAATCGTTTTCTCCTGGTTTGTATTGGTCGCAGTTATTAGTCTACAAGAGGGTGACCGCGTGAATAAGCCTGTTAGCGCTTTTATTGGAGATAGTGATGGGACTGGTGTACGCAGTTGGTCCATTGGCCCAGGGAACTAGTATATGGACCTAGGTATAAAGGTATTCATTTTTTCGGTAAGCGCCCAGCTTCTTGGTAAGCGCTCGATCCTCTAGACTGAGAGCATCTGCTAAGGGCAAAGCGCTCATCTGCTAAGGGCGTCCCTCTAGACTGAAAGAACGAGCAAGGAACGTAGTGCTTGCTTGACGTTAGGAAAGCAAGGTCCCGGAGGGGCTTGCGCTTCCTAGTGCAAGGTGAACATCTTAGCTAAGCAAGAACAAGCAAGTCTAGGATCTTCGCTAAGCAAGGCAAGGTTAGCAAGGTTAGCACGAGCAGGGTGAGCACAAGCAAGGACCGGGAGGGGCTTGCTTGACGCTAGGAAAGCAAGGAACTTTAGTTGCTCTTTGGTTACTTATTTGAGAGGGGTACCCAATAAGTAAACCCTAACCGGGAGGGGTTTGCTTGACGCTAGGAAAGCAAGGAACTTTAGTTGCTCGACCACCGCCCCCACCCAATAAGTAAACCCTAACCCGGAGGGGCTTGCGCTTCCTAGTGCAAGGACCGGGAGGGGCTTGCTTGACGCTAGGAAAGCAAGGATCTTAGCTAAGCACTAGCAAAGCTAGACCCTTATCGTGCATCCACCTTACCATCGGATCCAGTCGGTTCAGAGAAAGCAAGCCTGGGTGAAAATGGCCTTTAGGCTGGTCCCCGCTAGGTCCTCAGCTTGGGCCTTTTGAAGTGGCTGTAGAACGCACGCAAATGAAGCCGTCTTTCAGACGGTTTTGAAAATGGTCAAGCGCACACAAAACAAAGGGCCTTTGGGAAGATGCGCTTCGGAAGCTTTCTCTTTCATGATCTGAAATGACATATATAATACATCTCGGATCCAGTGGCTAGCACCTTATCGTGCATCCACCTTACCATCGGATCCAGTCGGTTCGGTTCAGAGAGAGAAAGCGCATCCTAACCAGCGCATCATGGAGCGGCGGAGCCCTAACTAGCGCATCATCGGGAGTGGATCCAGTTCGGTTCAGAGAGAGAAAGCGCATCCTAACCAGCGCATCTTTACCAGCGCAGCCTAACCAGCGCATCTTTACCAGCGCTGCCTAACCAGCAGGGGCAGAGCCCTAACCAGCAGGGGCAGAGCCCTAG
>Ga0115842_100032_pt1 | contig 38653 bp, 31 predicted proteins | sample InSIn2SAF170_2_FD_83856 | JGI IMG/M metagenome (GOLD analysis project Ga0115842, IMG submission 83856)
ATACCTCGGATGCTGCGTTGGTCACGGAAACGGGCACTGGATGGCGCAACTGAGTGTTACTGGCTGTTGTGGATGAGCTTTGTTTGGTACAGCATTGGATGTCAGGGGCTCTCCTCGCTTCCTGTTCTTGGCACCATTTCTGTTCAGTCTTGGAGGTTGTGACTGTGGTTGAGGGGGTAATTGTGGTATTATGGCCTTTGTGGTGGGGTGAATGAAAGTATCGGTGCGACGAGGTTGAGGTTCGTTTTGTGCCGGAACGAACTCTTCGCAACACTCAACAAGGTTACCATCTACAAGCAATTCACAAGCTCGTCTCAACTCGAGGTGAATACCACGGACTGAGGTATCGTCAGCTGTGTTAGCCAAGTTGCGACTGACGTTGAATGGCTCTTCGACACACAACCTGTTGTCCTGCAACAGATGCCATGCTTTCTGCGACTTTGGGATCACCTTTCCCAAGCGAACTGACACTATACTCTGCTCAAAGTCAAGTTCGTGGCCATAATAGTGGAAAAATTGGAACAGCAGTTGCCCCAATGTAGCTGTGTTCTTTTTTCCGAAACCCTCATACTTCGTTGTGTCCTTGTCGAACGCAACATCCACGCCGTTGAGGTGGCGCGGTTCTAGATTTGAGGCCTGTTGAAGGGAGGGCAGTACTGGAGGACTGCGTGTTTGGAGAAAATTCAGAACCAAGCATATCCAGGTGTATGAGCTTAAGGTCCCTCCAAGCGCTTGATTCATATGTCAGTAATCAGATTTCTTAAACCAGAGTGCATAACTAACCTGCGTCGTTCAAGATTCGACGTCTTGCCCAGTACTTGACGATCATAGCTAGAGGGCGGAACCGATCGTCAATTGCCACGTATGAGCGTATCAACTCGGTATTTTCTAGCGCAATCGGATTGTTGACGTTCATGTCGCATGCCACTTGCATTTCGGGATCCCAAATCTTGACAATAGGCACCTTGGCGCTTGAGACACATACCACCCGTTCCATACCGTTCCTAGCTACAAGGTCGGCGATCGAGCAAACGTGTTCAATATCCCTGTAGTCAGTGCTGATGCATACATCAACGTCAGAATCCCTTGTTCCTAGTCTGTTGCCTGTTGAACCGAATACGCTGACTTTGATGTTCTGGCCAGGCCATCTATCCTGAAGCAATTTTTCGAGCTTCCCAACCAGTCTCTCTCTCCTTTCTTCACTCTCTGCGGTCGGCAAGAGCTCTGCATATAGCTTTTCCATTTCTGATGTTAATCGAAATTCTTCCTTAGCACTGAGAATCTTTGCGGCCTTCAGAGGTTCTGCTTCCAATTTATCCGGACCCAAGGTATATGGAACTCTTCGCCTTGCTTGCGTCATCCCCGTCTCGTATTTGCAGCTACCACCACGACGTTGGCCCGGAGGTGTGCGGCTTACGGCTATGCGCAGTGACTGTGGTGAGCCATCTCTTCCCTGCCGTATCGTGTTTGGAGAAGTCCTCCGACCAGGAGGAGATTGCGGCCGTTGCGATGGGGTGGATGGAACTGAACGAGATTTTGTGGATGTAGGAGAAAGGGGAGAGGCATGCCCTTCCACCATATTTGTGGCACGCTCCTCCAGTACCAACATGGTTTCCGCTGTATGCAAACAGTGAACAGGTTCTATGAAATTCCGCTCATCTTCGACTGCAACTCCGCCGGACATAGAACTTCTGGCTGCCAGGGAGGAGAAGCTGCAACGGGCCAAAAAACTCGAGGTTACGTTGTCTCCGAACAAACAGCGCAGTCAATATCGGTCTTGTCACACAACCTCGAAATCGAAGGTGTAGCTGTTGCGAAGTTGCTCCTAGCCAGGCTTGTGCTAGAGGAGAGAGCCTGTTAGGCTTGACAGTATTCGTAGAGTCGTGGGATGGGATGAGTATTTGGGTTGATTGCAGCAAATACGGGAATTTGCTTCACAAGATTCCGGTTTCACAGTGTCGGAGCAAGCAATCCACCGGCTATGACAACTGCGGAAACTGAGTTCTCTCAGGAGTGATATTTCGTGTTAGGGCTGACGGTCCAGCTTGCCGCAGTCTTGGAATAGAACGGGTTCCGCAGTCAAGTCGATCTACAAGCCCTTGCCTCTCTTTATTAGCAGACACAAAGAGTTCAGGAAGAGGTTATATATTGTGTATGTGACCAATTATTTTCACTGTCTAGTCGTGAAATGGCACAGGGCCGCAGCTGGTAGGGAGAGGCGAGTATTGGTTGTTCGTTGTCGCGTTGCTGAACTTGATGTTTAATATATAGTAGAGGTTCAGTCGAGAATCGTATTCACAGGAAGAGTCAAATCAAGAAGAGTGGAAGACAATGCCAGGATTGAATGTGGTGTTGAAGTGTACCTAGCCAATAAAGCCTAGGACTGAAGCACGATGGGGATCGTTCCTGACTGCGCTCGAGAATGGACCTGAGAGGCTCGAGTTGATTAAAGGAGCGCCAAGGACGCTACCACAACTGGCCAGCAACCCAAGAGTGAATCAGTGAATCACAGGGCTCCTCTCTCTTGCGGCTGTGACGCCAGCCCTGAGAACGTGCATCTCCCGCCGGCAATACACTGCAACCCTATCCTTATTTATCCCATTGCAAGCCATCTGCATGATGCTAAGGTAGTGACTTGCGAATTTCACCACTTCTGGCTCGACCAGATTTCGAGTCTCCTGCATCAGACTTGTGCCCTCTGCCAGCAATACTTGTACTTGTTGGTCCCCATGGGCTGCTAGCACTTGGTTAAAGATCTTACAGTGACGCAAGTGGCCCAACCACATGTCTCCTCTCTACTCTAGTAATCATGACCCGGAATGTGGAAATGGTCAGTCCGACACGAAACACTTCAGGGCACAATTGAGTTTGCTTAAGCACTGTAAGAAAACGGTAAAGTTAAAGACCTGTACAGCTTCCCGGGGGGGGTGCCGGCGAATTATACTCGTCAAAGTCCTGGTCTATCTACATATTGTTGTGTCGAAGAACTTCATTGCCTGTAATGCTGCAAGGTAGGCTGCACCGTCCAGGCAGTAGCTTGAAAACGAATCGTGCAGAAACCACACTAGAGTATGTCCATCACGCGTTGTGGAATGATACTTGTGAGTTGCTACACTTAAATATTGGACTTGTATCGGTGTTGCGCTGTTGTATAACGTCCTTGGAGCCAGGATCAACATTACCGAAACTTTGTTTGATCGAGGTAAAAGAGTTTGTAGAGTCAGAAACAAGCGGCAACTTGGTATGCTGAGCCCCCAAACACCACTTGAATAGCAGCACATCTGCTCAATATCAAAGTCAGTTTGTGGTTAGGAGCACGGAAGTTCGTAAGAGTTTCAAGGTTTGAGGCTGATTTCAATGAATGCTCCGCTGGATCAGCAAGCTACTGTAGTAGAGGTGAAACAAATTTCCGATGCTATTTTTAGGCCATATAGGAAAGTGAATGACCTAGACGATCGAGTATCGAGAATAGACCAGAATGCCAAAAAATGTTCTGGTGACAATGGTAACGGGGGACATGACTGCTTCGTGCTATTATATATATTGTCTTGTCTTGGTTTTGTTCTCCAGTCGAGCAGAGTATTTGTTTGCGAGTACCCTAGTGAATGAGTGGCAGTACATTCACAAGCTAGTTGCAGCCGTTCGTGCTTCAGGCTAGGGTTCATCCCGTGGCATGATTTTGTTATTGTCTTAGCAACTTCCTTCTGTATGTGTTGGCAAAACAGGAATAAGAAGGTATTATAGAATCACCCAAGCCGACTCTGTCTCGCTTCGGTTGGGCCTTTCGTGTAACATTCCTGGCACAATTGGTGGATGGTCTCAAGTAGGCGACGAGAAAGCCCATCGTACTACCTGCATGTTCACAAGTTAAGACCAAACGCCAATTCGGTCACGCTGTGAAGACACCATCTCTACTAGTGCATCAAACAGATATACCTGAACACGATACTCCTGGTCAACACCAGCAGTACCGACGCTGTCCAGAAGCAATCACGCGTGTCATCTGTTGCCTGTGAAAGCTCCAGACAGTGAAACACGTCACGCTTACATGACCACGTTGATCAAACAGGTACATGCAGTACGTTGCCGGCCACGTTGGGCTCACAACGGCATAACTGCCTTGTATACCTACCTAGGTACTGTGGAACTACGATACTTGCGTGCTCTCCTTTCACCAATCTTCAATAGTCAGTGGTGGACATTTGTTCGGCACCAATCCACCGGGAGCAAATCAGATTGGGCTCCAGACTCGAGTGCGCCAGTGTTTTCTTGAAATTCTCCAGGCTACGAATTGCTTGGAGATGCAACCAATGATGGAACACTTAATCTACAGATGCATCTACTTGTGCCAGATTACGTCTCATCGTTGCATGCAGCGTGAGGAGGAACTGAGATGATTAGGTAGCTGTACCAGGCAACAAACACGAATCGTTCTGTTGTGGTTTTCTACATGTACTCGTGCCTACAGAAGAAATGGAAACGGCTCTAACGAAACAATGATTTCCCGGAGCCACTCGAGCCGCATGGGCCTCAACGACTTCTAACCACAACAACACTAGCAATCTCAAGCAATCCCCTACCCACGGCATCTTTTCGCTGCTGAGGCAGCGTTGCTGTTTCTCATGCAAAATTCACCACGCTGCCAACCATGTTAGCGTTTCGCTAACTTTCCATTTTCTCGTTCTTAACTCTGGCACATAATCTGCCTTTTCGCCGCCAGCAGTGCTCGTACATTTTATGGTTTCTGTTTCTTCCCTTCCTTTCGCCATCGTTACCGCATACTCCCTTGCCTTTTCACTTTCGACAAGCATTCAGCAGCCGAGTTCGATTTAGAGCGAACGGACCAAGCTTCAAGTTCTAGACCACTCCGCCGTTCTTTAACCGCAGGGTGAGTACCAAAAATTTCTGTCATGAGAGGACAACACACAGTTTGCCTCGGAGAAATTGTCCCACCTCGAAGGGAGACAATTGGCTCCCCTCAGCGATCCAAGATTTCACTTTGTGTTCCCCCACTGATAGCACATGTGGTCCCCTCCGTGAAGACACAAGAAATGTCATCCTCCACGTTTTCTGCCGACTCGATTCGCTTTGTCCTTGGACACTCTACTGGTGTGGCTTGCCACTGACGCTCTTGATTTAGATTCGCCTGCAACGCCTGCCGTTGGCTTGCGCCCATTCCTCCTCAGTGTTATTCATCTTCGACTCGATTTTGAGCAAGCGAATATTCAAGAGAAGCACAGGACCATGTCTTTCTTCAACAACGAGCCGCAGAGTTGGCAGGCACCCGTACGGCAAGCTTCATGGGAGCAACCGCCGCCTCCGTCCCGTTCAGGTATAGCATTTCAGATTACCATGTCTGGTGAAAAGGAGGCTAAGAATTGCGCAGGTGCTAGTTCCACGTCCCAAAGAGAAGAGTCTAATGCATTTGTGACACAATTTGAAGGTACATGAAATTGATCGAGCGCATAAAAGACGTGGACTGATTGTACGCAGAGGTGGAACGGGCTGTCGATAATCTCGTCAAGAGTGGGAAACTGTATGGTGGACCACGCCGCGAGCCCCCTTCTGCGCCCTATGGAAATTATAGTATGTGACATTCTTACCAAGTGTGCTGAGCACTGTTAACTCAGCGTAGCGCCACGAGCGCATCCTGGGCGTCATTCAGCAGGTGATCCTGGATTTTCTGCCCGCCCTCCCCCCAATCGACAAAACTTTTATGCTGCTCAACGTTATCAAAGCAGGCCGACCGAGGCCGACCAAATGATGCAAGCAAAACGCCGCATGGCCGCCCAGCGGGAGCGCGAGCTACGAAATTACCATCAAGAACAGCAATACAACAGAAGTGCGTCCGCCCTCACGACACCGAACTTGACCAGCTAACACCTTCAGGCCTTCTCGCGGAGATGGCTTCCAACAAATCCGACCGATCCATGAGCCCGAGTACCTTGAGTGAGGAGGGAAGAAGAGAGCTTATCGCTCGACAACGTCAAGCACTTTACGGACCCGATGGATCAGGCCTTGGACCTCAAGGACACTTCAACCAGGAAACAGGTGTTGCGGATCAGTCGAATCAGGGACAAACTGGTACATCATCCGGTATGCGAGGTCCCTCTCCTCGAGGCATGGATCCTTTCGGCATGTCCAGCCAAGTGGACAACAACAATCAACTACAACAGCAACAGCAGACAAGCGAGGGCAAGACTACATCGCCATCTTCTCACCAACAGGGCAAGGCACCCACACCCCCAGCCGCTGAGGAGTCCGCACACTCTCGAACAATTTCAAAGTCGACAACCGCTCCTACTCTTGGCTCTATGGGACCAATCGGCAGTCGGCCAAATCCACAACACGCGCCCGGACAGTCGCTGAACAAACGGACAACCTCTCCTTTACCAGGTTCTTTGGCTTACGGATTTGGCTCAGGTGAACAAAGCAATGATCGAACAGCTTCATCAGCTTCGGCCGGTAGACAGAAAGAATCAACAACGCCTGCCATCGGGGCCTGGGGCACAGGTAGTGGTGTATGGAACAACAAGATCGGCGCCTCTGTCTGGAGTTAGAGATGAGTCAGGGTTCGCATCTACCATCAGAGGCAGTGGCCAGCAAACTACTCCATGAGCTTCTGATGTTTGTCAGGAGAAGGAAATTGTGAGGAAACATTGAGGGTTTTGTGGATGCAATCCGCTATGTATTGAAAATAGGTGGGTTCTATCTGGATCGGAGTAAGGTGGTCCAAGTCAGAACGAGGCAGTGAAACAAGAATGGTCGTGATGCTAGGGCTACGTGCATTGTTTCGGTGCATATTGTCGGTTGAGAATAGGTGTATTGGACATACAGGTTTGCTACATCGGTCAGGTAATTTGCACGATCGCTTTTGAGCGCGCATTGATACCTCGGATGCTGCGTTGGTCACGGAAACGGGCACTGGATGGCGCAACTGAGTGTTACTGGCTGTTGTGGATGAGCTTTGTTTGGTACAGCATTGGATGTCAGGGGCTCCCTGGATTTGTTGGGCTTGGTGAGGTTGGTTTGCTCTTTTAAGGTGGTGAGGGCATGGCTACGGTATTGGTTCATTGATATATGTTGCAATTGGTTTTTGCAATTTTGGATTTGGACAAGGCACGGATGGCAGCAGGCGTATGTGTTATCTTTCATGGTCATTGGCCCATTTCGGCTTATCGATTTTATTGTATGGTTGCAGCTCTTGTGGAAGGCAATGGGAACTTCGTTACTCGAATGAAATTTTTCATTTCCCTTACTGTTGTAGTGCATTCATAGGTGTTCATGAATCCTGTCCTTGCACAACATGACTTTTCCTTTATATACTCCAGAATCTCTACACGTTTCATGGCTTTGAATAGGTAGAATAAAACAAAAGAGAATTCAATGCGGTCAGTGGTTCTTCTCTATCGCATTAACCAAAGGATTAAGCCGACATGGTTGCCGGAGGTTGAGGTAGATAGATATCAAGGACAGCCAAAAAGATAGCTTTTCATTCTGCGCCTCATAAAGCTGTTTACAATAACAGCTCGCACGACACACAACCAACTTTGTAACTACCTACCTACATATGCAATATTATACAAGCACACAAACAACAACACCGCTCCCTCCATGCTCTCATCCCCGCCTTCCCTCCTTTACAACACACCACACCACATCACATCACATCTTTATTCTCCAACCACCCCCCTACTCTCCTCTCCTCTACTTGACATCCTCCTTATGCACACCCCCAACATCCCCCTTTCCAGCTTTACTCCCGCCCGGCCCCTCCGTCTCCAACCCGGTACTGCGTTCCGGACTCTTCTGCGGATCAGGCTGTTTCGCCGGGTGGTCACTGCGTTCACTGGCGTCTTCGTTGACTTTGTTCCCGGCTTCTTTGTGGGATTGTTTCTTGTCGTTGGAGGGCTCGTTGTCGTGTTTTGTTTGGTCGGTTACCACGTCGCCTACTACGTCTGCGGAGGAGCCGGAGGCTGTTGAGGCGGGGCGGACGGCGGTGATGCGGATTGTTGTGAGGGAGGTTCTGGGGAGGATGAGACGGGAGAGGAGGGGGAGGCGGTTGAAGGACGGTGGCATGATGGGTGGCTGCGGGTGTGGTGGTGTGTTGATGTGGTGGTGGTAGTGTGTGTTGTGTTGAAGGGTGTTGAGGGAGTATGGTATGGTAGGTATTTAGCAGAGTTGGTTTCGAGTCAAGCAAGGTGAAGTACCTAGGTAGACAAATAAGTAGGTAGGTATGTAGCTTGAATGGTCTACGGTCTGGTAATTAGGTCATGAATCGGTCACTGTGTTTGGGTTTTTGTTTGGAGCTTGTGCTTCGAGTACTGCTTTGAGTCTTTGATGTCGTCAGTCACGGACCGAAAGGAAATCGTGTCCGACATTGGAAAGTTCCTCTATTGTAGAAGAGGCAAAAGCATCTTGTCATGCACATTTGGTTCTGTTGCTCAAGCAGATGTGTGCGAGACTCGTTTATGGTCTACGAGCTTCAGTGTTCAAAGTACGCGTTGTGAGGAAGAGCTCGAAGCTCAGATTGATGAGAATACACGTAGCTAGCTGATGTAATCACATGAACATAACCAACAGTGCATCATGCCTTAGTCCAATCAAATACTGTATCTCGGACACTCCTTTAACGATACCTATGAGTACTTGTATTTCACTGTTCTCCTGCCAAAATCACGGCCGCTCCTCGAGAAGGGTATGGAATACATCATAAAATAGTTTCGCCGGCATAGGAAGAAACATGCAAAAAATCAGTTCATAAATCATTACCGGTCATCACTCATTAATACCTAGACACATTTTATACACAAATTGTAACTCAACAAAATTCCGTACAGGCAACCAACCACCCGACTACCGCTGCGAGACTAACCTCGCGCTGCCGAACCTACCATATTTCTTTGTCGACATTGCATCGACACCTGTCTTGGTCCCAGGAACGGTGCTTGCTGCACCGCTTGGCACTTCGAGACTCGTTGTACTTTGTCCATAATCAGGTTTCTCCTTCCCGGGTGGCCACAAATCAAACAATAAGAATGCTTCTATCGGAGTCCAAGCACCCGTATCACCAGGCTTGCTGACAGATTCGACTGCAGCATGTGGTTGTTGCTCGGTGTGAGGAGCCAATGATGCCTGGACCAATGGTGTCTCCTCTGCAACCTGCTGAGCAGTTGCCCGACGTGGAAGTTCATCGTCTTCCGCTGCTTCACGTACACTAGTAATTGCTTCAAACACGGCTGAATCAGAAGTGACTTGTCGCAACTGCGGTGGTGGTTTAGACCTCGAGTCATAAGTTCTTCGAGGAGTTCTTCTATTGGACTTTGGAGAATCCAGCCGGAGTCCATCATCAGGCTCATCATCAAAATCATCGAACAAAACGTCAAATTCTGCATCGTCATTCGGCAAGTTCTCTGATACAACTCTCCGAAACGGTCGAGACCGTGAAGGAGTTTCCTGAGCCAAAAGTGGCAGATTTGTAAGCGCACTGTCTACTGCCTGCAGCACTCCCGGGCTTGTGACTTCTTTGCGGTCTTTTAAGGACACGTTCACGAGCGGAACGTTTCCGGTATGTGTATGTCCAGGCTTCGAATAATCATTGGGCCCGTGGTCGCTCTCAAAAGCAGTCATGAGGGCACCATCTGTCTCGACTGATTCGAGATGCTGCACGTTGTCTCCCACGCCTACTGCATAAACTTCTTGCTCTCGTGGGTCGTCCTCTGGGCTGGTCTGTGACAGCAACGGCAAGTCCAAATCATTGGTTCGAAAGTCCTGAGTTCCCAAGGGAGATAGTATCTGTGAAGTCGAGCGAGGCATAAACAAGGGACTATCTGCCACCGTTTCCACGTTCACCCCATCCGATACTTCCTCTGCCAGTCTGTTCCCGCGACTACTCTGCGAATAGGGCTGTACCGGACTCATATTCGAAACCATGTCACCATCTATAGATGCGTCTTCTTTAGGCAATTGCGAACTGCTGGGAACACCATCTGTAGAGGCATCAGCAATCTGTGAGGCTGCAAAGAAGTTGTCCATGTCAATCGCACTGGTCCGTGGTTGCCGCTTCTGCCTAGCATTGTGCGTAGTAGGATTCTCTGCAGATAGTACTGATCCATCCGAGCGGTTGCTGATCTGGTCAGGACCTGTATCTGGCAGTAAAGCTTTGTACATCAGCTTTGGTCGAGCTTTTGAAGTTGCAAATTTGAGACTACTCCTCGGTCCTGTGGACGGAGAGATATAACTTGCCGCGGATGTGTTGGAAACGCCTGTCGCTTGTGGTGGTGGAGCGTTTTTTGCATGCTGGTTCAGCTCGCAGACTTTGGTTCTCGATACCTTCTTCTGCCTAGCTCTATCGCGTTGATCACTCGTCTTGCCCCCAGCCGGAGTTGACTTCTTGGACTTGGAAGATGGTGCCGCTGGTCCTTGCCGCGATTGAGGCACGTCTTTGTCTGCTGAAACAAACCGAGACTTGACAACGACTGCCGCAGTCTTGGGCTGGTTAGTTGCGTGCGCATCGCACTCCGATACCTTCCGAGACGGATTTATGTGCCCTTCGTCTGAAGATAGCTCAACGACTTCCTCTGCCGTGCGTTGTTCCGTTCTTCTCTGTTTGGAAGTAATCTGCTTTGGATCCTGCTCTGGGAGAATCGGCTCGGCTGACCGTTGCACAGAAGCAAGTTCATTCTCCTTGCCATTCCCAACTTTCCGGCGCTTGGCGGGACTTTCGTTTGACTGTGCCTCGGACTGTATCTGCCTTTGCTCGTAGGGCGATTGGCTAAGTATCCTAGATCGTCCTAACCGTCCTTGCGACGCACCCAATAGTTCCTTGATTGATTTCGGTTTGATTTGAGGGTTGGAGGCATTTATCCGAGGAAGCGTTGCGCGTGTAGGTTGAGTGAAGCTGTTAGCTTGGGCGTTGCCATCTTGCCTTTGCCGACCGAGCAGTGGCGTAAGATCCGTTTTTGTTTGCCCCAGTTGCTCTTCTACCTGTACCAGCACGGGCCTTTCTAATCGCAGTTCCTGGCCCTCCCCAAATTCTTCGTTCAGACGGTAGTGTAGATCGCCAACAAAATTCTTTGAATCGTCGTACACCATAACCCGCTTATTGAAGGTATGGAAGCGTAGGGTCCCATCGTGCCACTTTTTCTGTTTCTTGTGAACATCATGCGTGAACATACATCGATACTCGAGGACTGGAGCCGTCACCTGTGATTGCGAGGCGTCCAGATTGGAAGCCGCTGTGCTTCTGTGGACGGCGACCGCCATAGTAGATCGTGCGGCGTTAGAGCTTGAGATACTGCCATGCGGCCCATGCTGAATCAAGCGACCAGTCAGCGCGTCTCCAACGTCGTAATATCGGCCAAATTAGGTGGGTGACTAGGAAATGTGAATCATCATTGTTAGAGGAAAGCACAGCTAATGGACTCGCGTAATAGTACGACTGGTGAGGCTGATGACAATGTGGTGGATGAGGATGATGCAAGCAATGCAAATGACTTCGATGCATGTGAAACAACGCGCGTCCAGGTACAGTATAGTCCACTTTCTACCAACTCAATTCCAGGCCATCTCTTTACGCAGCCTAAGGTTGGGTAGGGCTGGAAGCAACTCAATGCAAGCACTTCAGCGGGTCACCTTTGGCCGCAGTAACCACCAACCTCGAGAACCACAACTGGTTCGTGTTTCGGATCTATGCCAACGTTGACTGGCTTAGCCAAAACTTCAATACTTCGAGTCCCCTGTAATCCGCTGAATACTTGCATTGCGAGGCACTCTTACATACATTCTTTAATTCCACGCTCATTCCTTGCTCCAGTCTCTCGTTCCTTCACTGTTCGCAAATCAGGCGTTCTCTCCTCCCAATGTCGACCAATCTCAAGCACTCAATCTGGGTCGTCTACTAGGTTGGATGTCCACAGACTATTCCGCCCTTAACGGCGGCTCAACATTATACACCTGCTGAAACGTTTGTCACTCCGCCATGTTTGTGCAGCGACAGTTCCAGAAATACCAGAAAAGAAGTGCCGACGAACAGCAGATATCCTTGGTGCTAAAGGACTTCGAAGACGCAGACCTGCTGTTAGGCAAAGTGAGCAACCTCGAACTACGTCCAGCTGGAAAAACGCTGACCGGGCCGTTTTCAGATAATTGATGCCGCCAAAGCATGGCGAGAGGCATGGATCTCTATTTTGACTGTTCAACAACGCTTCCTTTGCGAGTACGACACGCTTTATGCACCTATTGTTGGTGCGGCTGACGACTACGCTGGCCATGTGCCACTTCAAACACCACAACATTTGATTTCACGCACCAACAGGCTAAAAACCGAGTACGAGGAGCTCAAGAAAGACTTGATGGAGGAGTTGAACGCTGTACAGACGAGGATGATTGGACCAGCCCAGGAAGCAAGGGACAACCTTCAAATAGCAAGGAAGGTCATTAGGAGGAGGGAAGACAAGAAATTGGATTATGAGAGGTACCAGAGTAGGGTGGATGCGAGCATGAAGAAGTCTAAACTATCAGATCGCGACCGAGCACAACTCACCAGGGCCCAATCCGACCTGACGGTCGCGACCGAGTCGTACAACACTGCTGACGAGCATTTGCGTAGCTACCTACCACCACTCTTAAATGCCATCTGGTCCCTCCAACCACACCTCCTCGCCGCTCAGATCGAAATACAGAACAATCTGCTGGCACATTACTATACAATGTTACATACATACTGCACAGAAGAAGGTTTCCCGTCTCCTAGCCCACCAATGGACGAGGTCATACGATTGTGGGAGACTGCCGTCAGACCGGCCCAGAAAGAGATCGAGGCCTCTCCATTAATCGCTTCTGGAAAAGCAATTAGAAAGTCCTTTAGCAAAGAAGAGGCTCATCCATACACCAACGGCCATCGAAGACCGAGCCAGCAAAACAGCAGGCCATCCGTTTCACCGGGTCGCCCAGCCATACCACCGTCACCTCAGATCGATATCAAACCCAAGCTCTCGACATCTCCCTCCGCCGCCTCTCTCCTGTCACCTACTGGGACAGAATCAGCTATTACCTCACCTTCTCCCTCTGCCTCGGCATACCAGACACCCAGCTATGCACCGGCGGGCCCCAATATGGACTACTTTAGTAGAGACCGCCAGCCATCAACGGGATCTTACAGTCATAGCCTGACACCTGGTGCAACGACGCCAGGTGGCTCAACTGTTGCGTCTCTCGCTGGCCTAGCGATAAAAAAGAAGCCTCCTCCACCTCCGCCTCGAATACCGTCACAACATTACCAATTTGTGACAGCATTGTATGATTTCGGAGGCCAAGGAGAAGGCGATCTCGAATTCAAGGAAGGCGACAAGATAAAGGTTATCAAGAAGACTGACAGCACAGACGATTGGTGGCAAGGAGAACTCCGAGGTGTGAAAGGCATGTTCCCAGCAAACTACGTGCAGGCGTGACGAGCGTCTCAAACACCAAAAGCAACCACATCAAAATCCAGACATTCATGCACAGTGATTGAACTCATGGCTTTTTACCGAGCCATAATCTCCACCAACATCGTACAGAATTCTCTTCATTCGAGCGTTGACCAAATAGCGCCGCAAGTTAGTCGGAATAGCTGTATTCTATCATGGAGCAAAAGAGACGACCGATCCCGGAATCGCCAGGATGAAGAGGGCATGCTTCCAATTCTACGACTACAATACAGGCTCCAAACAAAAGCAACCGTTCTCGCAATACCGGAGTAAGTGGTCCTAGCACAGCAGCATTTGGAATACATGTAGATACGAGGGTCTAAAATCTTTGAAGATTCAAGTCCATAGCGTGGTCAACATATCAGGCACATGTGTTTCACAGTCGAACACGGTTAAGGCCGAGGCGATGTGCTGAAAGCATTTGAAAGAGATCGTAGAGTTCATGATACTATCCGTTCATGCAATTGTACCTATGCAGCACGTGGCATTCTTGTCAAAGATTAAGTGTTAGCGTATTCAAGTGTTGTCTACTTATAAAAGTCGACCTCCAGAAGGACTGAATGGAGGGTGCTAGCTGAACCAACCACACACCATACTTTGACTAATGCTGCTATCAGCAATGCCTTTCCAAACTATACTCCAATACAGGAGAGCTTGGTGACTCGCAGTGAGCACGAGAAGCCCCACAATCCAACATATTGATATTCAAGACTGATACCTCTTATCTTATGCCCTTTGTATCATGTTCCACGTCCACTGATCCAAACTGTAAGAATAAGGCCTAGACAAAAAGAGGACTGTTCGCATTTGGTCCTGTGTTTTCCAATTCAACATTATCTTCCTGGCTCTTTTTGTTCGAGGTTCTGCTTGTTCTTCTACTCTTCAAGAAATTGCTCACCATTCGCTTGCTCCCAATCCCAAGCGTCAATTCATTCTTCACAAGTCCCTGCTTCTTGACTTCTGTCTCTGGGGTCGGAAAGTGTGGTAAAGCAGTCTCTTCTTCAGGCTTTTCAGGCGTTGTGAACGGTGGGGAACCAAGACCGCCATAGCCTCGCGGCCCACGAACGTCGCGAGACCTGTTCGGAATGCTCACTCGGGCATCCGTTGTGTCTATCGAACCCGCCTCACGATTACCGAGGTGCATGGTACTCGATGATTGGTTGAAGTTTGGGGTATTCAAATCGAAGGGTCTGCTCAGGCGTGCAGAGAGTGTAGACTTGTTCATGTCCGTAGGACTTTCACTTTTGTGAAGGTGGTCATTGCGAGACGCTCCGCTGACGCTATTGCCACTTCTTGTGGCGAGATAAGTTGCTCTTGGCGTGCTCGCCATTTCTCGAGGGCCAGAAGGACTGGGTCGATTCTCCTTTTGACGATGTTGCTTGTGGCTTGGGACGGTTGGTCCACTCTGCTTGTCTTGACTGAGATTCACCAAGTTTTGAGGTGAGATCTTGCGTATAAAGGCGGCCAGCTTGTTCCCATGCTTACCAGTGTCATTATCCGGAGGCGTCTCTGCGGAGGTAATGTCTTGTAGCAGACCGCTCTGGCTACGGATAGGGCTGACGTTGTGATTCGAAACACTTTCGTCGTTACGCCTTCCTTGCTTTACATGTAGCAGTGGGAAACGTCTCTTCGGCACTGAAAGTTGATTTGAAAGATTGGTCAGTCCTGTCGGAGTCATCAGACTCTGTCCTCGATCGTAGAGACTGACAGCGCCAGATGCGAGCGAGACCCTGTTTGCAGATTGGTCAGATACATTCTGAGGGAACCAACTCGTTTGGTCATTCTCGATCTCCGCATGTTCTCTGAAATGCGTGAGGCCCCTTCGTTCACATGGGTCTGAATGACGCTCGATAGGACGGACTTCGAAAGGTCCGTGGGATGTTTCCTGATAGGCATGAGGTCTACGATCCTGTTCCACGCAATTTTCCGTTCGGGCATTGACGATTCCAGCTGAAGGATAAATCGCTACATGCTCTTCCTCCTCTGGCGTTTCATCAGGCACTGTGGCTGACAAATCAGAAAAAACTCGGCGCTCGTAGTCAGGATTAGCACCACCGTTCGTCGTAGTAGAGTATATGCTTTCTGAGCTGAGAGCAAAGCGAGGATGCTTAGTTAAAGCACGTTGGCCATTTCCGCCGCCAGGAGTATGCTGCAAGCTTGCGTCGTCTGGATGTCGTAGTGCATCGAGGTGTTTTCGAAAGGGGCTCATGGTAGCGGGCTTCTCTCCACCCGAGTAAGGAAAGAAAGTGGATTGAGCTTCTTGTTCTTGTAGTCTCTCCTTTCGTCGCTCGATATTTTCCCGTACTTTCTGCGGCGTTAGCTCTGATCTTTCTTGCCATGGATTGTCGTTGAAGCTGAAGTCTCGGTGATCATGGTTAAGGCCTGAGATGCCGACGCTGCTTTCACTTCTGACCTGTCGTATAGATGGTCTCGAATCAAAGGATGTCTTTGGCCCTTCAGCGTCGTCATCCATTTCCTGTTGAATGGTCGCAAGTCTCTCTGTTTCAGCTAACTCTCGATTCATGCGTTTCGTTAGTGCCGAGTACAGCCGCTGACCATCTGGGACGGCGCCAGTCATAGGCCTGTGGAAGGCTGAAACACCATCTAAATGGGTACCGGCAGAGGACGAAGGCTGGTAGGGACTTCCGTCCTCCTGAATCACTGACAATCTTTTCCGTTCAAGTGGTGACTCCCGTACTGAGCCAGTATGGGTTGAATTCGTCCAGCTCGTGACTCGAGAGTTGGAGTTTGACGAGAGACTGAGATTGCTGTTGTTTAAGCGTGGAACCTTCGAAAGCCGCTTGAAGTCTTCCGCAGTATTCTGGTCCTCAGGCGCAGGAGCATAAAAGCTGAGATGGCTCGTGTTGGTCATGCACTCGACGTTGTAATCGTCAAAACCACCATTGCCTCTATCGCTGAAGAAGCCATCTCCAAAATAAGCCTTGGATGCATCTAGTTGCTGTGGGGGCAAGGTCGGGACAGACTTGGTAAAGGTTTTCTTGAAGCGATTCCGTAGGGAAGAGGAGATTGATTGAGCTTTACCAAGCGTCGACACAGCTCCGTTGGAAGGTTCCTTGATCTCATTTGAACCTGAACTCCTGACACTGCTTCTGAACTCCTTCTTAGGTCTTTTGGCCTCGCCACGTACCGCAAGAGCCCTCGGCAGAAAATGTCGTGCAGTTTCACCGTTCAAGAACTGCGAGCGAGCAAGCTCGACCGACTCTGGACGTGGCTGACGCTTGGCAGGAGATGGGGCAAGGGAAGTAAACTTGCGCGTAGGTCTAAGGATGTCTAGTGACCTTCTGATCCGAACTTTCAGTCCAGACACTTCGGCTTCGATTGTACTTGCAGCATGACGCAGTGTTCTACTGTTACTGAGCGGAGAGGCAGCAGGGGACGTTCGAGCCTGATACTATCCTCGGCTGGGGTGAAGGACCGATTTGGCTTTTCGTAGGCGGCGAAACGACGAAGGTTCTCCGTCAAATGCCTGACCGAAGTCAGGAACGATGGCCGCTTGTACGTATGCAGGTGGTCCTCCTCTTGAAATGGTCGGATCGTTGGGCAGTGGATGGCTGGTGACAAGATCGGGCTTCGTGGCCTGCAGAAGAGATTGTTGTCTTACTAGCTGGGCTGCAGGAGAGCCGGAAATTGTGCTTTGTGGTCGCTGATTTCTGGTGGAAGACTTGCTTGCTGAACTGTCAGACCGACCGAGTTCATCTGTTGTTGAACCTCGCGATCTATCCATAGCTCGATGGGCGGCGATCACTGCTTGCTTCCGAGCGACGTCCTGATCGAGAGACTCTAAAGTTAAAGGATGCTTGCGGCGTTCTTTCACCGACGTCGACGACTTTGAACGTCGTATACAAGTGGCATCTGCACTATCTAATTGTGAAGGCATATTAAATAAATGTTTGAGAGCATCTCCAAGAAGTCAAGGTCAGAGAGAGGTGAGAGATTGATTCCTACATGCTCTGAACCGGGTGGCTTTGATATTGGCAGCACAATCCGCCGTTTGCTGCAGGACCGAAAAATGCGAGGTGCCTAGTCACGAACCCGGGCAAGCGCAATCCATAGGTTGAGTGGGTATGCGATCTGTCCTGGAGGCAGTCATGTATTGCAGGCTGTAGGCTGACGATAACGACCTTTCATGTCGGAGTGGCACGTGTACTCTGGCTCTAGAGGCGACGTCTTACCGACGTTTATTGATGAATAGTACAAGCGGTATCGGTGCTGTTCTTGATCACACCGTCATGCAACATCTCTCTGCTCGTCCGTGCTTTCCTCTCGTTCTCTTTCGACCTCCTGCTCAACAGTTGCCTGCGCTTTGTCTTCAACAGTTCGATAACCAAGAAACAATCCCAGTAGAAGGACATCGTAGAGTATCTTTAAGCAACCAGCTACCACGAATGCCACCCCAAAGTACCCCGAACTAGCGAGGTATCCCGTTATAATGGGCCCTGCGCTCTGAGACAAGGTCTTGATGACGTTGACGAGTCCCATCACGGATGTTCTCTCTGATGGCGTCACGGCAGCAGCCAAAAATGCCTGCCGTGGAGCTTGATCCATGCTGCTGGTGCTTGCACGAAATACAAGCAAGGCCATGGCAATAACCACATTGCTTGAAAGTGGTATTAGAACCAACGCGAGTGACGCTGGAAAATGTGTAAATACCATGGTCTTGATGAGCCCCACTCGGCGAGCCAACGATGAGGCCACCAGATTGGACGCCGAGGATAAAATGTTGGTGGTGAAGAATAGGCTACCCAGCTTGCTTTCTTCAAGCCCAAACTTGGTAGAGAAGAAGTAGATCGTCCAGGATGCGGAAGCTAAACCAGAAGCCAAGCTATCCATCGCGAACAGAACGCCGAGCTTGAGAAGGAGGGATCTGGTTTCGGCGGACAGCTGTGGAAGTAGACTCCAAGACTTTGTTTTCGTGGCTGTGGATTGGCTATATTGGTTCTCGTCAGCGGTCTGAAGAAGTCCCTGACGCTGCTCCACCATGGTGATGGTTTCTGGAACGGACTTTTCTTCTTCAATCTCGCACCCACGGCTCAGGAGGAGGCACAACGAAAACTTGCAAACACCGATGACAGCATAGCCAGCGAACACCAACCGGTACGTCTGTAAAGGTTGCCAGCCATGGTTCACTTGAAGCACCTGTACCACCCAACCACAGATGATCGTGCCTAGAGCAGCTCCTGCTGTCCCACATAGTGTGTACCATGCTAACACACTGCTTCGATCGGCTGACGGAGTCAACTGCGAGATAGTAGACTCCTCAATAGCCTTGAACGGACCAATCTCGTTACCACTAGGACTGATAACACCCACCACACTCGCGGCTAGTAGAACCCAGAAGTTTCCCACAAAAGCAAAGACAATGCCACTGGCAGTCATCAATAGCGATCCAAGTGCTAGAAGTCTTCGCCGTCCGACCCTGTCCGCAATCAAGGTCAAGACTAGAGAGATGACCACGTCGCCGATCAACGTCAGCGTCATGAAGAGGCCGGTCTGTGAAGTAGAATTTCCCAACTCAACCAAGTAAAGGACCAGAACGAGCGTCGATGCACCATATGCAAAAAGTCGAACAAATCTTTGCAAGCACAGTAATTTCACGTCGAACGGCGTATTGATGAAAGCTTCGAGTCCCACCTCGTGGTAGGCTCTAGCAAGTATGGGCTTCATGTTTGCAGATGAATTGCCGATTTCCAAAGTATACTTTGAGGGAGCGTACGATCGCTTCTTGGGTCCGTGTGTCGTCTTCAGCCAAAGGCCCGAGCGACAATTGCCAATGAAGATAGGTTACCTTGGTCCAATCTCATGTTCGCATTATGCTTGATTGGGTGCTCGTCGATTGATCATTGAGGCTTGATCGGAATAATGCCTTTTCACGCATCCAGTCAGGTGTCCTCCAATAATGATATCAAGTGTTGGAGGGGCACGACTATAGAGGACGAGATTAGTAGTAATTGGCAATTATGATGTGTTATACTGAAGTGACGCTCTGACTTATCAAAGTTAGAAAACCTGTTGTAACCTTTCCAGCGGCCTTATGATTACCTGATCTCAGGTCGGTTCTGCTGATTGCTAGCCCAACAGCAAAAACCCTCTGCATTCTCAACTGATATACTCTATATCGTTATTAGTTGTACTATACGGCAGACTGTGCCTGTTTGCGTAGCAGTGATTGGGGGTTGGTAAAGGTTATGGCCTATAATCCGAAAACCTTCACCAAGAAAAAAAAAATGACTATTAAAGGAAATGTGTTTCCTTGAAGGACTGTCCAGGACGAGACTCGAACTCGTGGCCTTCGGATTGCTCCGGGGTGCCCCCCAGATTCATATTTAGCATATGAGACCGACGTGATAACCAACTACACCACCCAGACGATGTGGACGATGAAGATTTGTGCTTCAATTCGTGCTCCGAATTTTCGGAACGGCGCCCATGAAAGATCAAACTTTTTACTGTGTGTTGTCCTTGTGCGGGGCGTTTCTAGCTTAGGTTCGTTGAGGGGCAAGTGAGGGGGCTCCGAGTTGTCTGCAGCTCAAAAAGGGGGTCTTGGCAAATGCATTAAACAGTCTTCACATCATGCTTGCAGCACCTCAGTCTCAGCAGTCGTGTATGCCGATACTCCTAGAATCCCATCAAATGATGTTTGCGAATCCATTAGAAGTGGCTCGACTTTACAGGAGTGTGAAAGGAGTTTTGGACGACAGACTACCCCCCTCAATGTACACTCAAAGACAACAGCCGTTTTGAACATGAACAACAACTGGTACTGCATGGTTGCGAATTACAATCTGTCAAAGGAACATCCGGGACATTGTGGTACATAGCTAAGTGATGATGATTGAATGTTATGGCACAAAACAGATGCCACACCTTGATGACATGGTCAAAAACGGAAGTACTTCCAGAATGCAACTGCATAAGCGGTGAGAAACCCAGGCGACAAATCCTACGACGATTGCTCAGCAACAACTACACATGACGGGATGCGTCTGTCTGGTAGAAGAGATTAACATACATATCCCAGTGATTCTTCCATTTTCTGGCGCGATACCAAAACGAATCTCAATCTTCAGCAACCATTATACCCCTTCTGCTGCCACATCTTCACGCTCTTGATCTGCATCGTAGGATCTGTCCAAGTCGAATACCATTTGTCCCTGGCATTCCAGAAGTCTTTGCGTGCTGTTGGCGATGCATCGACCCATGGCTTGCCCGCGACACCGTCTTGAAACCAGCCATTTGTGCCTCCAACAGCTACATTCAGAATGAGATAGAAGCTCTGGTCAAATGGTGTTGCAGGATTAGCGGTCTGAGTCCAAGGATCTACAAACGAGGTCCCATTGGCACCAGAAAGTGGAAACTTGCCACGCTGCCAGAATGGCGTGCCGAACTTGTTGTACATGACCTGAAGCAACCGAGTGTTGAGGTACATGTAGATGTACTTCTCACTCCACTCGAGGCCGAAAGTGTGGAAATCATTTTGGAAGGTACTGTGCATGGCGTTGGCCTTGCCAAAGGTTTGCCACCAGGCATCGTTGGAAGAATCCGGACCCCAATGCAGTGTCGAACTGATGATGTTGTTTCCACCCGAAGGGTAGGTGTAGTTGTTGCCTATGCTTTCAGCGATATCGATCTCGCCACTGAGCGGCCAAGCTCCATATCTGTTGTCTGCTGGTAACATCCAGATCGCGGGCCACAACCAGTCACCTGTTGGCATCTTTGCAACCACTTCCACACGGCCATACTTGATCTGCGCTCCCTTCTTGGTGTTGATGCGGGCACTTCTTGTTGGAGGAATTATAGTACCATTAGTGACATTCGTACTGGCAACACAGTGGTTCCACTCGTCGGATGTACAGATTCCCATCTTTGTCAAATTGAGGATGTTGTTGGTTGTGAGCAGCTTCTCGTCTTGCAGTGTTGGTTGTATGATGAGAATGCCGTTCTTGACGAAGACATTCTCATCAGTTACCGTGGTCTCTTCAAACTCGCCGTTACCAAAACCACCGACCTCGACTTCCTTAGTCCAGATGTCAGAATTGAGTCTTCCAGAAGAGAAGTCATCGTCGTACACCACGCAGTACTCGTGAACCGGCACTGATGTCCATCCATCGTATACCATGAAAGCGCCAAATCCCAAACCAAGGACAACGCCGAGCAGAGGAATGATTGTCTGCCATACTTGATACCGGTCCTTCTTCTCTTTCAGCCAGGGCTTCGCGATCTGTTCTTTCTTCATCTTTCGCGACCGAAAATACGTTGGTGGCCCAGAGTCAAGTGCGGAGCAGGTGGCCGCCACTACAGGCATTGCGAGGAATTTCTCTGTTGATTGCTCACAAGAATAAAGCGAGGTGAGGGATCTCCCACGGGAAGGTGCTGCGCTGATGATAGTGGAAGAGCTTGATGTAACGTTGTCCAGGATCTTCTTCTCAGAAGACTGGTCGTGGACGTTCGATGACAAAATGGTCTGGGCTGCCTGCATGACTACAGGATCGCCGCAAGAAACGAATGAAAAGAGTACAAGGTCTTACAGGAAGCCCGAAGAAAATCTTTTCAGAGAATTCGAAAGACCCAAGAAACGAGTAAAGACACTGTCAAATTCTCCGAACAGCAAGCGGTCAAAGTGAGGCTAGGGGTGAAGTATTATGCTTTGACCAATATTCCATGACGGAGCAGGAGTCTCTTGCTCAGTGCTGCTACTGTTCAGATATGCTTGAGCTTTGGGATGCAGATCTTCACCATGGTAACTTACAGACTCCGCAGCCGAGATCACTGGACCAAATGTGAAAGGATTTTTCAATACGTCTGACTGGGAGGCTGAAGCTGGCCAATGCATAGTCCGAGACATATGGTGAGAACTTGAAGGCCGCAAGCAACGAGGCTGGTTATAAATTGTTTGCATTGTATGCGTCGTCCAGACTGACAGGGCTCGTTTGATGCCGTTCTGCTTGTATGGTTAAAACTAACTATCTCGATATTGTGTTCGATGAGCCGTAGCAACAGAACGACGGAAAACAGAATGGCAAAGCAGGTCTACACAGGCGGGATTCGAGCACAACGACAAGTGTTTCAAGATAATCTCGAAGCTTCTCCGGTGTGCCTCGATCGACAGGAAGATTTAGGAGCTATTTAATTTGAGGCAGACCAAGTGGAGGAGGTGGCTGACTAATGAAACAACGAACCCAAGACCCGGACTTACAGTAGTTGGCCAACTGTGTTTCACTCTCTTTTCATTTACACTTACAGTACTTACTTAGTTCGATCGGACGGGTGACAGCTACATACGACATTGGCAATCTCAATTACCGATCCGATCTCATTGAAATCGCAACCAGAGGAACTACTGTGCTTAACACAACCTGGAGTGGTTCCACGTACTTCACGAAGTCCGTCTTCGATGCTAATTACCATGAGTGGTCGGAGCTGAGACATCAATACTTCGTCTACGCGTTTGTCGACCTTTCAGAGGGACTAAAAACATTAGGACTACAGTACCACTACTCCATACTATTCCCGAGGAACCTAATTTGCTGAACCTGAGTCAAAGCTCTGTACTTTTGCCCACCACGAAAAGCCTCTCACCACGCCAACTTACCCCATTTGTTGGCTTCACCTGGCTTGTTACCAATGACCCTGATACCATGTCGACGACGGGTTCACGAAAGTCTATCTGCCAAAGTCAATGTGGGTTTCCAAAATGGATGACCTGGTGTTCGACAAGGCTTCTGGAACCTTATATCCGTTCTGAAAGACCCGCCGGGCTATCAAGAGGCACTGCTAACTATATCGTTATACTCCATACCAACGTACAGAGAATGCGGTCTGTTCAGGCCTCGACTGTGGCGTATGACAACAACCCAAGTGCTATTATCTCAACTTGACGAAGAAAACTTCGAGTCAATGTCCAGTATTGCTCGTGCTGATAGCAAGAATCTAAGCTGTAAGGCCGTGGGATGACAATACTGTCTCGCTCACAGTACTGTGGATGGTCAATGTATTGCCTGTGATTGATGGCTAATTTTATCGCTGTCTCAAGCATGGCATGGTAGCTGTGCAGCACGCCATCGTTTGTGCTCACTCCTGTGGAGTATTCACCAGGTTGGTTCAAGCCTGGATATATCATGGCAATAGTGCCTCGAAACTCCGTTATTCGTTGCTTATGAAGTGCTTCAACAGCATTCTTTGTCTTACATCGAGAGATGTATGAGCTCCCCATGTGGAAATCAGCCCACCAGGGGCTCGCCGTGTGGTACTTGCTGTCAAAGTTCTCAGGAACGTTCTGAATACCGCCAACCCTTCACTCTTCAAGGATTTCTTTCTGCAGAAGCATTGGGCACTTTTCCTACCGAGGAGGCTTCTCCATCACGTTCGTTGCATTCTTTCACGACACTCATTTACCATTTTGTTCCTACAGTCGTTCATTACACTCATTTAATCTACTTGCCTCGTTGTTCATTTGTGCATGCTTACTGGCTATCACACCCAATTTACTTGATATTTATATCTGTACCGGATCAGAACTCACAATCCCTGCAAGGAAGGGCGTCAGGAACCAAGATGGCACCTCAAGTTTCTCCCATGTCTCTATCGCAGACTACAAGCATTCCTACAACTAGACCTTTGAGCTCACCAGGGAGTAAACCTTGTGAAAACGACCCATATCAAAGCTCCGATCCACACTTCACCATGTCCTCAACAAGCATCGCCACTTCCAACATCACTCTCTCGACCACAACTGCAGTCAAATGTGGAGTCATGCTACAATACCTCCGGCAGCGTCAGACCGAAAAACTCTGGAGCGATGGAGATCTACGTGAGGGTGTGATACTAAGACGAGCAAAGGATGACTTTGTTTGCCAACCACCAGAACTATCGCAACAGAGGTACGGTTTCTACGACGAGATGAGGAAGCTTAATGTCAAGGTAAAGTTACACCAACTTCTACAATCACAAGCAACTCACGAAGAATAGGTTGCCATGACTGTGAAGACTGCTGTCATCCAAACATTTCTGAGGGATTACAATCTACATTTTGTGCCTCTCAAGAATGGCCTTCAGATGCAGGTTCTTTCTAATATCGGCGGCTTGTCTCGTTGCAGTACGTTCCTTGACTTTGGAGATCGTCCATATTGCTAACTTGAGGTTTAGAGAAGCATCACTACGCAGCGTTCATCAAAGACATGGGACTATTGATTGTATGGGATGACGATCCAAGCGGTATAATTACTCGTGCCGAAACCATTGAACTTCATCTTGTCGAAATGCTCTGGACGCTGGGGGACTCGAAACAAGACATTGACGATACGCTGAACAAAGAACAGTTGGTTTCGGGTGGGCACACGCCTATCACTGTTGGAGTCAAAGAGACAGCTCGCGAACACTTGGACGAGGAACTTGCTGGTGACGGCCCCCGACCCACAATGCTTTACCAATCCTTCCTCGTCGCGGTGGCTGCTATACTCGTCATTCTGTGTTTGAGCACTGGTTGGCGAAGGCTTGCAATCGAACACAAAATCGACAAGAACTATGTTCGACTGGCACTCGTGGCATGCTCACCTCTACAGATGTGGACTGGATGGTTCTTCTTCCAAACGCTTGTAGGTGGTACCGCCCAGATCATTGGTCCCGTAAAGCAGACAAAGACAAACTCGAAATCCTTCTCCGCTGTCCCTCCTAGACGACTCTGTGGACCTCTACCACACGTCACCGTCCAGTGCCCAGTGTACAAAGAAGGTCTTCAAGCTGTCATTCATCCCACTGTCGTCTCGGTCAAGAAAGCTATCTCGACATACGAACTTCAAGGTGGAAGTGCTAACATCTTCATCAATGATGATGGTATGCAGGTCATTCCCGAGGAAGAGGCCGCAGCACGGAGACAGTACTATGAGGACAATAATATTGGTTGGGTTGCTCGCCCACGTCACGCCCCCAAGGGCGATGGAAATGGCGGCAATGTCTTCATTCGGGCTGGCAAGTTCAAGAAAGCCTCAAACATGAACTACGCCCTCAATGTCTCTAGTCGCATCGAAGACGCTATGACCCAATTTCAGCACGGGTCGCTCTGGACACAAGACGATGAGGACATCCTTTACGAACAATGTCTTGTCAAAGTCCTCAAAGAAGATCAAGGCCGGACCCAGGCTGATGGCAACGTCCGTATCGGGGACTATATCTTGGTCATTGACTCCGATACTCGAGTGCCGGAAGATTGCTTCCTCGACGCAGTCTCCGAGATGGAGCAATCCCCCCAAGTCGCAATCATTCAGTTCTCCTCTGGTGTAATGAACGTCACAACATCTTTCTTCGAACAAGGCATCACCTTCTTCACCAATCTAGTCTACGACGCCATCAGCTTCAGCGTCTCAAGCGGCGACGTCGCTCCCTTCGTCGGCCACAACGCCATCCTCCGATGGTCCGCCGTCCAAGACGCCTCTTTCCCTGACCCACAAACCGGTATCGACAAATACTGGGCCGAAAACACCGTCTCCGAAGATTTCGAAATGGCCCTCCGTCTCCAATCCCTCGGCTACATCCTGCGCTTCAGTACCATCTTCGGCGCCGGCTTCAAAGAAGGCGTATCCCTAACCGTGTACGACGAACTCGCCCGCTGGGAAAAATACGCCTACGGCTGCAGCGAACTCCTCTTTAACCCTCTCCGCCACTGGCTATTCCGTGGTCCCTTCACCCCTCTCTTCCGCCGCTTCGTCTGGTCCAGCATGCCGCTGATGGCGAAGATCACCATCATGGCCTACATAAGCACGTACTTCGCCATCGGCGGCGCCTGGCTGCTAACAGTAGCAAATTACTTTCTGGTCGGCTGGTTCAACGGCCGCATAGATCAGTACTACATCGACTCGTTCAAAGTCTACTTCGGCATCGTCATCGTCTTCCAAGCCCTCGGCACCGTCTCCCTCGCCGTCTTCCGGTACCGCACCAACGGCACTAATTTCTTCACCGCACTCCTCGAGAACATCAAGTGGCTGCTCCTGCTCACGACCTTCATGGGCGGCATCTCAATGCACATCTCCCAAGCTTTGGTCTGCCATCTTTTGAGTATTGACATGTCCTGGGGCGCCACAGCAAAAGAAGTCACAGACACCAATTTCCTGAACGAGTTGCCAACCATCATGAAGAAGTTTAAGTTTACGTTCTTGTTCTGCGCTGGCTGCTCGGTAGCCATGGTTGTGCTTGCTGGGGTGGGACCGGTTGGACAGTTTGTGCCGTGGAGTTGGCAGATTAAGGAGTTTACGGCGATTTTTCCGCTCGCGGTGCTGGTTTCTTTTCACTTTGCGATGCCGTTGGTGCTGAATCCTGGGCTGATGCAGTTTACTTTCTAGGGTGTTGATGGATATGCATATGTGTATAGGTGTGTTGCTGTTTGGGGTGTTGTGATGGACTGTTGTCTTTTCTTTCTTTCGTCCCTCCCTTTTGTCCTTCTTGCACTAAGAGTGTATTACATAGTATAGAATAGCTTGAAAGAGGCAGCTATAGAGGAGTTTCACTTTACTACATGGATACTTGCTGGGGAGATATCACCGGCCTACGTATCATGTCCGATCGATACATGCCTAATGAGGATCATCCACAACCAACAGAAAACACTTACGAATTGCTCGCGTGACAGTGTGAGTCAGCGCAATAGGACTTAATAACTGTGGTAGTGAGAGGAGATAAATTAAACACTATTTGGTAAGTATCACTATCACCTCAATCAACATCCTCGTCCTCATCTTCAGCCTGCCTCCTCCTCGCTTGACTCCTATCATTCCGTGCTTTGACCGTATTCTCAATACCTTGCTTCAACCAAGGCGGCACAAACGCCTTCACCTTCACAGAATTCTTCTTCAGCTGCCCATCAGCATCGCCCTCTCCCGCTCCAGCTTCCCATGACACCTCAAACTCATCGGTTTCCGGATCATACTGTGACCCTTCCGCTGTAAGGGACAAGTCAGTCATCGTTTCCAGCCTGCACAGCGCGAGTCCGATGTTTCCGTAACCGCCTAGCCACTTTCCTGTACTTCGGCCGGATCTGCCTTTTGCGCCGCGCTTGGAGATGTTTGCTTCGTGCGGTGGTTGGGGCAGTGATAAAGACGGGTTGTAGATGGGAGCGGTCTGGTCGTGTGGTATCGGGTTGTCGTCGGTGTATATTTGTACTGGTAAGATACGTTTGCGCACGATGCCCGTGTGGTGAGTTCTTATGGTGAGTTCTTGGCCGACGTAGCATCCTTTGTGGAAGTCGATGCCGCCGCAGAAGTCGAGGTTTGATTCCTGTGGTAGCGCGCTGCCTGATGTGATTTCTACGGGTCCTTCGGCTAGGCCGTTGAGCATTCGGTGGACCATGTAATCCTCCCATTCAAGCTCTTGTGATGATTCGTTGGTTGCGAATGTCTTGCGGGCTTCCTCCACGGACGTCGAGTACATCCGCATGCCCATGTTTGGTCTTGGATCCTGCTGCATGTGAGGAGGATCTCCCGTTGCGTTCTGGTCTGGTCCTGGCCACATGTAGAATACAGCAGCTTGCTCGGGGCTCAACTTCTCCAGCTTGAATTGACTACGCAGTTTATGCTTCTTCAGGTGGCTCATGATCGCAGGCGCGGAGTTCGTGTCAACATCCAGAAGCCAATTATTCGCATCGTCCTTTGAGGGCTTGCTGACGAACACATCGTGTATTATTCGACCTTTCGCGTTGAGGAATGCGCTGAAGATGATGTGGGATTTGTCGTCGAGCGGAAGAACTGGCGCTGGGATCAGGTTATGGAGGAAGTCAGTCGCATCCGGACCGTCGAGACGAATTAGAGTGCGGTTCTTCAATTGGATCCAGCATGCTTTGTTGCTTTCGGCTGGGTAGTTGTGTTGCCAGTCTTTCGATACTGTATGGGTCGAGTTTGCTCTCGTTTGCGGCTTGTTCTGAACCGACGTGACTCTTTGGAAGTTTCGTTCGGCTTGTACCTGGCATTGCCAGCAGAGGGATGGCTTGAATCTACGTGTGGATATGCGTATAGACATGGCGGTGGTGTTGACTGGTGAATTGTAGCTACGACGAGAACAGCATTGTATCGTATCCAAGTCGACGGTGTCCACCAACGATGACGGAGGCCTGGAGGACTCCCCACAAGACGGCGCATTCGGAGAATTCAAGACCGAAAGCCCACTTTCCTCCATATTGTGTTTCTGAGCGCTCAATGTTCCACGAAACACCCACACACGAACCTCCGTAAACCTGACCTTCACAGCTGCTCAAAGTCCCAGTATCGGTCTAATCTCCTGGCAAGACCTCCCAGAGTTTGAAACGTACAAGACACAACGCAAACTTATCTCTCGAATGCGCAAACATCAGGATATACAAATATACACGACTCCCTCCTAACCACCACACCGAAGTCTACAAACATCTTAACTACTCCCCGGTACCGGACATAAACCTCCAAACAATGACCTACTTCCCAGACCTACACACTTACCTCCACCAATCCTCCCTCCTCCTCCAAGCCTATCCCCACACCACCCGCATAACAACAAAATACTCCCTCCCCCGACCTCCCAAATCAAAAGACGCCAAACCAACAGAAACTCCATCAGAAGAAGCAGACGGCACCCCAAATTCCAAAAGACAGAAAAGAGACCCCTCCGCCACCTTAACACTAAAGACCTACCACCCCGACTCCGGCATCTGCCTCAAATACCGCACCGACAAAGCGGCCGAAGTAGGACGTCTAATGATGGGACTAGGAAAACTCGCGAAAGGCGAGATAATAGATATGCCTACGGCCGCTGAGAGCGAGGCAATGACTGGTGCGGGAGTGAGCATAGGGGCTGGGGAAGGACTCAGTAATGGTGGTCCAGCGCAAGGAGAGACGGCGGATGGTGATGGAACCAAGACGCCTGTACCTGCGCAGCCGAAAACAGCAGCACAGATGACGCAGCAGGGTCAGAACGGTCAGCAAGTCGGTGGTGGTGGGAAGAAGAAAAAGAAGGGCAAAAAGTGAATAGGGCTTTTATGTTATTGGATCTCAAATGAGCTATACATTTGCAGAGGATCTGGCTTTCGAAAATGCTGGGTCGAGATGATTTAAAGGTGAGGCTGGGAGATACGCCCAACGCATTGAGCAGGTTGCCGTCACCGATCAACGCGTATCGTGTTTCACAGATGTCGATGGTTTCGTCTTGTGAAAGCACGCCGAACTACTGTATCGAAAGGACGTCAGTACTCTATGCTCAGGATCGTGACACCTTACTAGAGGCAAAGCACTAGTCGGCTACTAGTACATCACACGTCCGAGTAGTCAGCTACATGCTGACAGTGGATGGAGGAAATCACAAATAGCACCAAGGAGCAAGTCGAAAGGAGCAAGACTTGTCATAGTATATGATTGCTCAAGCTAAGAACTCATGTCATCGACAATGCATTACCAAACTGTACAATCCAAACCGCATTGTGATGTCTATGTGCTGGTATCTTTTAAACCCGTGTCACCAGACTTTCTCTAATAGTAATATCAATCAATGTGACCTTGGCACGATAATCCATACATGCCCATTGCCCTGGGTATCAGACCTGCCGTGCCCGCCTCCTCAACGCCAGTGAACTACCAACCAGATAGTACAACACAAATGTTACCTCATCCAAACCATTAAGCATAATCACATCCCATCCAGACAATGTATTGTCTAGAAGTCCTCGTCGAAAGCGAGACCACCGTCCTCTTCTTCGGCGGCTGGTGACTCAGTACCTTCCGTTGATACAGCTGCCGCAGTAGCCTTGTCTTGTGCCTTCTTCGCGCCAGCCATAAGACCAGCCTTCTGGTAGTCACCAACACGCTTCTCGAAAAAGTTTGTCTTGCCAGCCAAGGAGATGTTCTCCATGAAGTCAAATGGGTTAGTGACCTTGTAATACTTTGGGTTGCCCATTGACACTAGCAGTCTGTCGGCAACAAACTCGATGTACTGTTTCATGAGGTTGGAGTTCATGCCCAATAGGGCGCAGGGCAGGGCTTCGGTCAAGAATTCTTGCTCGATAGCAACAGCCTCAATGATCACCTTCTCGATGAGTTCTTTGCTAGGTCGGTTGTTCATGTGGGAGAGGAGCAGGCAGGCGAAGTCGGTGTGCATGCCTTCGTCTCGGGAGATAAGCTCGTTGGAGAAAGTGAGACCGGGCATCAGTCCTCGTTTCTTGAGCCAGAAGATCGAGGCGAAGGAGCCGGAGAAGAAGATACCCTCGACTGCTGCGAAGGCGACAAGACGTTGAGCGAATGTCGATTCTCGATCTGAGATCCATCGAAGGGCCCACTCGGCCTTCTTTCGGATGCAGGGGATAGTGTCGATGGCATCAAACAAGTATTGTTTCTGCTTTGGCTCCTTGATGTATGTGTCGATAAGTAGGGAGTACATTTCTGAGTGAATGTTTTCCATCATAATTTGGAATCCATAGAAGCATCGTGCCTCAGGAACTTGAACCTCACCACTGAATCGTTCGACGAGGTTCTCGTTCACGATACCATCGGAGGCAGCAAAGAATGCGAGGACGTGAGAGATGAAATAGCGTTCGTCATCGTTGAGCTTATGGTGCCAATCGTTGAGATCTTTGGAGAGATCTACTTCTTCGGCTGTCCAAAAAGAGGCCTCGGCCTTCTTGTAAGCTTGCCATATCTCATGGTACCTGAATGTATGTTAGCTTATGTTGCTTAAGAAGTTCGAACTGCGCCAGGGCTCACGCGTGGTAGCCCCACTTAACGCGTCCGACTGTGAGCGCGTCGAAGAATGTTGAAGGATTGCTTACTTGAGAGGAAAGAGGACAAATCTGTTTGGGTTTTCTTGCAGCAGTGGCTCATCTGCTTCTGTTGATTTGACCCCAGGAGCAACCTTGGGCGGTTCTGGACTGGTCTTGACGATTTCGGTGACAGGCTTCTTCAGGTCCTCGATGGTAGCAGTAGGTATCGGTGCCAGGGCAGCAGGCATGTTCTCTTTGTTTTCTGTGGAGAATTCAAGCTTCTTGACTGGAGAGTCAAGGAACTTGAGGTTCTCGAGATTCGAAGCAGCCTACGCGTGTGTTAGTCTCTGTGAACCAGCACAAATTTCGATGATGCAATGGCGGCAATCGTACCTGCTTCGAGGGTGTGACTTCGGTAGTCATTGTGTATGATGCTGCTGATGCTGCTTGGGACAAAGACAGGTTGAAGGAAGAGTGCTTTGTGTATGTGGAGTGTAACTGGTGTGAGGAGGAAGATGTAGACAAAGCGTGAAGAAATGTTTGGGAACACGCCTTTAATTGAATAAATCGCGTCAAGCCGGACGCGTTGCGTCACGCGCGTCACGTGTGGACTCGACCACACCCAACCTCTTAAGCTGCCAAAGGGGGGGCCATCTAGGGCGTGCACAAGCTCAAACAATCCACTCTTCGAGCGCGTTCACCAGTCAACGTGCTCCCCAGGCTTTTGACAGTGGAATTCATTTCATTCCATTCTTGCCCAGCCCGGCCTCGGACACCACCTCGAAGCTCTAGCACGCTATGTGATTGGTCAGAGATCTAATTTGATCTTATCAGATCAAGACATTCCATTCACTATTGAACCTCAAGCTCCTTTGGCGTGTTTTACTAGCAGTAAACACCTCTTCCCGACGTCAACCATTAGTAGTAGTAATACCTTGTTACCGGTGTGAGCTCATTGATGATGATGCTCTTGAACGTTGACATTACTGTAGTATGGAAGCGCAGGAAGTCCTCTGCAATGTGACTCGTTCTTGAGTAGAGCCAGGAAATACACCAATAAATTCTCTCTGTCTTCATGTGTCTTGCACATTGTACGAACTCTTCCTTACCGTGAGTCTAGATCCTTTTACACAAGAAGCCACCATGCAACCACATGTACAACGCCTCGAAAGCACCTATATAAGCCATGTCACTGGACCACATACACCAAGCCATGCCACCAGTTATACAATGCTCAGACGCAAGCCATGTTATATCTGATCCTTGATTGAAGGCGGTAATACCTTGTTCTCTATCAGTCGGACCATCTTGTTTGTCTGTTCTGCCAGTGTCAAAGTCAGAATTGTGTGGGGAAGGATTCTAGCAAGATGTGCAAAGAAGCCCTTGTACACTGCGAGCACTCCCTCAGTCGAAACGGTCTTGTACAAACAGTCGAAGATACCACTGTAGAGGTTTCCATGTTGGTTGTATAGTCGAGCCATAACTGTATCAGGTGGATGCATAACGCAGCAGACCACGAATCCACTGCAGGCAGAGCTCATCAAATGGAGCGCTGGCCCATCTTCCATACCGGCATGTCGTATTAACCGCCTCTTTGCAAAAAAATATGTTGGTAGTTGCACCGAGCTTCCAGCACCAGTTCTAACCATAGAAGCCCCCATGCCTCTGTAAAGACCACGTATACCCTCCGACTTGTATATCTGACCCAAGCCATCAAGCGCATTGCGGTATTTGTGTTGAGTACCGACAGGCAGAGCAGGGGAATATGACTGAAGACGGGTTTTGATGAGGAAAAACGGTGAGCCAGCCATTGCGCCTAATATACCGGAAGCTGCGCCGGTGAATATGTTGACGCCAAGGGATTGGTAGGCTGCATCTTTGTAGAAGAACTGGCTCAAGGAGGATCGTAAGGGTTCGTAAAATCCTAAACGACAGCCGTTCAACAGTATCTGGTATATGTAGGCGCATCCGAGACCACGATACAATCCCCTTACTCCATCATTCTTTGCGATCTGACTAACACCATGCAATACACCTCGGTACTTCTTAACCGCGACATCCTTTGCTTGTAGCTCTCCTTGAAGCTGTAATCTGATCTTGACGGTTTCAAAAGGATGTGACGCTGTGACAGCGCCGCAAGCTGCAATACCGCCAGCTATGAAGGATCCTGCTGTTGTCGACATAGCTGGACGAGCTGGGGTCACGGGTCGTTGAGGAAAGGTTGCAAGCTTGTTCCTATCTCATGACGATCGATCCGGTTTGGAATGTTGGCGACAGAGTGGTTGGCTTGATTAAGCAGGAAGGTGTTTCACCAGAGATAGAGGTAAGCCAGTATGAAAATCATAATAATTGTAAATGTCCGGTCATCGGCAGCATTTTGAGGTGATTTCGGCCGTCTGTGATCTCGCAGCAGGGATCTGCGTACTCCACGTAAGGCATCCACACCGTAATGTTCGTTGGAGATATCTCAAATTTGGTGCCTGAACATTTACACGAGTACGCGCCTTTTTTTGCACGCGTTCCGTTATGGTATCGGCGTCCAGTGCCTGGTAATAAGATACTAGTCCGGTGTCTTGAAGGATGCTCACACTGAGTTCAGTTAATTTGAGGAATGCTTATGTCGTTATCGAGATTTGTAACTAATTAATTGACCACCATGTCTATCCCCACGTCGCAGAAGGTCCAAGACGTGGTGAAGCAGTATCGCCCAGCGAAGGTAACTTGAATGCGCCCCAGTAATGGACAACTGCTAACCTTCTTAAAGCACTTTCCAAATAGCCGTGAAGACACACATGTCACGTCTCTAGACTTCGACGATCAAGGTGAATTCCTTGTTGCCGCCTCAGATGACGATACCATGCAAATCTTTGATGTGAGGGAGGGCAAGAAGACGAAGACAATTCCAAGCAAGAAATATGGTATTCACCTGGCCAAGTTCACACATCATTCGAGGCAGGTACTCTTTGCAAGCACGAAACAAGATGACTCCCTACGGCTGTTGGAACTGCACAACGAAAGTTTTGTTCGATATTTTACGGCACATACCTCTCAGGTCACATGCGTAGCGCTTTCTCCTGGGAATGATACCTTCCTATCCTGCGGCAACGATGACCTGGTCTGTCTTTGGGATCTCAGATCTCGAAGTCCACAAGGAAAGTTCAAATTGGTCACCCCCTACCTTGCCGCTTGGGATCCGTCAGCGAGCGTTATCGCAATAGCCTCTCAATCCACACAATCGATTCTACTCTACGATGTTAACAACTTCGATAAAGCACCTTTCGCTACCTTTGACTTACAAGAGGCGGAAAGAAAGTACGCGCCTTCAACTCAAGGTCGGGCATGGACGAAACTTGAATTCTCGAATGATGGAAAGTATCTTTTATTAGGCACAGATTACCACGGACACTTCCTCCTTGACTCTTTTGAAGGCGATGTGAAAGCCTTTTTAGTTGGCAAGACTGATGGAACTGGTAGAGCTGCCCCTATATCAACTTCTGGAAAGCCACTCGGTCAAGGCGATGTCTGCTTCTCGCAAGATGGCAGATTTGTATTCGGAGGCACCGGTGGTCAGTCGGATTTGCTGGTCTGGGACACCAATCTCGCTTCAACGGGACACCTCGATCCTCTGGTCAACATTCAAGCTCGCGGTGGTAAGACTCCAATTGTTCAGGTTAATCCGAGATTCAACATGCTTGCTACTGCAGATACGAAGGTCGTGATGTGGCTGCCATCGGATCAGATCAAAACACAGGACACATGAGCGCATTATAATTCATCGTCCTTCACGTTCTTCCACGACTCCAAAAACTTTGCAGCTACAACCATCGATAGCAACAGCGGCAACTATTTGTTTCTACACGTCTTCTCAGATCCTATCAAGCTCCGCTCTCGAGCACAAACTTCTATTTTCGGGCCAACGAAAGCACCATGACCAGTCGAACCATCAGCCATTGCCTGCTCATCAGTATCGTCCAGAATTTCGTCGATAGTCCGATCGATAAACCCAGACACAACCCGATTGAGAGTGAAAGTTGTTACGCATCTGGACCAGCCATATATGAAAACAGCTTTGTTTAAATCACTCAGTTGTCTCTCCTCGAGCTTGGACAGTCGCCGAGCTACCTCAGAATCAACATGGCCGGCATCTCCTTCACTCTGTTGCTGGATGTCAGACAAAGCATTTGCCAGGTTGAACGTCACAACCGTTAGGGGCAACTGCAGTTTGTCCGGCGTTGTATGATTCGAGATGTTGTTCCACTCGCTTCGGGCATGAATGGAACCCATATCTCCAAGCAGTATTTCAGCTCTTCTAGCTTCTGTCTCAGTACCCATCAAACGAACAATCTTCTTCAAGTGCGCAGCCGCTGTACTTGTGCATATCAACTGTTTGTCCGATATTACCGGATATATGTCGCTGACCAGCAACGGCGAGTGCTCATCAGCTTGGAACTGGTCATAGATATCACATCTAGACTGTCCGTGATAATGGGACGGAATGTCCACGCCTGTTGGAGCATTCTCACTCCTAAGCCGGAAGTGCGATATATCCGAAACTAGTGCGATCAACACCGTACAATCCAGGTTCAACGTATGCCCATCTAGACACGGTCGAGGCTCAGGTCGCACCAGCATCCGCTCAAAGCAGGCCAACAGTTCCGTCTCTGATGTTGTCAAACCTACAGCTGTCCCACTCTCACCGGAGCACGACACCACAACTCCCAACCGCTCAATAGCTTCCAGCACGATATCAACATCGCGCGACTTCCCCCTATAGATCTTAGGTAGAACAAACTGCACACATGGATGTTTATGATTGATCCTCGAAGTCTTGGACGCAGCAACATACTCCCTTGCCATCTTCACCAGCTTCAAGTCATGCAACCCATCCCCATGACCCTGCAATGCTGAGCGCTGACTCGACGACCCAAAGCCCGCATGCCCGTCTCTATTTCCACCACTATTTCCACAACTATCTCCTTCCTCATCCTCATCAGCATTCACACTCCCCTCCTCCTCACCAAGCCCAACAAGTCCCTCCTTCGCCATATCAATCTCCAACCACCTCTGGCTCTTCGTCCAAACCTTAATCCACTTCGTCCCACCTTCAGCAATAACATCAATAGTAACCGTCTCCTTCGGCACTTTCTTCTTTCTCCTCGTTGATTCAGAACAAGCCTCTGTGGCTGTTGATAAAGTAGGAAATTTAACTTTCCTCTTCAATCCCCCCAACCCAACACAAAATTTCGCAACGTCCCAAATAGCATCATAACTCGAAATATTCGAGCTGCGAATTCTATGTAAGCCGTTCACATCCCCATTTCCCCCCTCTTCCACTGCCACTATCCCACCATCACCATCATCGTCACCGACACTAGTAATACCGCGTCCTCGTTGACGTAATAAATCAGCTTCAAATCTCACTTCCCTCTCGAAACGCGTTAGAAATACATCCGTGTCTGGGGCGTGCGTGGAGATGTATGACTGGAAGAGAGTGAGTTCGGAGAGCAGTGTTGTTGCGCGGGCTGTTAGGGTTTTGTGGAGTGTCGTTAGGGTGTCTGAGCTGTCGTTTGAGATTGGGTTGTTGGACATTATGTGCTTGCTCATGCATGTACTTGGCTTAGGCTTTTGAGAGAGAGAGGGAAGGAGAGATGGGGATGAGGTTGATATGATGAGTTTAGCGTGATGGTGGTATTTATGGTTGTAATAGTGAAGTTTAGGTTGGAATTGGTGTTGGTGTTGGTGTTGGCGGTTAGTGGTTAGTGGTTAGTGATATCAACCCAAGATTGTATACTATGGCGTGTGTAGAGATGGGCTAGCCATATTAAACAAACAGAGTGGGAGGCTGTATGTGGGCTGTGATTAGTGGCTCTCCGGTACTGTGGAATGGATGGAAAGGCCGGATTGTGCTTCTCTATGTTACGAGATGTGTGTTGGCATGTGATGAGGCATCAGTATGTTGATAAGTCCTCCACTGAAAAATGAATATCATAAAATAATGGATATGGCGTGTATATTACCCAAAACGAATAAAATGAAGTCGGCAATTTATGCAGAACAGGTTTCGCTTCTCGTGGTTCAACGATGATTGAAGAGCATCAGTTTGCGAATCCCGTGAACGTTTGATGTGAGATAAGAAGTACTACAGATGCAGTGAGTGACACAGCTGAACGCTGAATTGGTGGGGAGAGTTATCTGGTTGCTACTGTAAATTGAGTGGCGAGCGGGATACTATTTTCAATGTGTTATAGATTGTAATGTGTAGATCTAATCGGATCCTTGAGCGTATTCAGCATAATCACCAATTGCTACGAAATGCAATGGTTTAAGCGGTCTTGAGAACATACAATGTCCTTCACTATCTAGCTGTATACCATCCGACGCAGTCCAAACAGGTCGCTAATGGCTTTCATATGTATGGAAACTATGAGAGCATGACAGGATATCATAACGAATGAAATTCATTTCTCATAAATGTGCATAAAAATGGCTAATCGCTGTGTCTTAGTATGGAGCTACAGCCAAGACTCATATGCTCATGCACTCGTAGCACTTTTCTCGCTGTACTAAAACCAACATTCCGAGAACACCTATCCAGCCGTGTCTATCATGTTGACAATGCCGCTGGTATTGGTCGATGCGGGAGGAAACGCTTTTGCTGAGAATTGCCGTAGATGGTGGCTTGTGGACGATATGGCAGGGATATGGAAGAACAATCAAAAGGCTAGTAACCTTCCTCGCCTGCATTGCAGACTTTGATCTCCCTACCCCATTCTGACTTCAAAACTTGGGATGCCGTGATTCTGCGTTCCGGTTTTGGGTCAAGAATCGAGTATATGACGTTTCTGCATCGTGACTGGAAGTTGTTAGCATTAGTTTCCAGCGAGAAAGACGCTTGACTTACCCTATGCAAGCTTTCTATTGGTGCGTAGCCATTTTCATCCCTCCTGCCTTCCAAATATCGCTCATAGAATTCATCTTCATCCTTTTTAGCAACTCGCCAAAGATGTCTACCTGTTCGCATAGCCATGTAAATAACACCGCAAGCCCACACGTCGACAGCACGCGGGTCAAATTCGCCACCAGCATATTCCTCCGGAGCGATATAAGGAGCACTTCCGCACAGGCCGTTAGTCAAGTGCGCTTCGGTTTCCCAGGCCATACGGAAACATTCTCCATTGCCAAAATCAGTAATTTTGAGGCAGCCGTGTGTGGTCAACAAGAGGTTCTCTGGCTTGAGGTCTCGATGAGCAACGCCCATTTCATGCATGTACTCAACTCCACGCATGAGCTGTTTGAAATAGCAATCGGCTTCAGCGACTTGTAGAGTTGATGCAGCAATAACGAGAGTGTACAAGTCTCCTCCAGCACAATATTCCATCACCTCACAATAGTCGCCTTTCGAGTCTTGGAGCAGGTCCAGAGTGTGAATAACATTCGGATGTCGCAGGGACGACGAAATGCA
>Ga0115842_100018_pt3 | contig 38140 bp, 35 predicted proteins | sample InSIn2SAF170_2_FD_83856 | JGI IMG/M metagenome (GOLD analysis project Ga0115842, IMG submission 83856)
AGTGTCTGCTTTGCTGCTCTCCACCAGCACCGGGGTGCGGTCGAGAGCCTGCAATAGGTGTGGCCGTAACGGTTTAGAAGAGTTCAACATGGCCTTGACATCGTGATAGGTGCATTGAGATCCTGCTGTGGCCAACCTCAGAGCTGTCTGCCAGTCCTCCTTACGGCAAGCAACACTCAGTGGAGTTCCGTAGTTAGGTGCAGAGTGGTTGAGGTTCAAGCAACATTTGGGCAACAATAGGTCTAGCTGGTCGTGATTGGACGCCTCGACGGCATAATGAAGAAGTGTTAGACCCCGGCGATCAACGTGGCTTATACTGTGCACGCTACCAACGAGCATCTCGAACAGGGTCCAAAATCCACTAGACCATGTCATAGACCATATGCTGTTTCCTGCATGTAAGGCTGCGCCGCGACGTATCAAGGTCCGAACTACCTGGACGATCTGACTGTGTACGTTAGTAGGATCTACCCTGGCAACCGCGCGCATCAGTGGTGTTCGTCCTTCCCAGTCGAGTACATTGATGTTTGCCCCTCTTTCCAGCATTGGTTCAAGAGGAGCAAGGAACCCTCTATCAGCCATGATGTGAAGCCAGGATTCTTGCTTTGTTGAAGTAGCAGGCCACCGAAGGTCAATGTTCAGTCCCAGATTGAGCAGTAGGTCGAGAATGGATTCAAGCTCGGCCTGGTTATCTTCCCAAGCCCGCTGGTCACTGAACAGCAGTTTTGCTGCATATAACTGAAGATGCTCGTCGTTATTCAGAGCGACTTCGAAGAAGAACCTGGGCGATGACAGAATCACCCGCACCGCTATCCATGAGCGGGCGGACAACGCAGCATCATAGATTGTAAAGAGGTGAGAGCTTGAGATGAGTCTGTCAGGAAGCCTTGACTGTAAAAGTCCTTCGAGTACAGAGATCCGGTTTCTGCGCACGAGTGACTTCATGAAGTTGGTGAAGTCGACCTCAGCACCATGCTGAATCAACTTTTCAATGTTCGGGATATGCTCTTTTTGCATCGCAATCTCGATTGGTTGCCGCCCATGGAAGTCCTTGAAATGAACATTGCCATGTTGACGCAGCCCGTGGGCAAGCGCATACTCCAAGAGCTGATCGTCATCACGCACCACAGCAAAGTGAAGTAGACTGCAGGTGTAATTTTCAGGATTTTCTCGAAGGTGTAACTCATAGGCATCCAAGCCTCGTTGTTGGTCTGCTGTTGGTTGGCTGTCTCTATCAACGATTTGACGTTTTGAGACTGGTACAAGCCTCATTTTGGTTATCTTTCGTTTGATATCAGGTATTGGCGTCAATCCCTTCCTTTCCATGTTGTTTCAAGTGCGGGTATCAACGTTCACGGTATATCTGCTCAAATGGGTCTCGCATCGGCTCTGTTGTCAATCCACGAAAACCTTCGAGGGTCTGGTAGAGCCCACCCTGATATGCTTCTCCCAGCTGCACCCCTGGATCACGGCTAATATCCATTCTGAGACTCCGGATGTTCTGTTGGAGACTTTGACGTCCACTATGAGAGGTTGGATACGTAGCCAGGTCTTTCCAACCTATCGCAAAAGCCGATCTGGAAATTCCCTGGCAAGATCGAAGTTACGCCTAGCGCTAAGGCGAAATAGGCAGGGCTTCTAAAGCATAAAACGATCAAACTTTCAATCTTCGGGGGAGGAAGAAGAGACGGGACTAAGACCAGGAACAACAAGGTCAAATGTACCTGCGGATAGACTTCGGCACGTTGCACAATATCATCCACGTGCGCACTATCGAGAGTTCCGGGTGTCGTTCCACATGTACGGCAATGGAGAACATTCTCCATCGAAGTGTGGACTATGAATGGCGCTGCGTAATCAGGGCACTTACTTTGTTTATATCGATAAAAAATCTCCTATCTCAGCTGCTGAGATGTACAACTCATGATCTTCAAACCTGACTGTATCGTCCAGTCAGCTTAGAAATACAAGGTACAATACCTAGGTAATACCGGTTCTCCATGCTCATCGCTCCATCGATGTTTTAGAATAGCTACCAAGTATAGTGTAGTATGGCTAGATTAGTATATATACACATTACTCTCCATAAATGTCGCTTAACAGGGTAGGGGGATCATACTGTAGAAAGTTAACTCACAATTGTTTGAGTTGTCGATAGCCTTTTGGTTACCACTCGTAATGGATCCCGCGGCTTCGTAAGTCACGAAAGTACAGTATATCGATCAGTACTTTAAAAGTTTCTGAGATTTTCATATCACAGGGTAAAGATACATGTACGTAGCTAATCTACAATGTACTGTACTTCGGTGTCAATCATCGACATTTCAAGGCGACTCTGTGTAGATATCCTTTGGTTGTCGCTCTGTTTTAGGGCCCTTGACAAATAACAGATGCGCATGAACTGTATCGCACCCACATCACCGAATTAGAGACCTACATGTGTTGTACTGTACGTAGACACTCACCCTAGGAGGTCGGATATGTAATTGAAGCGGTGGTTCTCTCCAATAGCCAGATCTGAAGCGTTCATTGATACGAACCAGCGCATAATCGTTCCTGTGATCGTCAATGGATCCGGTCCAGATGCCATTGTGGTGCATGAAATTTGTGGGTTGGTTGCATTTCCTGGTTCGGACAGTACTGCCGTAAGGGGTGAAATGGAGACGGCGCTGGATGACACAGGCACCGTAGGGGAAACTCAAGGTGGCGCATTGCTCGACATCCATGCTTGCTTACCACCACCCAAAACTTCAACCGTGGATGACTCCACGACCACTTGTTGTTCTTATCCAATTCAATTATTGTATCAGCAAATTGGACGTCTTGACGATCATCGTGATACCTGTATCGTATAGATGAATGCTGTTCGACATACACAAGCATGAAAGCATCGCGTCATCTTGAGTTGCCCCACCGTCACAGGTAATAATTTATGCGCTAATGCCGGATCGAAAACACTACAGTATCAACCACACAAGATTTCAAATCCTTCTAAGGTTTTCGGCACTGCACAGTTACAGTCCAGCGCAGCCTTCATGCCTACGTACCTACATATATGGAGTGCTTGGCTGTACAGTGTTAGCGTTCAGTGGCAAACTGCACGTCATGTTGATCGTGACCGTGCTGCACTACAGTATCGAGACACAATATGCGATGACATTTCGTTTTATAAGATCTAGGCCAGTCTGACAAACAGTTTCTACCATGCCGCACATGTACCACTGTTCTTGCTGGATACATATGTAAGGAAACCCTGACAGTCCTGTACATTACCAGCTCATGAGGACATGTAGTGAATAAATCTTCGATCCTTGGCCGCTAAATCTGATCTCGTGACTGTCTCCACTTACACTAGCCGCTGAAAGCAGGACTACTTGGTACATGACAGATTTGTGTCTTGGGTTTTTGCGCACCACCATTCGTATATGCATGAACGAAATGTACTGTACAATACCAACCACGTATCCACATTTAGTATGATGCAGGCGTTGACCAACAGGAGCCTTACAGTAGCAAATCCACCGCGGCACGGACTCGGGCGTTCGTTACCAGATAAAGAATTCGGAGCGAAACGAAGCGGGCCGCCGGGATCGACAAGCTTGTGGGGGAATATGAACTGTGTATGACTGCATTGAGCAGAGGAAAATAGGAATGCTACGGTACGTACGTACTGACAAGTACATCACAGTAGATGTTGCCTTACTGATTAAGCAAAGTACCACGTTCGGATGGGCGAAAATGATGAGCTAACTCGCAGCCATACGGAGCTGTATACGTATGGCTTGCACCAAGTGCTTACTACAACGTGGTCTAGAGCTCTTACCGGGCAACGATTAGACCTGGTTCCAGCCGAGAAGGTATCTGACACTCCATACATGTATGTACCTAATGTGCAAACTACACACAATACCCTCTTGGTCATTCGGCATGAAAGCAGGAATGTGCATATCCACCTACAAGTACAGTAGTTTGCTTTCGCGTAAAGTTACGAGCCGTCGATCCGGGCCACTCATGGCGTCTCGCTTCCTGAATCCGCAAAAGCCCCTGCCTATGTTTAGCCTACTTGTACAGCACGATAGCGTCTGAACTAGAAGCAGGTCGGCATGGTTCGAGTCAACTGCGCGTACTCTTACCAGCTTACGAAACCAAGGGGTCTCGCGATCGCGATCTAGATTAATTGTCGTTGTCGAAGCACTATTCCATAGAGCCAGCTACCGAACAGTACATTTTTATGTCTGAATGCTCCGCACGCACTGTAGGTACATGTACTGTAACGTCTCCTGCGCGCGTCGCAATGGAGTCTGTAGGTAATTGTATGCTTTCGGGGTGATCCAATCAGTGCGCTGACTGCATGATCGAAGAACATCACGTACAGTAAGGTCTTGCTTCCTGGTCATTGCTTAGAGCGTTCACTGTTGTCGACGAATCGCAGAAGGTGCAGCTTGAGATTATATCAATCCTGTGCTCCTGCAATCCGTGTAGGATAGAGAAAACACAAACACGAGAAATCAAAGGTGAATCAAACAAGTTATGAAACAGTTGTCTTTGTACATCGGAAACCAATCGAGATGGATACGTACGTACGTTGTACGCCTCCTGTATCTTTAATAAATACATCTCTTCAACGACATATTCCGCGAATAACCCTTTACATTCTCTTCTAAGGGCAATCTCTCGCTAAGAGTCTGTTTACCAAGGACGGACAGCACAGAAGTTGTGCCTTTGTTAATTTTACTTTTTTCCAGAGCAAAAAACGATAAGCAAAGGCTCACTACTTGCTGTCGCCTCTTCTCTATCTCCATGCCCGTTCCCTTCCAGGCAGCGACGGCCGCCCAAACCTATTTCTCGAAACGTTAGCTTGGAGACATCCTACGAAGCCTTTAGTTTCTCTGTTTTTGCCGTATCTCCTAACGTGTTCTCAATGTGCAGTAAACGTTGGCTCAGCACGACGGCGTATGAATGGAGTTGCGGACTCGAACGCATCGTGGTACGAGCTCGAACCTCTTGATGACCGCGCAAAAGCGAGCGTGGTCGTGATAGGCTAATGTTGCCTCCAGCAAACCAGCTGAGTTTGGGTGGATTTCTGATCTGTGGTCCGGAGTGGAATGAGCAACTTGTGCGGGGAACGATTTCGCACGAAAGGAGTTGCTGTTCACGGTTGCACCTATCATTTCTCGTATCGACCTAGGACGCAACGAGTGAAACGAGACGGACGATTACGATTGTCGTGTTGAATTTCTCGAGTTTTTGGTCCAATGGTTACAAAGGATTTGTTACAACAATAGTTCGTGGAAGTGCCTAAATGGACGCATTGATGCTTGATTATCCCACTGTACAGTACAGTACAGTCCGTATCCCCTGTAAAATGTTAATTGTTGGGAACAGTTGCGACCCAACTTCAAGCCTGAATACGTAGGTATGCTCACAGTCACATGTTAGTAATGTCCGCTACAGAGACGAATCTCACTGGTAGATACGTATCTTATCTTTGCGTCCCACCGAAACGAGCCAAAAGCGGCGCTGCAGGTTTCGCCAACTCCGCCATCCGGCTTGGATGTTTTACAGGGATACACATTTGCACTGTACAGTAACGGTGCATCTAAACCATGCGCCAGTCCCAGATTTGGACTGGCTAAAACGCCGAAAAGTCTGGTGGTGTGAGACAATTTGAGCTCTTTGCAGGGCATCGATCAAACGTCTGCCACCACCGGCCTGCAGCAGGGATGACATCTCGAAACCCTACGAGTACAGTAAAAGCATCAGGTGAGAGTCTATCCTCGCTCGTTTATATCCTGTACTGTACTGTACTGTACTGTACTGTACTCCACCATTTGTCCATTGAGCCGACGGTTAATAGGCTCCCCTCTTCTCACATGTACTTTTCGTAACACCACAACAGTACAAAACAGTCCTATCCAGCTCTTAATGTTGGTTTTCGGTGCGAGTTACCCAGGACGTGATTAGAGTTAGTGTGGTCATATTTTAAGTCCATTTGAGACAGCAACGAGAAATGCTGGTTGAAGGTCAGAGACTACACCAAATGAGGCCCAAAAGTAGTGTGCAAGTGTTACCGAATGCTGAAGGACTACAAGTACTGTAAACAGTACCGTACTTGGTTCAAGAAGTCCTCGCAAATCAAACAATTTCAACGTACGGGGGATAGCCTAGCGGCTCCACCTTACCAAGATGTATGTCGTCATCCATTATCAGCGACTGAGATCCATCGTTTCTGTTCACCTGCATGTAAGCTGTCGAGACCGTGTTTCATCCCAAGGTACAGTACAGTATAGTAGAGTCAAGAGCGACGCTGATGCGAAACACACCCGACCTATTGAAGGCGCAGACAATTTTCAACAAAAACTTGACCTAGTTCATGTTACAGCGCAGTACCAAGTACTTGTTACAGTAGAGCAAGGGTCAAGCTTCCCCACTAGCTTTCTACATCAGATGATCTCGGCACATCAGATCTTTTACTCGGGGTAACAGCTGGCAGGGATCACTGGTCCGACTGGAAAGGACTGCCCGTTCACAGAACAGTGTACTGACGTGTCAACTCCTTGGCCTGCCTGTGGTGACCCATTGATGGGAAACAGGTGTAAGTAAGGGTATGGAGACGGTGCAGGTGGTGCAGGTGGTGCAGGTGGTGCAGGTATGTGGGCCGTGGAATCATAAACGGCAGGATGTTTGATGCTAGAGGTTCGTAGATAAGGTACATTCAAACACTATGGATGGTCTCTCGTCGAGCATCTACGGTACCAGTGGAAAGACAGTCACGGTAAAGGCACACAATGTAACTACTGCGATTGAGACCAGGGGTGTGTGCGTGTACTTTTACAGACGACATGAAGGGGATACAGTGATGTATTCGCTCGTCACATCCGATTTAGCGCCCTACTCCTCGTAGAAGGCAAAGTGTGTTTGAGCTTTGTGGGCTTGTTCTATTGTGATCGGGGCTGGTGTGCAGCAAGAGCCAGCAAATCACTCTGTGTCGGTTTTCTCCTTTGGCACGATTGACCTGTGTTGAGAGTTGGATGTATCTGTACAGGGTGTTTTTGTGACATCTGAAGTGCGGTACTCCATCGGTTTGCTGGTGCGCGCGATACGAAAGGTATTGGTGCAACATGTCGCTTAAGCAGGTAATGACTCCTTACCTCCGGCATTTAGTATTGCTTCTAAAAACAGCAGGAAATCGAGACTTGGGTTGAGGCCCTGAAGTATTATGACAAAAACGAATTCGAGTTGTCTTTACGGCGTTTCGACAACATCGCAGAGACGTCCAAAATCTTGTTCAACTGTGGTGTGATCAATGCTACCATTGGCAAGCACGATCACGCGGTACAAAGCCGGAGCACTGGCATGCACCAAGCGCTGACACGTTGTAGGTAAAATGCTACCAACGGGCCACACAACTCGACCAATACCTAGCCATTGCGTACTTCCAGGAGGGAGTTTCGAGCTTCCTCGTTCGAGATTTGAAAAAAGCTCTGGCCAATTTTAACGATACTTTGCTGTATCTCCGAGGCAACACATACATCGACTATGAACAGCTTGGTCTCAAATTCAAACTCTACTCGTGCGAAGTGTTATTCAATAGAGGATTGTGCTACATCTATCTTCAACAGGAAAGCATAGGCATGCAGGACTTCCAATATGCGGTGAAAGAGAAGATGGCTCTAGAGCACGATGTGATTGACCGTGCGATCAGAGAACCAGCAGAAGTTTACACAGTCTTCTCTATGCCCGTTGGCGTGCTGTACCGACCGCACGAAGCAAAGGTCAAGAACTTGAAGATAAGAGACCACTCGGGCAAAGCACGTCTGATCGCCACGACTACCTCGAACATCGGGACCAGTCTTGCTGGCGCAGAAGACAAGGAAAATCAAACACCGGAGTCGTCCGCCAAAGACGACAGACTGGCTGGGGACATCAGCTATGCAGCTATCGGGGTAGTCCCTAGAGATCTTGCAGCACGTGGAGTACGAGAGCAGCGTACACCATTCACAACGAGAACGGACGTTTTCGCTCCTACACCACCTCCAGAGTACTGCGACCCTTCTCCGACAACGCACGAGATGTCATTGGCACTATCGTCTCCTGATGGGAAAGCTTGTTTCACCCAACTAGAGCCTCGGCGGCAGCACACTGTCCCAAATCAAATCCTCCGCCACATGACACCTCCACGTTCGGTCGGTTTCAGAGCGTTCATGCCAGAAGAGGGGCCTAGATTAGGCACTACCAGAACAGCGTCCAAACCGCGAGGACCTCAATCGAGACAGAAGCAAACATACGAGAATGTCACGCAAAGCGGCAGGTTCCCGTTATATGGAGAGGTGGTTTCGGACATGCAATGCTGGCCAAAACAACAGCGTTCAGGCTATCGTGACCAAAAAGGTCGATGTAGCAACGCCATTCCTCCTTCACTACGAAACCATCGACGCTCACATTCCACCAAACCAAGTACCTCGTTACAGAGCTCCTTCGCTCGGCCCGAGATGCGCAGGATCCGTATTACAGTGCACAAAAATGAAGACACCAGATACATCATGATGAAAACAGCCTCTGTTGTCTTTGTTGACTTTGAGGGCGAAGTTCGAGGCAAGTTTGATATCAAGGGCAAGATGCGCATATTTGTGCAAGACTGGGACAGCGAGTCCAACCAGCAGATAACGATAGCTGATCAGGATGATGTAGACGTGTTGTTGGACCATGTCAAATCGACTGCTTGGAAAGATCGCAGCGAGCTCGGGAAGATGGAGGTTTGGGTACAGCAGATGGTGTGAACACTTTGAACCATCCACAACTGATTAGTGTTGTTTCTTCGTCTGTTCTCGAAGGCTAGCTATTAGCATCGGCTTTGCTTCATCCTCAACACCATATTTGGCATGTCGCATTCGTTGCTCTTGTCAAGCATACCACTTGTTCATAAATAGCATGAGTTCGTTCGTAAAGCATACAGATGCGAGATGAGCAACACTTCCTTACGTATTGAATCATCTGTTCTAGGTAAGCAAAGTTGTATCCTTGCTATTCCCGTATGTTTCAAACCGTCGTCGAGTCCTGCTGAAGCCCGTCTATACACGATGTGCACACACTTCACTTATTCATTCACCACGTCTAACGTTACCAGCTGGTCTGCCATACGTCTCGCTTCCTTCTCTGTCCAAGTTTCCTCTCGCCAGTCGTCGAGGATGTCACTTTTCACACACGCGAGAATCAAGGAGGAGTCTTCTTTCGTCTTGCTTATCGTTTCTGCGAGGCGCCACAGTCGTGCGAACAGGGGACTGATGCTGATAGATATTGCTTCCTTGGTTTCATGTGGGCGCTACGACCTCTCGACCGGAACGATATATCAAAGTCTCTGAGTATCACTTTCCCACAATGTTCGGTTCAATTCAGAAGAAGAAGAAAACGACCAATCGCGGTTGCGAGTCCACCGTGCATAAAGTATTCGAAGCTGACTGTGGCTACTGCGCTTCGGCCCTTACCAGTGCTGATGGGAGAGGCCTGCAACCTGCCATCGTTAGCTTTCTCAATTGGATTCGTCAAGCGCGCTAGCATTGAGTAGTGGTAGAAATCGTTCATTGCTAGTCCGCAGATACACAACACCAGTGGGTAAAATGTGTGCCGTCGTTCAGGACGGATTAGCGGATCGTTGTTGTACTATGCCTCATCATCGCGATATACAGGCTTTTTCAATAGGTTCGAGTGCTGTTACCGCCATACACACGTGTTGGTCGTCCAATGTGTGCATCCTCTCATACACGTCTGCCCACATGCCCCATCCTGTTCAGTTGTTGTCCTATCGACGCCCGTATATGAGCTACCGGATCTTTGACATTGCTTGGTACACCGTGTAGAGGGCTGTCTTCGTCAATTATCGATCACAAAGACCCATGTGTTTGAAGCCGTAGATCGGTTTGTCTTGTCGCTTAAGAGCGTAGACGACATCGATGGTGCGCAAGGTGCTGCGGTTCGCATGCTGGCAGTATGTGATTGCTAATCACTAGTTAGCAGCTGTGGTGAGAAGCTTGTGGTGAAACTGTACCATCTCGCAGGACCACGGTGAGGTAATCTTTCATAGTTGATCGCACAGTCTCATAGATATCACTTGAGATACGCTTGATCCCGCCTCGGCGAGCCAGGCGTCGAATGTCAGACTTCGAGATGCCCTTGAGGCTGTCTACATGGCGCTAGACATTGGTCAATCTTAAGCACCATATCACTACAATTCACTTACCTTTCTGTGGCGCTTCCCACCCCCGAGACCAATCCCCTTGCCACCTTTCCCTCGACCAGTCATGATTTCAATCTTGAGATAGTTAACGGAACTTGTTGAGTCGCTTGGCACAAGACAACTTACTTGAAGACAATCGGGAGGAGGTTCAGTATGTTGTGGGAGTAACTAGTCGTTAGTCAAGTGGTAAGGTGAGAGAGAGTTTGCCAGATACATAGTAAGGAAGGTGAAGAGGGTGCAGGGCAGAAGTAGTTGATCATAAAAGTGAAGGTTGCAAGTTGAGAATGTTGCAGTCGATGAAGTGAAGGTTTTGCTCGTATCCAAGACCGTCTGGTACTGTCGTCTTCATTTCTTCGGGCTCGCCACGGATTCTTCGGCGCCTGACCTTTGGTTCCTAGCTGGCTCTGCTGTAGACTGCTGATACACAATAGCGCAGCCAAGGTAAGCGTATGGGAATGAATCGAACGAGTGAAGAAATTCTGACCGATGGCACGTTCTCAAACATATCGACCTCGTTCACTTGCACTTCACTTCAGCATTTTCACTTAGACCTACACTTGGCTGTGTGTGTTCAAGGACGAGCCTCGTGCCCCATAGAGCTGGTCAGCTTGTGGTAGACTTGGCCTTCACTTTCCGGTTCAAGGGGTGGGAGGTCCAGGTGTGATTTGGCCCTGCGAGAGAGAGTCTCAGGTTTGTTAGGAAAGCCTGCCAGCCGAACGATAAATATTACTTCTAGCAACCATTGGTAGCATCTAGCATGCAAGCACTACCACCGACTTTGAAATCGTACGAAGAACCACAAGCGATATCTCTGCCGCCAGTCGTCGTGCTTTTGACTCGACTTTGAGGTTGTTCCATATCTCGAACGTGGTACCGCTTCCACAGCATCACGATTTCTCATTTCCTGTTGCCACTTCTTACACAATCTGCAACTGGATACAAGCTGCCTTCATGCGAAACAAAGGTTCGGGCTGGATGTCAAAGATCTGCGGACTTCACCCACAACATCAACGGCAGTCTTGAGGTGCTCATTAGAACTTCGTTTTGCGGCTCGAAGAAAAGCTTAAGGTTGCCAATCACGAGATGGATCAGGTTCGACGACTTTTCACATCTAGCTTGAAGCCATCTCGAGCAGATTTTTGTATGGTGTTAGGACATTAGGGATAATCGTTCACAATTCACCGGGCTGCTGGCGTCTGAGTAATAGTCGCTGAGAGAATTCAATGATGCAAACTCTTGAATTGAGGGTAGGTCGCTTTGGAGAAACAGTTTGGGATTCTCATGATGCAGGCAATAGGTGAAAGGAGACCTTGTGGTCACGGCGCAGTTGGCTGTTGTGGAACCAGTACAGTAGGTAAAGCGAGGAAGCTTTGCCAAGTGTTCATTGATGTAATGTACAGGAACACTTGAACTCGCTACTGTCAGGTCCTGGTATGCACTCTGCCTTATCTCGGATCAAGCTGTACTTGATTATTTCAACATCGCAATCGCTGTGTCTGTGGCGCTGTGGAATCTTGAAATGTTGGAGGTCCGGTTGTTTTGTTCAAATTGTCAATGGTTGGTATTCAACATCACATCATAAAGTTGCCTCGATCCGGCCCTTTCCCCTTCCGACGGTCGACGATTGCCAAGCAGGTTTCATGTCCGGTGTCAGTCGATCTAAAGCTAGGTGGAAGAGTAAAGCAAGGACAAGAGCAGGGATCAGGAGATTGACATACACACAATTGGGTGGGAACAATGAGCAAGGGTGGCTTGAGAGCCGATGTGGGTGCTAAAATGGAGGGAAGTTTCAGGGAAAGCACGTCACAAACAAGGATGAGCAGACCGTTCCTGTATTTCGCTTGCTTATCCTGACGGATAAGTCAGAAGTAATGCGGAACAAACCTCTAGACCTGCAGTCGGTAGTGAGGATGGGCCTCTAAGGAAAAGAGTTAAGAGTAACTGCGCAGTCCGAAAAACATGAATCAAAAGATGGCATCTACGTGAAGCAGGTACAATAGGATAGGTTTTGGTTCACCACGCGGGCACGCAAAGCCACATCAAAGGGACTTTTGCCTAGTGGAATATGTCGAGAGTCTCAACTGGACAGGCACAGACAACGATCGATGTGGCTCTTTCATACAAGAGCAGCAGCAAGAACTTGGGGAAGAGCGAGATCCGATGACCTCGTGTGGAGAGGAACGTCGGGAACAGCACAGTGAAGACGGTTGTCCTGAAATTTGCGGACGAAGACACCCAATGGCAGACATGTTGTCGCACAGCAAGCCACAGCGGCGGCGACGGCTTAATCTAGTTCACGACCACGCTTGTAAGCAATTCGCCGTTCGAGCAGCATCGTTACACACTCTGAAGCAAGGAACAGCGCAGCACAGACGCCGACGAGGAGGACATCACGAACTTAGCTAGGATATTGCGAGTTTGATTACTACATGTACTGATAGCAGGAGAGCAACGGCGAATACGGATTGCACATTTCCTCGACCCCCCAGCGTACCATTCAGCTCATCTGCACAGGCCTAGGTGGCGGCCTCCGAGTCGTCCTAGCAGAGGAATTACGTTCAATTGCACGATATCGACATCGTCCTCGAGCCTTCCGACAATCTGGCCGGAAATCCCATTTACAAACCATTCGTGGGCGGCTGATCCAAGCCTGTTCTCGGTGCGGTACAGGAAGGTTGAATCGAAACATCTTTGAATACAAGTCAGAGATGAGATCACCCTGGATAGTTGAACGCAAAACACACGAACTAACCTCCCTACAGTACGATCAACCTTCAAACTCAAGCAGGCGCACTCACCTTGTGCGGTCTGAAGTCCCTAGGCTGCACACTGTAACAGAGAGCTCCGATCTGCAGGATACACAACGGGTGGGCCTCCAATCTCGACCACTCATCACTCCCCGACACTGTACCAGCGCAGCGCAGCTAAACACCCTATGTTCCTGTCCTCTTACCTAGTGGGCAGCGTCCCCCATTCGTCGCATCGGGGAAGACCGCTCCACACGACTCTAATGACCACGACTCTGTCCATCGAACTCGATTTTGCGTACTACAAACGGTAGGAGTAAGAGATATTTCACCGCAACAATTCAGATGCCACCAAACCCAAAGATGGCCTCGAGTGATGTCTACTCCTGTACGACATATTACCACCTTAAGAAAAAAACAAGGCTGAACCGCGAGCACATACGCAGAGCGATCGCAGCAAGACGACTATTGAACGCATCGAAAACGCGCTGAAGACAGTCTCACCAAAATGAAAAGGAGCGCAGATGACGTAGCAACTCGCAAGAGGCGGAGCAAATTGGACTCGCTGTAGACAGTACGATTACGCGGCCATAGATAGACCATCAAGATAATCCCAAGAATCATGTGTATGTATAGCTGGCAAATGACCGGACCGGAGGGCATAGCGGCACGTGACCTTCGAGCCGATGTGGCCGAGGTATTGTCATTCCTCGCTTGGATGTGAAGATGGGACGAACTTAATTAGGCACAGAGGTAATTTTTGATGTCCTATGACACTATTTTCGCCGTGCCTGCACTCTCAAATCTGTTGGATCCCTTATGACCAGTAGTCAAGCCGGTAGTCACATCTACGATCGCAGATCTCAAGGTGTTGAGAGCTGTCCAACGGAGCAATGCCTAGTAAAGCGCCAGACTTCAATGCCTTGTCAAGGTTATCGAGCTCGCATACCCAGCACCTAGCAAAAACTCAACTGCTCTCCTCGACATTGTTGGCAATCGGGGCTGCAGCTCCGACACATTCCCACCGTCGACCACGGCACTTGTCACAAAGGCGGCAAACCATCCTACACAGAGTCCAAGTCATACCGGTCAATCCTTCTCCTCACCGCGGCTATTACAATCTAGGACATCGTGACTGTCAAGAGGATGAGGCGTGCACTGGAAAATTGGAACCCTCTCAATCACCACAGTGGTCTGTTACGCGTGCAAGATCACGTCAACTCGTAAGTGTGGTGGAAATGCAGCGATGGCGGTTCGACGTGTTGAGAACGTTCGCCATGACAACCCTCAAGAGGTATATGTAAGCCTGCATAAGTTCAGGCTTGACCAAAACCCACTTAGGAACAGACTCAGTGTAGATATAAGGATCGACCATCTGGAGCGGTGGTCAATCCCAGATTTATCTTCGACGACAACAAGCGTTTCTCGGGGCTCAATCTCTCAAAGATCACACACCTTCTACACCACGGACCTACTCCGCGTGGATGATGGTGGGAACCTGTCAAGTTTGGTTTTTCTATTGCAAACTCAAGCACTTAGCACAATGCTTTTCCATTGAACAGCTCTGTTCCATCTCTTCTCATCGAGCAGGCGGTCGTCATTCAACGATCGCCTAAAAAGCCGGAGCTAAGGTGTTTTCGTGTTTGCTTGCGCCCAAAAACGACAACGTTGAAGCATGGATAGACTGGAAGATTTTGAACATGACATCTGTGGGATACAATGTATCGAGCGTATTCGCTGTCCCTACTGCTTCATACAGAACAAGGCCATTTCAATGGCCAGACTGCACATACGCAAAACCTGGAATCTAATGCATCAGCGCTACACCATTCCGAGTTGATCTGGAATATCTGAGTCCTAATAGGGTGTATTGTGCTTACAATTGACGCTATTGAGCCGCCCTTCGTGCTCAGTCTGGTGGACAGCCATTGTCCAAATCGAACGAGATCGCCATACACGAGTACACTGCGGAATGAATGCTTACCAGTACCCAGGACCAAACACGGGGACTCCAGCAGGCGCTTCCAAACGCGACAAGGCAAGCGTTTTGAGTCCCGCTAGCTGTCCCACCGATCGAGTAATGTACCGAGGGTGGGTGATGAACACCTCGATCAGATTCGACCAAGGCCATAGGAAAATGTTTGTTGCCTCCATCAACAAGTGGCTCCTGCATCGACCGAAGACGGGGACAGTCTGCCAGGGCTGAACATGCTATCGTAACTTCAGGTACCTACTACCTGCTACAAATCTCGAAAAGGCAACACATCAGCAGTGGAGAAAATCACGACACTTCTCATTTGCACGAACCCCAAGTCTAATGCATTTATGTTCCGGTAAAGTTGAGGAAGCTTTCGTCTACATTGTTCCATATGTTTAGAAGAGTGGTGTAAAACCCAATAAGTCCATGGGTCTACCAGGAGGGAAGCCCATTTCTCGTACCTCGAAAGCAGGTAAACTTTTGACGCTGAGGTCGCACAGCATGCTCAGCCAGGTCAACAGAAAGTACGCCTTCTGAGTGGTGCCACAGGATTGACGATAGAAAGCCCCGGATAGTGCGGCAACTGGCTAGCACTAGACAAGGCCCATACATAGGAGATGGGCGAACATTACAGGCCTGGTACAATCATGGGATAATCAGCACTAGACGGTCAGTCCAGCAAGACAACCGACTCGAGTAATTACTGTAGATACCATCACCACGTCCCAACGGCACAAAGGAGTAATTATAATCAATGAGAACCAAGCAGCCACTTATCTGTTCGTCGATGATAGCTTACCCCGTTCGACTCAACTAGTCCTCGACAAAACTATCTCCTCGTACGGAGCATATTAACGATTAGTTGGTCTATTTGCGCTAGTTCTGGCTATGGTGAGGACAGAAAACGACCTACGATAGCAGAGCTTGATGCTACCCAACCCGAAATGCATAACGCAGCTGTCAACAAGCACTTTCAAAGGCGTCCGATCAAGATAACAGAACGGACTTTTCGAATCGAAACAAAAAGGCAGCAAATATCTTTCGCGCTAACAGCGACCGAACAGAAAGTGTATTCTTAGGTCATGGGCCACCAGAAAGACCACACTACGACAATTCATCCCTCTATCAAACCGTGTTTTCACTATGACGAGCGTGCAAGCGTGGCGTTGAGTACGGAAGTCGCAACATGCATCAACGGCGTTGGACTTGTGCACCAGCTCTGGCAAGAAGAGCTCACAACAGGAAGCCATCCCTCCATGCAGCGCAATACAACAGCAGATTTCATAAAACTCCTTGTACTGAGGTGGTAAGAACGTTTTGTGCTGCGACAAACAAGACAATGGTATCATGAACTGGAAAAACAGTGTCGAATACTGCTGCATCGTAATGTTGTCGCGACTTCCAAGGTCCTCCAACAAATCTGACTATCACTGCCACAGCGCTGATTCATTCTCAAGGCAACTCAGTGACCCTGCTCGGCCGAACATGCAACAGTATCTAGAATACTGCAGTCTCGCACTGTATCCCTCGAAGTCCTGGGTTCCTAGGAAAATAGACAGAGAAGTCAACTTTTGCTAGCAGATAGACTCACATTTGAGCGACAGTTTATGACCTAATGGCTCCGCGGAAGAAAGAGACCACCCAATAGCTAGGGGGTGGACAAGGTCTGCCATGAAAACACGTGGAAACGATGCGGTACAATGTGACCATTCATACGCAGGAGAATACGTAGTCTGGCATGAAGATGTGTTTGGACCGATGTGGTGGCTAGGAGATCACTAGTCACAGCCTTTTTATATTGGAAGCTGAACATGAGATCTAGGTCACGCCAGAAACACGTATAATGTGATCGATTAATCAAGGTTCCAAGTCTGTGATATGGAAAGAGATGAACAAATTGAGTGAATTCAATGCTTGATAAGAGATGTACAGTACAATCGATGGCGTTCTATCTGTTCTTGATGATTTACCTGTTCATGCTCGCTTCTTGGGTAATCAACGATCGCGTTCGGTTTCTTAAAGTTGGCCAAGTGAAGATCATGTGTGCTTGCGGAAAGCACATATCCGCCTTCGGCCTCAGACAATATAGTAGCTCTGGGAGGGTTGGCTTCATACACAGCGCACTCTATACATAGGGATGCAAGCGTCCACGACGCAGAACACAAGCAAGATGAAAGCATCACTGGCATTCCTGACCACACATTTCAATCGGGGTTGTTCACTGACTGAGGTCGCAGGGGAGCGGCCAATTGGCGGTCCTCAGCGCTTATGAATTTGACTGCGGGTATCCCTGAATGAGTTAACTGACAAGGACGAATTTGCGCATCTGCCACTCCACAGGGCGTTGTGTGAACGCTGTCGTGCCTGTCGCGTTTTTAGTACTGACATCAGTGTAAACGACCCAGCCACTCACAAATTCTGTTTCAAGAATTTCAACGAGAGAATCAACGTTTGCGGCGGTAAATCGCAAGATTTGCTTTTTTCGGCCCCTTTACTAGGTTGGGAACAGGCGCATTCTAGATCTCGGCACCTTTTTGGCTATGAAGTAGACTTTGCAGAATGAAGTGCCGGGAGAACGGCTTCCAGTTTCTAAAAGCTAGATAAAGCGTATTCTTTCGCACCATGTTCGTCGTTAATACCAGGAGGACTCAGCTGCTGCACACCATCTCATCTTACATCGAATCGGTCTCTTTTCCTATCTTCATGGCGCCCACGATCAAGCAATCGACCTTAGTGAAAGGGGCCTTACCTCGACAGCTGCTAAATTGTGCATTAAAAGCTGAGCATGGACGAGACAACTGTAGCTGCGAGAACTTTACTGATCGTGGTGAGACTGCCAGAGAATCTGTCACTAGTCTACATAGCCAAAATCTTAGAAGCAAGATACCTTGGCCTCTGGAAGAGTTTTCTGTAAACTCCGAACATGCCTGTGGTTTTACTGGCCAGACTACAAGGACGTCTCAAATCCATCACCCAGTGCAGGTTAGGACGGGAATGCATGGCCTTATCCCTTCATTTCCCACCTACCAACAGCGAAGTCGTTGCCGGCCAATTGATTTGCAACAAGTGCACCAACTGTACCAGGTGGAAGCAATGAAAGTTCCAATATATTCGAGTGAACAAGTCGTGCAGAGACAAACCAATGATGATGAACGTAAAGAAGCCGAAATTTTCAAGCAAGATAGAGTAATTGACGATAATACCAATGGTGAAGCCGAACACGACATCACCGACGATGAAGATGAGGATGAAGAAGAAGATGGAGATCCAGATTTCGTACCGCAGAATGACGAATTTGAAAGGGAAAGTGACGGCTATTCAGACGGCTCGAGCGAGCGTTCGCAAGGCTATGGAGACGACGGCAATTCCTTCATAAGTAACGACACAAGCAGTTCTATGAGTGGCGATTTCCTATGCTCGATTACAGACGTAGTCACCGACTCCGACTCCGACTCCGACACCGATGATGGTAATAGTGACGAAGATGAGGATGAGGATGAGGATGAGGATGAGGATGAGGATGAAGAGTGCTGGAATATCTTGTAAAACGAGACCGGCAACCTTCGTCACATTGTAGACCGACAAGCATCGACGACTGAGACATGACGGTCCAGGCATAAAACTAGGTACTCAACATCGGGATCGATCAATGTATTGCTGAGCTAAGTGAATGCGTCAAGGTCATCGTACTGGTATCTTGATTTCGGACTGATGTAAAGTCGATACCCCTTTTTCACCTATACATCACAAATATACCACAAATCTTAAGTCGTCTGTGTTTACCATGTATCAGGCATCAAAATTTTGTCTTGCCAAGCGCAAGTAAGAGTGACAGATGCGAGGCCACGTTGCTGTAGTTCTTGAGCATTACGTTTTCATCATGGCGGAGCAGATAGACATTTGATTCTGTGGACAATCGGAGTTATTCTAGGGCGACTGCGAAGTTTTCAGCGAAAGCGGCTACGATGGGGGCTTTACATATCGCAGTAGATTTGTGTAGACGTTGTGAAAGTTGTCGTATGTAAGGTAGTCAACAGACACTATGTTGGTGAGCAGGATGTCTGCAGCTCCAGTCCAATAACAATGAGCCCTGTTCACGCAACGAGCCATGTGAGTGTTCCTTGTAGTAGAGGAAGCAGTTCATAAAGGCTCTTTCATAACGGTCGCGGCTCAGAACTATGGATAATGCAAGACTTGACAGCAGCACCTTACAGTTGCGACTATATTGGAACACATACCTCACCTTTGAGCATCGACAGGACGTACCTCTCCAGGAATGACGCAGGCCAAATTGACCGCAGTGCAAAAGAAGGTAGAACATCTGAAAGTAATGGTTAGGGTTGAGCAAATATGGAGGCCCACATGTAACAAACCTGTACCGGCAGAGGTAGCTTGTACTACCAGAACGAGCGAAACAGTGTGACTTGGGTTTTCTCCGGAGCATCGGACAGTCCTCTTGAACCCACATCTCAGGCACGTCTCAGGCACGTAGAGGACACTGGAAGTACGAGGATTGGCTCCATAAATTGTCGAAGTCCTACCATACAAAGATCGCCTACGAACATCTCGACGATAAGTTCTTGGACAAAATGTCTGTGAACTCGACTATTGCAGTGGCCGGACGAGTGGCACTATCTGGAATGATGTATGGTTGACCATAGGCTCAGCAACCTGGAGTGGACTACCACGACGTTACTTCTCCAGAGCGAAGCGATTCCACTATATCGTGGATCATCAAATTTCCAGTGGATCTGCAAAACGCTAACGAGCCCATTTGAAAGAGAGCCATCATCTGCTACCAACTGATTTACGACGACCTGTCACTTTCTCCTGTGTAAGGTCTGCGGAGTGACAAAGCCGTACCTTTGGTTTACAGATGACGTGCGGCCACAGACTCCTATCCTATCATTTCTTGTGTCAAGCCTGCACTTTTACATCGATCCAGAAGGTGGGGAGTGCTTTGATACCACCCCAACTAATTCTGAATATCACGACCTGCTGTCATGTGTCTCCACGTTGTTGGTAATGGTCAGGGACATGGCTAACGATATATCACAGGTCTGTCATCGCACTGTGGACCATGACCGACATTGAACTTCGACATCCTCAACGGACTGACGTGACTTAGCCGTTTGATTGACAGTGGTAGACAAGAGTGCGTACGTCTTCAAGCATGTCAAGTACCTCCTGTCGAGGTATAAGTACTCTTAGACTGGGATATACTGACTTCAAAACTCTGGACATCAGGACTTTATCAAGAGCATAGGACAGTTCACCGCTGTGCTATTTAGACAGCGACAATGGACCCTCCTGTTGACCGTGATCAGGGACATTCACAAGGCATAGACAAAGACTCTTACCAGTCTTCACCGTATATTGATATCACAAAAGATGACCTGTGGTCAAGATCACGAGATCTCCAACGGACACCGAATCCAGACGAGGTGGCACTACATTACTCGCGTGCTCGAGCCTTGATCCACGCTTGGAGACTGACTGGCGACGATATTCAGCATCTCACCGAGCGTTTCTGGAAATTTAACCAAGACAGTAAGGCCACTTCAACCTCTTAGTTCAGCAAGTACTGATCCAGCACTGAAGATATAGTTTGCCGTGATACTGCAGCGACAACAATCGTATCAATTCATTACAACTTATGTATGGGCACAATTGCATCATTTGCGGCCGGCCGACCAGATCTGAAGGAGCTGCTTACCAAACTGGAGAATTTTGATATCTGTGGGGAGTACATGTTGACCGAAGTGGCTCATGGCCTCGATGCCCGAAACTTGGAAATTACGGCTAGGCAACAAGCGAATGGAGATTTTGTCTTGAATACTCCTTCCCGGGGAGCCATCAAGGCAATGCCTCCCACCGGCATCGTGGCTGGCCTGCCACGTATCGCCGTCGTTTTCGCACGTCTGATTGTTGAGCATAAAGACCGAGGAATACGCCCTTTCCTTGTGCCACTCAATGACGGCGAGACGATGTGCCCAGGAGTGATATCGAAGATGTTACCGGCGCGTTCTGGAACAGCGTATTCCCTGGACCACTCTCTAACGGAGTTTCGAAACGTCCATCTACCGCGATCCGCTCTTTTGGACTCTCCCCTGGTATGTGTAGATCTTCGTCAGCACTTTCTCAAACAAACCTGGCGCATCGCTGTTGGTGGTCTGGCACTGACAATGACCTTCATTCCATGTCTGAGACAAGCCTGCTACATCACTTCTCGGTACCACAGTGGACGGTACAGGGACGAGAACACTGGTCAGACCACTCTAAGTCTCGGTAATGTATACAGGCCAATTCTGGTAGGATTGGCGCAGGCTGCAGTCTTTGAGCAGTATGCACGTTGGTCGGTCAAGGCATTCCTGGATCCAACCACAACGGATGATGAAAAGAGAGGCATTGTCACGACGTTCAAAGCCGTGCTCGTGCGGGACACACAAGCCACGTTGAAGGTATTGCGACCTTGTTGCGGATGGACAAGTGAGTACGACTTCAACGGTATACCTGATCTGGAGTCGTTGGTTCGAGCTAATGCAATCGCCGAAGGGACCGTGTCGGTCTTGTCTATTCGTTTGACGAGCGAACTGCTGTTGGGACGATATTCATTGCCACCACCACAGTGGCCTGACTCTCCTCTGGCAATGTACGAGAAACACGTCTTTTCCACATTTCAAAAACAGATGGACCTCATATACTCCCAGAAAAAAAGAACCGACCCGCGGTTGGCGTTCGGTGCCATTTTATCACCTTATTGTAACGAATTGGCAGAAGCCATTGGACAGAGAATGGCGTATGATGCAGCAATGGCATCAGGTGTCGTACCAATGGAGTTGATCAACGTATTCGAGAGCAATTGTCTCCGCGTGTGCAAAACATTGAGTGGGACTCAACTGAACAAAGATGCCGAGGCAATCGCTCAGATGCTGCCAATGCTCCAGGGATTGTTAGAAGAGGCAGATTGCTCGGAATACGTGCCTGAATCTATTACGAGTGATTCTGGTTGGAATGCAGCGATAAAGCCTCTTCCCACATTCGGGAACGACGAAGACAAACAAGCCTCTACGAACGTGAGTGGCATATTAGTCGCTGCAGCGTCGAACACAGTAAGCGATGTGCTGACTGGGTGCCAGGCGATGCTGTGAGCTGCTTAATCACAGCGTGTTGTATTGTCTTGAGCCTCGACAGCTTCGCTCTTTAGCCTTTAACGTACTTAGTATATTGCTGCTAGCACCTGAATTCTAGATCTACACGTACCTCAAAGGCCGTGATGGCTGAGATAAGTTCGTAACTTGTCCGCATATTGTTATGCTATTACATGGTGCGTTCCTATCGATCGAAACTACTAGCCGGAACAATGTACACTTGAACATGTAAGTACAGTAGCTCAGCTAAGTATTACCACATTACTACAAAGCGTCTTGGAAAAAGCTTGTCGAGCGCCTACCTCCGTAATCTCTCCTTCACAAACTATAAGTTATGGCGACCGAGTGGTTTAATGAACTTCAGTCGCTTGATACCATGGGATTTGTTAGAATATTTACAAAACACTTTCGAATTAGACTTAACTGTAGGAGCAGCATTATTGATAGTATCATACCGATATAAGGATTCTCAATTGCTTAGGTAGTAGTACAAGTTACGGACTACGAACCAACGTTATTCTTAGTGTAATGACAATACACTTGGGCATCTATTGGTCGATCGTAGGAGGGAGAGGAAGTCGTAGTTTATTAAGTGCGTATATCGTTTCTATACCTTTGAATTGCTACCTACTTAGATAGGTAGGTACCCTGCTATATGTAGTTTTACATATATTGTAACAATTTGGGGATGAAATAAGCCTTTGCAAGAGGCAGATGTCTAGTTTGCATGGCATAAACTGTCTTGCATATTACTGCAGTTTGTGCACCTTCATCTCACTGCTCCATGTTCTCTCATAACCACAAATGCAACGTCGGCTAACTCCCCTGTCTAACCTATCCTTCAGCAGTTTAAATAATGTGGCCACTCCTGTGACAGTAACTAATAAGGACAGGCAAATGAGCGCAAGAAAGTACAGATCGAGTGCGTGGTTTGATCAGGGCGAGTAAGGCTGTTCACAGGAGTGGACTGGGTATGCTGGCTGGTTGGTAACAGGAAGTGCGGAAAACAAGGGCCAGGCAGGTATACTCGAAGTTATAAGTGGAATGATGAGGGAAAGATTTCAGAGTAGCTATAGAATATCCGAAGGCAAGGCTACAACTAAACTCTGGAGCGCTATCCTGATCCGGTAATTTCCGGTAAGGTTCAATACTAAGACCTTCTACGAACATAATTTATTGTCCATTGGCGAGGATCGCTATTTGTCAACCATTGCAATTCGCTATTTCGGGTCTGATTGCCAATCGCCGACTTCGATTGAAGAGCACTGTGAGAAAATCCAGGCATCGTAGTTTCGAACATAGACAGAAGGTGGAAGCGCGGAGTTGGCATTTTTGGGATCAGACGTTCACACTGAACATAGGCACTAGACGTACAGTACTAGAGATTTTCCCTTTGGGATATCGTTTGCAACGAATCTGGGCTTACCATGTTTGCACCATATTTGATGTTTGCTCGGTTTGACATCCGGTCGTGAACAGGCCGTGGTAGCAACACCCGGAAGAACATCGTGGGCACAATGCTGACCAGCCAGCATATCCAACCCACTCCTGTGATGGAACCTACTTACCCTCGGGTTTGGAACTTGCGTGATACTATCACAAGGCCAGTGCAAGAGCTACTTGGTGATTTTGAAGAGTGAGTGCTAGCGCTGAATGTCGCAGTGGGTTAAAGGCCAATAGGATATTGTTTTGTCCTACTCAGAGTATCATGCTGAAGGATCACAAACCGAGAAAATACACCAATACTCTCTTGAAATTATGCTGATCTCAAGAGAGCTTCGCGCTAGCACTCACTTTTCAAATACACCAAAGCACGAAGTAGGCTCGCCCATCCTTTCTCCGCTTGACCTTCCTTATTCCCTCGCCGGGTTGAACGGTGTCCACATGTATCACTGCGGCCTTGGTACCTAGCATCATCATTTTCCGGTTGGGACAGCCGGTAGAGCACCTACCTTAGGTACATGACGCAGTTATGCAGTGCATAGGTAGACGTTAGATGTCAGCATTTCATCACTAGTTTAGTCGAGCTCTCCGTCGCCACACGCCAATCATCATTATACAGTAGTAGTATTGTTCCGTCCTTACGAAGATGGAGATCATCAACTCTTCAGAACAACCTAGCAACAGATTTTTCTCCACTGCTTCTACTGGGGATCCTGATCGACCGACGGCGCAGCATGCGTCCAGTCTCGCATCATCCTGTACAAGAGCCTACCACAAGTATCAAGTACTCGATAAGTACAAGCACGTGTACTGATGGATCGCGTTGTTACTATAACACAAGTCCACCCGCGGCGCTTAGATAGGAACCCTCGTTGGTGGTCGTCTCCGATAAGGGCCACCCATTTACAGCACTTGTATTTCGATTAACTTTATCTGGCACGCTCGAATCCCGTGACTTACGTCGCCTGCGCGATAGTGGATCTTTCGGCATTATTCCGGGTCATCGGCCTGTAAATCCTGCTGCTCTCAAGCACTTCGTTTTTCCACATTATGGACAATATCTCACTGTTACAATCTGATTGACTCGGCCGCACTCGCCTGATGTACAGTACCGCTTAAAGACGTTGTCGGCAAGATACTTTCTGCAACCGCCGGCTTGTAGCCTAGTCCACCCGAAGTAGACTTCGCAAGTGCCGAAAGTATCTGCCAAGACCCAGTCGAAAGTGCTGGGGGCACATGTCCATTAGTTTTCACGCGCTTGCCAACGGGGAAAAACGGTCGTAAGCATTCCGTCTCCACAACACGTCTCAACGGTCTGCAACCAGCACCAACCAGATTAGTGTACACTTTATTGCTCACTGCACTCGAAAGTGCAGCTCGCGATTGATCTTCTGTGACACGAACACCGCGCTAATGTAGCTCGATTTTATGCAGCTTACTCAAAAGGACCATGACTGCCCGCGATTATCTGATCCGAGAGTTTTGCGCTACCGACTAGCAGAAACCTTGACGCCGCGCTCGAGGTTTTTCAAGACAATGCAACAAAGATGGAAAAACGAAAAATGTCTTCGATGGTCGATCGCCACGAACGTCCAATTTTGGACGCTGTACTGTGACGTGAGCAAGCTAGAGTCGGCGGTCGAACGATCGGAGCTAGGTCTAGTGCTGCACATGCGACATTGTTCACAACGAACGAGAATCGTTGGAACGCCATACTCGAGTCATAGATTCAACCGCGCACAAGTCGACTGACACAGGTCGATGTCAGTTGACAATTGAGCTGAAGACGCCGTGTGGCGGCACGAATTCTTGAGCCTAGCCGGAGCCTAGCCGGAGCCTGGACAGGCCGTCTTGACACACAGTGCGTTTGTAGATAAGTCGGAGGACTGCGTAGCCGGATTCCGGTGTACTCGGATTGCCCCACCAAATGTAGTTATCTTGTTAAACGCGTCGTCCACCAAGTTGTGATGTGTATATTGTCATGGTTGATGATCGTGCCATTGGCCTGGCCATCCGGGCCTTCGATGACGGTCATTACACGAGTCTCAAAGCAGCCTGCAAGGCGAAAGGTGCGCCCTACTCGACCGCATACGATAGATACCGGGGACGACCTACCCGAACGCAGGCGCGTGAGAGACAACAGCTTTTATCGTCCAAACAGGAGGAACTGCTAGTTCAATGGATTTTAGATCGTGAACAGGTCGGACAGGCTCCAAATCACGCGCAGGTTCGTGCAATGGCTTCGTTAATATCGGTCGAAGGCGGAGGGCCCAGCCACGTCGGGAAGAAGTTTGTACAGCGATTCCTGTCGCGATGGCCGGAGGTTAAAACGAAGTTGGGGGTTCGAATAGATAACGAGAGGTGTGAACAGGTCAATTCCACAGCGTTGACGTACTGGTATGAGAGGCTATCGACGATACTGGCTGATAAGCAGATTTCTAAGGACAATATCTGGAATATGGATGAGACTGGTACTTGCCTGGGTGTCTGTAGCAACCAGACGGTACTTGGAAGTGCTGATAGCGAGTCTGTACTTGTCAGAAGGTACTCGAATCGAGAGTGGTGTACTTCCATTGAGTGTATATCGCCCGCAGGCCGTTCAACAACGCCTCTATTTATCTTCAAGGGCAAGACAGTGCAGCAGCAGTGGTTTATCCCTTCAGACCTTCCAGACTGGCTGTTTACCGCTACAAAGAGTGCGTATACAACAAATGACATTGGAGTACGATGGTTGAGAGAGATATTCATACCCGAAACACGTGATCAACGGAGTGAAGGTCGCTGGCAGCTGTTAATATTAGACGGTCACAAATCACATACTACACTCGAATTTATGCAATTAGCATATATCAACCGTATCTACTGCTATTACCTCGTCGCCCATGCCTCTCACATCTTACAACCACTCGACCTAACAGTTTTCAGCAGTCTAAAGCGAAAATTCCGAGATCTGGTAGCCAGTGTCAACAATATCAACGTCTGGGACCCAGTTACAAAGCACACATTCTTAAAACAGTACCAGGAGGCTAGGGAACACTCAGTTACATCATCTAACTGTGCTTCAGGCTTTCAAGCAGCAGGTATATGGCCATTCAATCCCTCCAAAGGCTTAAATTCACGATTTCTGTTCGAGCGACAGAAAAAGACACCTACTACACCCCCAAATCGATCCACAACCACGACTACGATTCCTCATCATCTCAAGACACCCCAAAACCACCGCGAAGCAGCTGACGCTTTCTATACAGTTAGCAAGACTTCCACCGTCGATCGGACTGTTCGTACACTTTTCCAAAAGCAGAACAGGGCATTTGAACAGCTACAATTCAAGGTCGCAGCGCAAGAGGTAGAATTAAAGACTCTTAGAGCAACTGCTGGCAAATATACTACTAAACACAAGCGATCGCAACCAGTCAATCCAAACAAGGCATTCGTGGATATGATTGATATCCAACTGGGGTCAAATGGACCATCTTTACGTATCGAAGGCGCTGTAATAACCACCGCACCCTCAGCGGTTGATCAATATATACCAGCTATTGCCCCAGCTGCTATGGATCCATTTGCTGCAGTTATAGCACAACTGCAGCGTATAAATGGGCCTATATAGACTGTTCAATATGATCGTGATTATCTGGTGGGACAATCCGAGTACACCGGAATCCGGCTACGCAGTCCTCCGACTTACTGTGTGGTTCTGCGAGGGGTCTCAGGTTTTTGGTGGACTCCGTGCTATCATTTGCTCCATCCTGTCCACAAGAGCCGACGACAATCTCGTTAGTTGGGTCCGAAGACGTTGTCCGACGATCGAACTTAGTTACAGCTGTGTCAGTGTGGCACTGCTTCTAGAGATTGGTTTCTGCCCCGAGCGATCGCACATGTGGACAAGTCTTTGAACTGCCGTCTTAATCGACGCCCTCGAAACTCAATCACTAACCCTAACCCACACATGGGCGCTTCGTACTTCGTCTGGTTGTCGTAGAGATGTGATCATCTCACCGGAATGGACAGATGCGATAGCCTGACCCTGGCTTTACGAATTGACTTGAACAACGCGAGTTAGCTGGTACATAGTGCTTTGCAACGTAGCTTCAAGCTGCAGCGAGGTTGGCATTATGACATATCTTTCCTGCCGGCGTGCTGCGACTTTAATGTTCAATTAGCCGCACCTTGGATTCCTGTGGTCTATCATCGCATGTTTCTCTTCTCGCTAATGGAGACCTTGTCAATGTGGGGTCTCCTCCAAGTTCGAGAAGCACGGCGCCCCGATAGACAAACTGTACACACTGTTCCAGATTGGTCAATCGACCCCTGGACGTCATGAAGAAACTTTACCTTGTTGACAGTCGGGGTGGAGAAGTGGATTCTCCAGACACGAAAGACTTCTACAAGCCGGCAGTACCTGAACCAACTGAAGCACGAGCTCGGCAGTTCACACCAGCATGAGCAAGACATGAGCAAACACACAGCCAGCATAGCTTCTGTGACGCCGATGGTTGGCTGCCGCATCGAGTCTGGACTCAATCCATCATGAACTTCTGTTCGGCGTAGAGTCACGAACAATGCCTTAGACAGGGGTGATGTGGTCAGAATTGTTGTCCTTTGGCGAGGCGGTACCTGAGACTGGATCGTGGCTTTTCTCTGCACGCGTTGTGGGTGTGTGGGAGGAGCGAAATGGAGAATGTTTGGATTCACAAATTTCGATCAGAACACTGCAGAACTCCGAACTTTGTGGTTTGTTCCACAAAGAGGTCTATAGGTAGTTTTGTGGTGAGTCCCGTCTTCGTCACGATCGGAAACTTTAAAATTCAGCCCGGGTCACCAGGAGGATACAAGCAGTCAAAAAGCGCACGTTCGTCAGGCTTTTCTCGTGTAGCTTGGAGTTCATCGGGCGGCATCATGTCGAACCCATTCTCTAGTAACCAGGAAACACGTTTACCGACCATCTCACACCAGCATGGCAATGGGAATTTTGGAAACTTTGACATTGGGACGGACCATTTGACATCCTCCAGGTGAGGCACATGATCATTCTTGTCTTTTTCGGGACCTTCTTAGGGATTCTGCTGACCGCTCACAGCGATTATACTCTCAACAATCCGCCCAGCTTCCCGATGCCGCTCTTTCCAGAACAGAGCTTTCAAGAAGCTTGGGAGCCACCAGAGTGGTATCCTCCCCCCAGCTTCGAGCATCATGGATCGATAAATCCTAATTACGCATTGCCTTCATTCGGGGCGAGGACTCTATCCCGTTCGAGTCACACGTCGACCCCGACCGGCAGTGAGCCGCATTCGGACGTTACTTCACCAACACATCGCATGACTGGCGACACCGTCACCCGACCAACACACTCAGGACCTGTAGTGTCCCGACGACTTGGATCGTCCAAATCAAAGACGGCGCCGTCACCCAAAATGCCCGCAATCACTGACGCTTTGGTCCACCCTGAGTCACAGAACGCACCGGTTGTTGGTGTTAGAGAACAAATGATAAACCAAATAGAAACTAACTCGGCAGTAAGCTTCCATAAGAGGAATACTACATTGCTGATGGCTGTCTGCGACGACCTTCAGCTGCAGAACCAGCGATTAAGACAGAAGTCGGCGAGGTGGCAGGGTAAGTATACTGAAGCCAAGCAACATCCCGCGTCAACAAGCTCGAAGATTTGTGTAGATAAGGACTGTTCGAACGCGGCTGTAGCTCAGACTAGTTGTTACAAGACTTTGTGCAGCCAGCATTTAGAGGGTGTATTCAAGCTAAAGCCCGAAGACCTCCAACAAAGTGGCAGGATAGCCAGTATTGGATGCCCCTATTGTGGGCAATTAGCAGTGTTACTCAAGTTAGAGTGATCGGAAATAGTTTCTGTTCGCCCAAGATCAACAACGGTGCTTATGGAGTTGACGCATGGAGGGCGAAGCCCTGGAAATAGAATACATACTGGAAACTTGCAATGTGATCATCACGGCTGTAAACACATCAGCGTCACAACAGTCCTGGGTCTGTTGACTACAGTGCTGTCCGACTCTTGAGTTCAATTCCGAAACCAGTTTCACGCCGCTCTCGGTTCATATGTCGCAATGACCGCAGTCGTCGCTTTATCACTGTACTTATCTAGATTACTATTCGATGTTTGACGGGTCTTCATTGATTCGCAAGCCGAGCAACTACTACCAAATGCATTTCCTACCGCCACTCAGTCACCGTCAAGAGTCAGAAGGCATTGCATGTCGCACAGCCGAGGACGATAGAGCGTTGAACACTGCATCGCTGAGTGTCGTCCCCAACTCTCGCCTTGAATAGGTCAAGATCCTCAGTGGAGACTTCTTGAACTCAAATTTAAGACCAGGATCGTGTGTCAAGTAGTAGCGTCCTTTTGCGTGATTGCCGCTGTCAATGTCCATGCATCCCCTACCAGGGTCTGCATGGCAGTCATCTTCGACTTCGCGGGTCGTTTGATCCACCAGAACCGGCAGTGACAACACCTCTGTTATCGCCCACGATTACAAAAAATCTAGGGTCTTACAAAGCTTGTGTGTGTGGACCATGACTAAATCCAGACCCTACCGGACACTGACACTGATCGGAAATGTTCAACGTGCGTTGTTGTCTCGAAGCGTGCTCATTGACCACACCCGCGATGCAGAAATTCGTCCGGAATTGAACTAGATATGGGCCTCAAGCTCCAAGAACTGAGTCTCTTCATGAGGTGCCATTGGAACCCTTGTTGAGCTCATTATTGCATCAAGATGAACTCCTCTAGAGTACCTGGTGACCCATATAGCGAAGCCGATAAGGCTCTTGTCATGAACGTCGTCCAAGAACACGAATCTCGCCTACCCCGTAAAGCGCTTTGGCAACAGGTTGTGAATGCCCTAGACCAAAAACACAATTGTGAGGGTGTACATAACATACGGATGGCCCGATATATATACTCGAAACACCTAAAGTTGCCCCCACAGAAGGTCCATAGGAAGAAGACAGCTGTTAAACGTCGTTCACCACGTAAGACCCGCTCACAAAACACGGCGTCTCGAAAGTCCCGATCAAAAAGGTTGCTGGAAGGGGACGACACGGTCGCACTGCGAGCTTCTCCCGCTATTGATACCTATACACCAACTCCTCGTCACCTCGAGCAGCCGAATGATGATCCGGTCGAGGATACTATGCCGGGTGCCGCGGAAAGCGACGATGAGGACAGCATGAGCAGTGTGATCGTGGTCTCACAGAGTCCGCCTTTAGGCGTGACCACGCACTTAGACGTGGAGCTCCCTGCCATGTACGTCGACGGGGGCATTCAGACTTCTGCCACAGATACCTACCGAGAAGAGCCGCCTCTTGTGCACGGTCCAGAGATGTGGTCAGCGCCGATAAACGATGATAGTTACGACGATTTCGCCGATGGTCCCTCAACGACAATGGCACAAAACCCCGGCTCCACAGACCCTGGTACAGAAGTAAGCTCTGCTCCGGGTGTCCTCGCTCCCCGCGTACAGTTAAAAGTCCCCTGTACATCGGCGGACTCCAGGATACAACATCCTCCTTCGTGTCGAGTCACACCTGATCTTGTGGTCGACGACAGCGATCGACACTGCACAGTCCCTGTGGTTGAACCAGGCACAACAGACGATCCTAGGCTCGATCGCTCAGGGGGACACCCAACAGAGGCATTGACTCACACGGTAGTACACCCTCATAGCCAAACCATCGACGCGATGACCTGGTATTTCCACAACCTGTATCCCGACCACGAAGCTGATGATGATGATGAGTTTCTTAGTGATGAATGGGAGGATGTCGAGGTTGAAGAAGAAGTGCCATCACATGATTCCATACTCAGTCAGATCAGGCAAAATTGGGAAGACTGTGAGCGGCGGAAGCGGGAGGAGTACCGTAAACTCGCATTATACCTGTGGAAACATTGTCACACGGAGGCAGCGGGCCAGACATTCGACATGCACGGGTCATGAATCTTCCTCCGTATAACAGACGTCGAATTAAAGTCTCCAAATTTCTTGGCTTGCGCCAGAAGTGATGCTCTCCACGTAATTTATTCATGTTCGATAATCGTGATCACGTGCTCATAGCATGTGACACCTTAAAACACACCACCTCGAGCTTATACAGTACACATTGAAATGGTGGTGGTGGGAACAGCGTCTGGTAAGAAGTACTCATTTTGTCCAATAACTGTTATCTTGCTAAGTATCAGATGGCAATCCGAGTCAATATGGTATTTATCATAGCACCGGCCTCCATGATCTACATGGTAGGTAGTCAATACACTAGTTTGGTATCACGTGATTTGTCATGGCCATTAGAAAAAACCTAAACACGTGACGAGAAGGATGTCCTCAGGTTTCAACCACTTTGTCAAACCCAATCTTGAAATCTACATCTCAAAACGCCTTTTCTTCCGTAACCATTCAACTAGACGCACTGTACGTCGACGCACCCTCTTACCACTGCCTACTGCAGTAGTGAATCAGGGTAGCGTAGTCGACGATTAAAGAAGCACGGTCGAACTAGATTTTCAAGACAATACACACTTGAAGAAAACAAACTCTGGATACATAGAAACCAGATACGGTGGGAGTCTCTGGAGGTAAGTATTATTAATTATACCGGAAGCCACATCTAGTAGATGAAGGCCCGAGGACTAGGGGCAGGTACTCTCACCATAGATGGGGGAAACGACAGGCATTTGACACTTATATTTCATCCTCACATCATACAAATCTGGACAACCTCAATCTAGCCAGTATGGACAACGGTCTTATCTAATACCTAGGTATAGAACAGACCGCCAGTTGCTACGAGTAATATCTTGCGGCTTAGGGACCACAGCATAAACACCACGGAGAGGAAATTAGCCACGTAGGCCTCAGGTCCATCTAGAAGGAACCTGTTCCCATTGGCTACTAAAACTCCACAGTTTTGACCCTCATACCTAGACATAGTTCCATCCGGCTAGGTGTAAGAATAAATCAATCAATCAATAAATCAGTCCTCAGGTTTCGTGCAGAACCAGTCACCTCCAGGATAATGTTTATTGACAAAGTGTCCAAGAACACAAACTTAAGTAGGTATTGAAGATAGTGAAGTAGCATAGAGTCTGATGTCTTTAAGATTGAGAGGGCTACTATTTTCTCAAATATGACGCACAAAGGAGTATATGCTACCAATCATTCACACTCTCATGGCCTTGCTATATTTCCAAGCTTAATGATTAGTATCAATTGGTTCTCTGTTCGTTGAATCACATGGTTCAGAATCTTCACACAACACTCTAACATGCAAACGCTGAGGCTGAGTGGTGATTGGGAAATAAATTGTTCAAGATTCGTACGTAGTTAATACTTGGCTGCGCAAGAAGAAAATCCCATCAAGTCGTCTGCTCCGACATCTCATTCCGTCTAAACGGAAAAGTCAGCTCTAGGCGCCCTGTTTTCTCCTGGTTGACGCTTAGTTATGTCTTAAGAACTATCATTATCGAAGGGTATTCTTACCATGTCTTCGATCGGTATCATCTCTTGGCCCGTCGTGGTGAATACATAGTACTCATCTTGGAAGTCGACCTTTACCTGTATGTATACAGGAAATCTTCCCGTAAAGCTCGCAAATTTTTTGAAGAGTGTAACCCGACGAGGTATGAATAGTCTCTTAGCTTTAGCACTAGCGGGAAGAGTCATATCAACCAACGGAGGAAGCTGAAAGACAGGCTACTGTAGAAGCCGAGTTCAGCTAGGGATGCCGTACTTGCCGATAGAGCAGACGGAGACGCCCATAAACAGCTTAAAGTGGTCGCTGGTGTGTCCGGTATTGTGAGGTACCCAACTTTCGAGGACATTATATCTATTTACACTTATACTATACTGTGGTCCATCATCGTGTCCCTCAGTCTCGACAACTCGAACGACAGGGAACCTAAGTAACGTTGGAAGAGTCGACACGATCTTGCTCCGCCCACAACTTGTGGACCTGTACTTCGTTCTATGAACACAACCGTGTCCACGACCTCCACCAAAGACGACCGGTCCGCAAGCAGGAACGAAACCATGTTGAATGTGGCTAACGGGCGTACAATGTCAATCCTTGTGGACTGTGTCGTGTTTTGCTATCCATCAGCCTGTCAAAGCGGAGTCGTTGAGATCTATCTACAGGGTCGGCCAAAATTTGGTTTTTGTACGTGCTCCTGGATCATAGAGTGTACATGGTAGTGGACACCTATAGCAGACGTGTTGGACCTGCATGATGTGGGAACAATACTTACCTTCGGCCTACTATACAGCGGCATTAGCACCGAGTGTTCACTAATGAGATATAAAATCGAGTATCTAATCTTTAGAAAAATGTAACTGCTCAACTGATAACTTCCAGGCGGACCACCTTGACTGGCGACAAGTTACTACACAAATCGAGCCAGAGGCAGCTGAAGGCTATTACTTTGGCTTCAACTTGGTCTTTGAGATTGTGGCCTCTCACTTCAACATTGGAAGGTCCCTGTTCGAAGCAGACCTTAGTCGAAGGGAATTTGTGCCGCTCTCACGAGCATCATGGACGAAGACATATTTTACTGGGAGCCCGAGCAGGAGATGATTCTACGCAATGGTCAACCTAGTCTTCACTTGTGCCAATTCTTAAGGACAATTGCTCAAGACATCATCGATAACTACGAGCCTTTGCATAGTGGAGTCATCACCCCAGCGAAGCTGAAAGAGTACTACAAGAAGCACGCTCAAGCCGAAGAACCATACCCATGGTCTCCTATATTTAACCGTCACAGCTCATCCTTGTCTTCGCTATACTGTGAGCTTTCGATCGAGCACTATCTCGTGCAAACCTGCTTGAGCAAACGTCCTGAGATTCCCGGTATGACGGCTGCGGGATTCGAGGTCTGGTCGATACAATTGATTCGAGCTCATCCGAGAAATGAGTACCGTCGACTAGAGCACATCGCACGTACTATAAAGACGCTCAATTTGCATCACAGATCCAATGTTCCACCATTTCTGAGGTGTGGCCAGTTTCCATCTGAGCCAGACGACGAAACGGCCACTCGCCTTCGTACGTCGCTGATCAAACACTGTCACCTGATCTCTTACCCATCCCGTCGCATGAAGTGTATTGAGAGCGACCCTCGACGACGGTCTAGCGGTAAAGGCTGGTGCTCAGATCCATAAGCAGTGCCTCGGTTCATGGCCAAGACAGCGGCAGAGACCCTAACAGTCACTCAATCCATCAACCTCACGAGATGTGGAGCACCACTCAGAACGGTGATGAACGAAAACATGAGAGATTGATCGTTATGTCGATTCAGCTATCGCCTGGATCAGCGGTTTGATAGTGTCTAGAACACGCGTAAAGAACCCTGAGCTATGGCTTTGGTTTCTCCATCACACTCTCGTAAGCTTGGTCAAAGCACTAGTTTCAAGATTGGGTAAAATGACTCGAGGTGGTATAGACTACAGGGCACTCACATTAGGGCATATAAAGCCGGACCAACAAAGCTTAGAGATGCCGCATGGACGTACTGCCTAAGTACATCATCTCGTGTCGTGGTTCAACCATGCACAAATCGTCTACGATACAGTGTCACTGTCGCGAAAATGGTAGTTTGTTTGATTTTGATCTAGTTTTAGAGCCGTAGGATAGAGTATTTGTTGTAGATGTCTATGTCTATAGTGAGATTCCGAACAAATCAGTCATGAGGTACCTGTATTCTGGCCATATTCAGATGGCACCGTGCTAGCGATTGAGTAAGCTGTTACCGAAAGACGGAGTTGTGCATCTACTGTAGGCTACTGATATTAGCTACAGTTGACGACCATTTACCTATGTTTTAGATTACAAAGCAGGTGACCGCCGAGACCCCAGGATAGATCTGTCATTCTAGCAATGGTCGATCTATCAACATCCTATTTGTCGGTATCATATCATTCTTAGGCGATCACAACAAAATGTCCGCAGTTATTCGTGGCAGCCGATCGCATGAGGATGCCTCGTCCTCAACAAGAAGCCTCGGAACCAAAATACAAGACGGATTCTGCCAAAAGTCTATACTGCAGAGACGAATACAATCGAGGACGCCAATAATTTAGCTTCGCCTTCGTCTCAACGACAGGTCGCATTTCGTAGATATTCGAACAACCAACCATAGCTCTAAGATCCCGACCGCGTGATCGACAAAGAAGCAGCTCATTTTTTTGCAATGATGCAGAGCAACAACCTGAAGTAGACACTTTTCACGATGAGGCCACGAGAAGAGAACGAAACCGCAGAGCTATAACACTAGACGAGTATTATCGCAATATCCCTGAGCTGCTGCTTTAACATTCCTAGATCTGGCACTGTGGTCCCTAACGCTAGACTATGATATGCTCAATCACTACTAGGTGGATAGGGACCTGTGTGTTTCCAAGTCCTTATGCTATGCATGAATCATAGCGGCAAACCCTAGAGCTAGATCATCCTCGCTATCGTTACTATAGTCTAGGACGAGCCGACCTCTTTCGATTGCATACGTCATCCGGATATCGAAGCTTTTGAGAAACAATGATTATATCGACCACTGGGAATGTGAAGCACACAGTGGTTCGACCATTTGCCGTGTTTCAATTTCTCTTATCTTCACTGTCACGGCTTTGTTGATCGTTAGTGATGCACTAAATGTACTTCGGCTCAAATGCCTTCTATGCATAAGGTAAACTTACTATGTTGCTAGGATTCTGCTTCGGAAAATGTGACCGTGTCTTATGCTTTCGTGAATTCCGATACATATCAAGATGTCGAAGTCTGAAGGGCCAGAGGTGTCAGCCTTGAAGAAAACATAGCGCTCGCCAAGCATGGCCGTAGTTGTAGAGGTCTCAAGGTTGAGCGAGCACCGGAGCAGGGAGTGGTCGGAGTGCTCACATACTCTAATCTCAAGAAGAGGGAGAAATGACCGAGCTTAACGGTCACGAACCATGTGCTGAAGGACCAGCTAGAAACCCTAGTTCAGTTCAACGGGCCAATATGCAGTTTCTCGGTATGTCGATAACTTACCTAATAAATAGGTGATGTTTGCTTACAGGCAATTCAGGTATGCTTCCACGGGACCCAAAAATCCAGGTTACCTAGTGAACCAGCTGTACCAAGGACTCATGGCCGCCCATACTCACCGAAAGTGCCATCTTTGCTAATCTCGTGTCGCGATGCTGTACCTATTCTCGGAGTACTAATTACCCACAGCCCGAGAACAGACAATAAGTACTGGTAGGGAGGTGGTCTGGTCTACCAAGGTGTAGACTACGATATTGGTTCATTTCCATCTGACTTGGTCCTTAACCTTGTCGACCAATAGGAGTATGTAACAATTCTGTTGTGGAATGTGATTTTTGTAATCAATGGTACTACCCTAGACGAGTCAGCTTTCTCGGTACCCTTCGCGATATTTTGTTAGCTTGTGGCGCTGACGACCCAAGTCGAGCTCTGCAGCTCGAAACGAAGTGGTTCGCTATTTCAGTGTAGCGCTCAGCCAAGGCTGGAGATCCTGGCGTACAGTCATGTACAGTCCCGGCGCGAAAGTATTTGAGACGCGACACGCGTCACGCGTCTCAACCGCGATGAACCATAGTTTCAATGTTGATCAACTTTCCTCATTACCACCAATACAAACGGTAAAAGGTCATAAAATGAGTAATAGTCGACGCGGAAAAGAGTTAACGGCCGTTCAGAGGGATGAGATTCAAGGTCGCAGCGCTACGGGCCAGTCAGTACGAAAAATCGCGTCAGAAACAGGAGTTTCACGATCATCTGTCCATATTACGTTGAAATATTCTATGGCCCGTCAAAATGGTCAAAGTTTACCTCGTTCTGGTTGACCAAACAAGGCGGACGATCGTACTAAAAGTCATGTTTATATCTAAGTACGAAGAAAGCCGTTTTCTAGGTACGACGCAGTATGTGAAGCACTCTCAATCGACGACTCTGATGACCTGCTTCGCCGGATACTTCAAGAGCGAAATGTTACACATTAGCGTGCGAGAAAGCGATGTTTGATCTGACCAAAGATCGCGAAAGCCAGGTATCGCTACGCACAACGTGAAAGGAAGCGACAACGGAAGGATTGGCGACCCGCTATCATAATTGACGAGTGTTCTGTTGAACGGGCTCCGGGGCTGAGCGTCTATGGGTATTCGATTATCCGAATGAGAAAAACCACTCCGAATTTATCATTCATACAAGAAAAGGGAAGGATATGCGCGTCATGATATGCGCGGCCATCGTGGACGGAAGGAAAAGGCCCGATCGTGGTTATGGATCGGGATGAAGAAATGGCTAAAAAGGAGTATTCCCGCTCGATCTTATCAATCGGCCCTAGCAGAGACTTTAGCTGACGTTAACAAGCCCGGACGGGTACTTCTTCAGGATAATGCCCCAAACCATACCGCTAGAGCAACCAAAAAGTGGTTGACGGACTGGGTGATTCCCCTTTTGGAGATCCCAGTCCATTCCGGACGGCAATGGAATTGAACACTGCTGGCCGGAGATGAAGACCTGTTTGATCAAACACCACAAGCACGTTCTTTCAATGGGAGAAGGGAAGGAA
>Ga0115842_100034_pt1 | contig 37732 bp, 23 predicted proteins | sample InSIn2SAF170_2_FD_83856 | JGI IMG/M metagenome (GOLD analysis project Ga0115842, IMG submission 83856)
CGACTGTTAAGGCCGCCATCGAGAGGAGAGGATGCGGAGCACGCTCGACCAGCGGGCCGCCATCATGCCCCCGGCAGGGTGAGGTACGAACGCTCGACTAATAAGGACCCTTTAGGGGGCTCGACTGATAAGGACCCTTTAGGGGGCTCGACCATAAGGGAGAGGAGAGGAGAGGGCTCGACCAGCGGGAGAGGAAATTAGTCATAGTCCGGGTGAGACTTAAACCAGGGGAAGGCCGAGATAGAGAAAAAGGATAAGTTTAGAAAGGCGGGGGGAGGGGGGAGTATAGTGGCGGGATGGGTCTCTAGATGGAATTCCTTTACCTGTCTTCTAGAGTATCCTGCAATTCTTTTATATTCAAGGTGGGCGTCCTTAAATAATCGTTACTAGCAGTGATTGCTAGCGAGATTTGATAGAATAGCTAAGCTACGATTGGAAATATGAGTGTGAGCGGAGCGCGGAAGTATGAGTTAGGACGGGTAGTTCAAGTGCCATTGGAAGTGAAATAGCTGTGGGTTATACCGATTGATGTTTCACACAGCATGGGACGTTGCGAGAGGTAGTTGACGGTGCAGTATGATGTTGAGCGGTAGCGGACGGTTCTTTCTAAATAGCTTGATCGGACGTAGTGTACGAAAGCTTAGCTTGCCCGAGGGAAAGATCTATTGCTTGGTGAGATGGCTTGAGCTATGGAAGATCTATTTCAATTGCTTTTTAGATGGCTTGTGGGTAGGTCATTTCATCAGTGAATAGAGGTAAGCTTATAACTGGACGGACTATTGCTTGACAGCTTCCACCAGACGGGTAGGCGAGTAATGGTTCCCACAGCTTGGTTCTTTCTTTTGCTGGCTTGGGCGATGTATGATTTCCTCCGACCGATAGGGAGGGACTCAAGGTTCAGTTTTATAAGAAGTTAGGAAGGTAAGGAACGAAGTAGCTTGTCCGCATCGGGCAAGGTTGCTTAGTTCAGTCTCAATCTCAGTCTCAATGACTAGCTTCGCTTTACCTTGAGATGGCTACACTTTGCTCTTGCTCCGCTTGGTTCGCGAGATACTATTTCTTCCCCATTACACTGTTTCACGTGCCACTGGTTCGTCGGGTTGGACCGTTTCATTTGGTACAACATCCCGGTTAGACTATTGACTTTTTATTGGACAACTCCCGGTTAGACTATTTGTTCGTGTACCATTTGTTGGCGGGACGAGGTATTGGGTGGGTTATATAGCTGGAACTATTTCGATTTCTATTGTCAAATTATGAGCCATCGTGCAGGAAGCATCCAACGAACTAGCTCGCTCGGTATGACAGATTATTGTCCCAATAGCAGCAGGAGGTCCGGTTTACAGATTAGAAGCCCAGAGAAGCTAAGCGCTAGGGGATATCAGCTCATAAATAGAAGTATGATACGAGGTACCTATAAGCGCTAGGGCGTATACATCTTACCCCGGCTATCTATCGAAGCGATAGGGATGATAAGCCCACGAACTGGCTTAGGGGGTTAGCCCGTGAATGAGCATAGGTAAGTAAGTCGATTTTATTTCCTTATATAAGGAAGCATGTGTTTAGGAGCTTAAGGATTAATTGGCTTCATTATTTTGTACAGGTAGCTCTGTATCGGCCACGAAGATGTACAGGAGCTATTATGAGCGGCCACCAATCGTAGAGGAAGCAATCAATCAATGTAGCCAGCCGGCACCGAACTCTTATCGTACGGGTGAATATGTATCTTAAGTGCGACCTAAATCTGGTACAGGGCTAAAGGATGCGTAAGCATGGCTCGACCAACGGGAGAGGAGCGGGCACCAAAATTGACAGGTTTAGTAGGCGATCCCAGCCTTAGTAGAGCCAATCTAATCGTACAGGGGTCTACTTAGCGGCCTGCAACTCTAGCAACTAGCACGAGGTGTGGGTCAAAGCGCGTATACCTTAACTCTTTGCTTGGACTGAGGGGGATTCTTTAGGGCACATTACTTTATCTAAGCGAGATTCTCTAAGGGAGCATGTTTCCTCCGTGTTTAGGTGAGACTAATAAAAGTAGTACATGTCTATAAGGCAGCCGGCACCAAGATGTACAGGAGCTATTAAGAGCCGGCACCAAGATACTTGCTTTAACCTTTGTAGGTTGAACGAAGCGAGCGTAAGTATGCATAAGAAAGGTTGAACGGGTCTTTCTGTAGTGGCCACAAAGATGATAGCTATTTATTAGACCCGAATTCTCTTCTTGAAAGACAGTCTATACTTGTTTTAGGATAACCTCAAGATAGTACGAGCTCTTTCTTTAGCTTTAGGAGCGGGCACCTCTCCCTACCGGTCGAGCGGCCTTACGGCACCTCTCCTATATAAACTTGCTGTAATGAAGCCAGCAACAAACAATAACGTAAAGGGAGGGGGCTCTAAAGGATCTGGCAACAAGATTGCTCCTATCCTATCCGGGTCAGTAACTAATGATACTAATTGCCAGGTGGCTACTTACCAGCCCGTAACTATAGAACTTCCTGCCTTAGTGGACCAAATTATGGTACGAGCTCTCTTGCTTAATAAGGTACGAGCTCTCTTTCTTAAGGAGCCGTCACCTAGTACTTGCAAGATTCTGTTCTGTGGCCGTAACCTCTACTTGCAAGAGGAGGTGGGACGAGGACTCGTTCATAAAAAAGCGTTTCAAGGCCATTCTTTCTATCTTTATCAATTTCACTGGATAAAATAGAGAAAAAAAAGTTTGATAACGTTCGTAGAGTCTGCTGTTACCGGTTCTTTTCCTTGCACTAGGAAGCGCAAGCCCCTCCGGGACCTTCTTATCTTAGCAAGCATGGGGAGCTCCAGGTTGTTGGGCGAAACCCTGACGGCTGCTGTACAAACACAATTTGGCTAGGCTAGGCCCACCCAATCCAATAAGGGTTTCGGAGGCCTTCAACAGAAAAGAGCTAATGCCTCTCGGAGAATATATTAGGGGTTTCAGAGCATCTATTAAGGGGGATACGGATAATCCATCGAATAACATAGATATAGTAGAGTAAGAAGAAGGGTGGTAATTTCAAGAGTGAAAAGGTGGCGTAAAGGAACTGAATGTTCCAAACTCGCTCGAGAAAGGAGGGAAGGAGTACGTACGCCATGCTAATCTTAAAACATTTCACTATCGCACGAGAGCCGAGGGGGATAAACCATCTCACCCGCATCGACTACTCCTTCCTTTATCCCTTAGTCGACGCTACTCCCATAGTTCACAGAGGGGGGTCGAGCATCTCACCCGCACTTTAGCACAAACTTGAGCTCGGTAGTATATCGTATAGTAGCTGCGGTGCCTCTTCGCCCGCCCTATGTTCAGTTCAGGCCCGAAATTGAACCCGCACCTGCTGATGCTAAACCTCCATCTATATATATAGATAGGGCTGGAACCAACCTCCACTCTATAGTCCAGACTGGACTAACCTCTAAAGTGAGCTTCTGGGCGCTCTACTCTATATACCTCACCCCGACCTCCAGATAGATAGGGGCAGTCGAGTGCATCAATGCCCGCATCTACTCTTAACGTTCAGGGGCGGACCGGACAAGAGGGAGAGGCCCGCCTATGCATATAGGGGCGCGCGCATAAATGACCGGAACGGGGGAGTGCCAACTGACTATATAGAGTAGGCTATATAGATTATGAACTGGGCCTCGCATCGCATTGAAACTCGCCCTTGCAGACTAGACTAGAAGATAGATCGGTTCCAACCCAACCTTCCCCACCTTTTACCAGTGAGTGTACCGGCTTCACATAGAGCAGTGCCAATGGTTCACGGGCGGGGCGGACGATACAGCACCTGCGTTCAATAACACACACTTGCCTTACATATTCTTACTTCGGGGATGAATTCTTACTATTTCTCCTATATCTCCCTACTTGCTTTGGTAGGTGGGCTAACCACATGTGGAATACATTCTAGTTACCTAAGAACGAAACCTCCCTTAGAGATACCAAGTGCTTAGGATTCTTAGTAGCAGCTATCACCATATTCCCTTGTAAGGATCCCATTTAGCTTATACTTCCTGTAGCTCAACACGTAGAACTCTCACGGAGAGAGCCCTATCACTGATTATATCCTTATTATACCCCTTACTTAAGTGTTTACTAACCCGATATCAGATGAAACGCTTAGGCAAGGGACGGTATCGCTATCAACCCGAGCAGAGTTTATGACATGGCAGGCATAAAACAACAACTTGACTCTTACCTTTGTACCGTCACCCTAGGAAAGGAGATTGGAGTGGTGCTACCCGTTGCTGAAGCCCGGAATAAGATCAGTTACCAACTTTATGGAATAGCTTCAGGCAGGGCTAATGCACTATATACCCTTAGCGGGTCGGGATTAGACCTTACCCATTTTCTTATTGCCTTACACCCTCAAACTAATTTGGGAACTGGCTAAGCTTCGGGCATAGAGCTCATCAGGGGATATCCCCCATGTCAATGGGTGTTTTCTTCCACTTTGGTTAGCGCCGCGCATACGGAGTTCCATCCCTTTCATCTTGTTATATGAATATTTCCTTGAGCGTTTCCAAAGAAGCAGGTTTGAACCTTTCCCTTGGGAGTGTAAAGTGAAATCGCGTTAATACTCAAGCCCACCATGAAGATTTGTCCATTCGCTGTTTTTCTATTTACGGCTACTAGGATGCTATCACCTCATACTCTATAAAATCCCTGTACCCTATACCTTGACTACTTACTCGTACGAGAGTCTCTTTCCCTATAGTATAGAAGAGATCATATAGGAAAAGGAATAAAAACAGAACCGAACAAAGATATGATTGACAGAATCGTATTTAAGCCCTGCACGAAAATGAATTTTCCCGGTTCGTCACTGTATTCTTTTATTCCCACTTCAAAAGGTCCGGAGGGCTTGCGCTTCTGAGGGCAAGGAAATCTCCTGCACATAGAAAGGAATCAAGCTATAGAAAGAAAGTAATAGAGTTAGGCTATTACCGCCCATAGATCAGTCTCTATAAGCGTTAGTGTGAGGCTAGGAACATTGAGGAGCAGTAATAACATTGTACAGGTAGGCTGATAGTAACCTCTCCGTAGCGAAATAACCAGTACGCTCTGCCATAACGCTCTTACTCTACATCTGCCTCTACCTCGCTAGCTACCTCACCCGTAGGAACTCTACCCAAGCAACCTTACCCGCAGAATGAGATTGATTGATGAAACCAACCATCCAAGCAAGCCTTCTCATCCTTTGTCGTTATGGATTCGATAGCATAATGACATATATAATGAATGAATGCATAATGACATATATAATAGCAGCATTGTCTGGTGTAATTACTGCTATAATTGATGGCGGCCCTCACCCATATGATGGATGAGCTTCCAAATCCCTCACCATCGGAATCGAGTGGGAGTGGATCCATCATCATCTTAGGAATCATATTTTCTGTAAGCTGAAGTCCTGTTAAAGCGCTCCTAGCCCGATTCCAAGACCTGGACCTGTTTCAGGTTTGAAAGCAGCCCTTATTCCATTCATTCCATCAACAGTTAAGTCATTAGTACCAGAGCCTATTCTTTCAATTGTGCAATCAGTTCTTCCACTTGGCTCAATAGCCGGAGATGAAATAGCGAAGGTTACGTTCACATTTCTAAGCGCGGTTCTTCCTCCATCAGATCAGGCATTGGTACCCCATCTCAATCCCCAATCGTCTGGTAGTGGGAAATCGTTTGGTATTATCTCGATAAATCGTCTGCTGTCAAAAGCTATTTGGGATCCATTCTATTACTATTTTATATGTCACTTCGGAGCAAGTGAAGTTACTGCAGAATTGCTTAGACTTGCTTGACTGGACTAGCTGGACTTAGCGGATTTACCCCCTCTTGCTTTGTCTGCCCCCCTGCCCCATATCCCCGCTGCGTGGGCGTCCAGGAAGTCAACTCAAAACGAAAAGAAAACAACTTATTAATGCTTTGGCCGCTGAAGAGGAAGAACAAGAGTCTGGTTGCGCTTCGGGACGACTTCCCCTACCACTGTGAAATAACACCCTCTTCCCTTAGTATAGTAAGCTGGCGGGCTTCTTCCTTCACTGAAGAAGGTTACTAAGACGTGTGGCCTATTCCAATAGCGGGTAGACGGGGATTATGCCTATTGAAATCTTCCGATTGTGATAGGATTCCATTTCCTCCTTCTATGAATTTCGTGCTTACTTCTTTGCCGAAACTTCAAGGTCAATAAATTAGGACTCCTACCCTAGGTCTGAAACTCGGTCTGCTTTCTCCTACAAAAGCTCAGTGGGTCTGTCTCCTACTACTCCCCCGATACGAGTTATTTCCTCCCCCTTTCTTTCCTCGTTTGAACCTCGCCCTTTCACTATAGTTGCTGCCATTGACTCACTTCCATATTGAGAGTGCTATAACAAGTTCGCTAACCAGGTCTCGCTATCCACTCTCCTAGCAAAAGAGAGAGCACCTGTTCGCTAGCCACTCTACTAGTTGAAGATAGAGAAGCCGCTTTTGCACCTGGGATGAAGCGCTGTCACCTTTCTTGAATCGATCCGTATGAGGGAAAGATCGAGTTAGCTGTACCGCCCGGGCTCACGGTTCCAATCCCAAAAGGGATTCCGCCCAGCCTTTCTATCTATCACTATCAGAAGTTTTAGTCTTCGAAGAGAGGACTGATTGCCATGGAGTAGCGATCGAAAGACTAAATCCACTTCCCTCAAGTGCTTTCTTTCGGGGATGGATGAAAGGCTCTACCTATATCAATTTTTCCAATTGGGGATTTTCCTATAATGATCTCCATGAATAGATGTTTCCAACTATGGGTCTCGAGCAGTAGAGAAGAACGGCACTACCTAGTGGTAGGAACAAAGAGCAAATCAAAGTAATCTTGTTCACAGCGGATATGCTTCTTTACCACTGCGTTTCCCCTTTCACGAAAGATAGATCCAAATCTACTATCACTAATACACAGAATCGAATCCATATGGTTTCTATTCTGCAGACTAGAAAAGAAGGGTACTTGCTCGAGCCAAGCCATAAGTAAGAGATTAGATTCATTTATGTAAGTGATTTCGGGTCTAGGTTCGGTGAACCCAGCTTCCATACAATAGAGTCGAAGGACAGCTGTATAGCTAAGGTCTAAGGGCAAATGTGTGCTGCTCTTGCGGGTCCAACTCCTGTGTCCTGTCTGTCCTTCGTAGGCGGGCTGGCTATTCCCGATAAAAAGTTTCAGAGGTTTGGCATCTACACAAGAAAAGGCTATCACCCGTAGCACGTAAGGTGCTGAAAATAAGACCCGTGAATGCCTCCTAAGCAACCTTATTCCGAGAAGTTCTCGTGCAGATGCGAAGACAAGCCGTATGCCCCAAGAGGTCGAGGACTGGGGTCTCTAATCCCAAACGCATTCAAGAGAAGATCCAATCTAGAGGTACTACTCGAGAGCTGCTATCCCGCCCAACTACAATCTATCCTCTACGTGCCCCCCACAAGCACACTACTACCAAGGGTTTAATCCGGCCGCTCATCCAAGTCTTGTCGCCAGCAAGCCTAGTCCCATGTTGAATTACTAAGGTTTAAGAAACTAAGTAAGAGACGCAGGCATCAAGGTCTGAAGGGCGCTGTGGGTCTACCTTCGCCTTCTTCACTACCTCGCGTTCCTCTGCACTTAGTTGCTTGGGAATACTTTATACATACATGGGTTTGAAAAGAACACTACTACCGAGAATCGCTCTCTCTTGGCCACTACAACTACTAATACACTGCCCGCCTAACTGCCAAACGAGCTGGCTTAATCGACTAATGGAATGGAAGCCGAGGACTTAAGTGCAGGTGTTTGGAAACATCATATGGGCCATCTCTCGTCACTCCACTTCCCCTTGCTCGGGACCTAAGATGGGCTTAATGATAAAAATCATATGTGGGAAGGTGGATTCCACGGTGCTCTCTTGTGGGAAAACTTGACCTTCGATACCAGCTATCTCTCAGAAATAGAACTAGGCTGTCAGTTGCTCTTCTATACAGTCGAGTTAGATGGCATTACTTGTTTTGCCACATTGCTCTTTCTTCCGGCTGCACCTGAAGTCACTCATTCCCAATCGCATTTCTGGTTAAGAGAAGTAGGTTCTTTGACTCTCTTCTTTTTTTCATTTTTGATTGGATCAAAGAGGGGTAGCTACACCATAGGAATGATTCAAAGGTAGGAAGAGTTTAGGCTGTTAGCGTGATGAAGAAGAATGTAATCGCTCGACCCCCGGGAGAGGAATGCGGCTAATCCCTCCACGGTACTCTGCTCTGCTGAACATGGTAAAAAGGGCTTCATTCAGCCAACGAGAGGTTTCGAAGTAACTCGACTGTATGACCTTTCGGCCACGACCTAGAGGGGTGAAGAGGTTGAGCCCGACCATCCATTACATCATATACAATAGATCTTACTGCTTTAGCAGCTTTCTTTCTTGCAATCGAGCAGCCTTTCTCACTTCCGGCACACTTGCTATACTTCCAAAAGCGGGTCATAAACGGGGGTTTTTTGCCTCAAGTCTCAGTCTTCTTCAATGGCAGGAATGGCTGGATTGAAGAGCACACAGCTAGTCGACTGTAAGGAATTGAGTGAGCCGAGCATAGCGAGGAGGAGATAGATTGAAACATTTTCACAGTCGGGCTGGGTTCAGAACCATCAATTGCACTTGCTGCGAGTCAGCCCTATTTGAGAAAAGGAAAGACTTACAAAATATCCAACGGCCACACTAGATACTGGTTTTCATAGACAGAGCTACTCCAAGCCCAATACCAAATATGAATCATATTTGATGAACCATGAAGTTGTTTCTTTCTACTCAGTACCATCTTGCCTACCTCTAGATTCTAGAAGTAGTGACACCGTAACACATTACCTCGTAGATTAGATTGATTGAGGATACTTTCTCATGTCACATATACCGTTTGCATGTAATGACTGATACAATTGAAATAAGATCCCAAATCAACGCTTTCTTTGTCATCTTCGGAATCAGGGGTTCTCTTCAAAAACTCCCATTGGCCATTCTTGTTGCTAGTTCGGTTCTATTCATCTTTCCGGGTCACTACGTTCTCATAAGCTTCGGGTCTGTCCGTTAGTGGTGATTGGTCATTAAGGTTCCTTTGGGCTTGCTTTTCCTGCTATCCCGCTACGCTTTCTTGTTTCATGCCTTCTGGCTCTGCGTAACATAACATCAACTGACAGACCTAGCTATATTGAAGAGAGTTTGGTTGGGAACCTTTCACTCTGGCACCACCTTTCTTTCTTTGTATCATCTCTCTCTCGTTATCGGGATGTCTTTGTTCGAGTCTTTCCACCGGCGAAGCAGTTGGTCGAGCTGCTTTGCACCTCTCATCCCGCTGTTCTTGCTTCTCGCTCTATCTAACTGAGAGAATAGCTTGCTTCGCTTTTTGCCTCTCTATGGTGGTGATTATGGGCATAGAATTAGCGCATTAATGTGCAGCAACAAGCCACGGTGCTCCGCTAACGAGGTAACATAGTGCAACGCAGCAGCTAGTTGTTCTGTTGGTTTGCATTTGATCTTAAGTGCGGCAAGAGAGATCAATCCCAGTGATGTTTCCGGTGTGCTTCTCGCATTTGATGTATAGAGGGCTCTGTTCTCGACACTCACAAAGAGGCATGCACGGAAGATGTGTAATCAATGTTGACAAACAAGCTATTCTCGCTTTCTGTAGTAGAAGCATCGAAACTAGTAGTGCAGCTAGTCATGAGTAAGACATAGCGACTTAATATCACTCATGCTCTACCTTCTTTTTTGGTGTTATAGAAGACAGGTGTAATGCGCTAGTGCTTTAGTTACCGAACAAGACCATTCCCGTGCAGCGAAAGAAGCTTAATCTATACCTATAAAAGTCCAGTCTTCTTTCTATTAAGCGCTCGCATCTCTCTTATAACGAACCCGTGACCTCAAGATTATGAGCCTTAGCCTTGCGAGCCGAGCCTCCCTCCTCTCCTCTTGGTCGAGTTAGTAAACAACCTTTAAAGACGCTTGGTCGAGCTCTTGTCTTTGGGTCTTCTTGTCTCACTTCTTTGCCCTTCATGGAAGAACTCAATATTGATGACACCTCGAGGGCCTTGGGAGCAGCTCCACTCCGCTATCACCGGCTGACTTGAACAAGCAAGAAATTCTCTCATCTTGGGACTTCTCCTTGAGGCAGGCGCCCTCCTAAAGTCCTAAAGCACCTTATCCCTCTCCCGTTCGCTTTAAGTGAATTATAGCAACCCGAAAACGGTCGAGCCGGAACCCTCTGCGCCTATAGTCTTCCCTTTATTGAAGTCGGATCAAGAATCTCCATGGCGAACATCCGGAGATTACACATTCGTATGTGAGGAGGAGTGGAAGCCACTCGACTGTTAGGGAGAAAGGAACTCGTAGTTCTAGTACCTGACCAAGTTCCGGTTTCCGGTTCAGGGTCATCTGTCTCGTGATCGTTTGAGTACTTTAGTTCGTAGTGGTGTCCTAGGTAGTGTCCCTGTGTCGGAGTTGTCTCCATGTATGGCCTGTAAACTGGGAAAACGCCCTACCTTATCCCTCTAGTACGACGTCTGTTTCTGCTTCTCTTTTTGATTTAGTGCACTCTTATGTCTGGGGTCCTGCCTGATAGCGGAACCGTTATGTGACATCGTCGAATATAAGGAAGTCTTGGATGCTCTCCGTTTGTACTGGGATGCCAATTGGGATTGGTGGATCAGGATGTTGCCTGGCAACTTGTTCCTCATTGCTTTCCCTTCTAGGGATCTTGCTCGCCGAGCTTTGTCTCAGGAGTTCATGCATGTGGGCCGTACTACAGTTCAGCTTCTGGAGTGGTGGCCGGATTGCGCCACCTTTCCCCTGGGGACTCTCAGACAATGGATTGGTATCAGCGGTCTGCCTGTTCACTGTTGGGATTCCACTTCCTGAAGCGAAGTGGTGTCAAGCTTTTTTCCCTGGTAGCTATTGATGAAGAGACATTCAACCTGGATGATGAGGCCAAAATTCAGATTGAAATCCCAGTAGGAAAAGGCATTCCAACATCGCGCATTGTTAAAGTGGGTGATCTTCAAAGGCCGGTTTCTTTCCGACCCATTCCGGTCTCGGCGGGGACGAGAGTAGGACAGCCAAATGAGATGCGGCTGCTTCAGCGCAAGAGAAAGAGAGGCCCCGAGTCTGCTCTGATTCAAACCGGCCGAGTGGATCGTCAAACCGGCAACTCAGCTTCTCAAGCCAAGACTGTATCCTGGGCGGGCACTGTGCGCGGTAAGTCTATCGATCCCAAACCCAATTCCAATTTTGAATTTCAAAAGGGTAGTAGGGAGACATCTTCTGATCATGAGCATGTGCCTTTTGACGAGGGCCTACGTGAGAGTGGATCGAAAAGGGCCTTGCATCAAAACCCAGCGACTTGTCTTGGTCGGGATGTTAACAGGGCCAATTTGGCGACTGGGCTCACACTCTGTTTGCTACTCAGCCTTTTCGGCCATAAGCCCATGGGCCTGCTCGGGCTGGCCCGTCTCAACCTAAACCTAGGGCCACGTCTCCCTTTTCTGGTAGGTGCAAGCAGGAATCTAATTTCAATAATCTCATTCCAATCAGTAAAGGAATAGTTCGTCCCTTAGCTAGGTACGGCTCTTTCGAGCAATCAATCAATCTGCTTATCGCTTCAAAATAAGTCACTTCCTGCTAAAAGTGGAGCTCTTTTGGGGGTGGACTACACGAGTCTTATGAAAGAGAGCCGAGGACTATATAATAGCAAAGGCTTTCTGGTCGATAAGTCAACAGATGTTCTCCTGGGGCAGACAGAAGAAGTTCCGATTCCTTCTACCACCATCACTTCCTGACTCACCTGCTCAAACGAGAGTTGAAGTTCCGGAACTAGTGCCTGCCCATGATGCTTTTGCCGCTTGAAAGCTTGGTCTAAAAGTATCAATCTTTCTTAAGTTAAGAAGCCAGAGCAAGTGCATGTGAAAGTTCGCCTAATACTCGAATTGGGTTCTCCTTCCACTTTGACTTCGACTATTGTTACTTCTTCGACCCGACCCCGAGATCTCGAATTCTTTTAACAGACAGCCACTTCCGCTTGTTGAGGAACGTGCTTGACTATATAGGGCAGCCCCAGTTCCAGTATTGGAGGAAGCACATGGCATGGAAAGCATGGTAAGTAGGACAGCCAATCCTTAATAAAGCTATCTCGCCGGGGTCCGGTTAGTCGACCTAAGCTAAGCACTGTGAAAAATGAGTAGAAATTTTGAAACGAAAAATGCTGCTATGGGCATAATAGAGGCTTTTCATCTCCCTCATTCATCAGAGTGGAATGGACAAGGTCTCTTCTTCGAGATTCGCTATTTTTAGTTACTTATTTGAGAGGGGCTCACTCAAACTCCTTCAATTCTTCCGCCACATCACTTCCGCTTCAGCTCTTTCTTCTGGTTTGCTCTGCCTCCACATAATCTTTCGGCCACAACTTGACTTCCTTCCGCTCTTTCTTGTCTTGTTCGCCCCACCTGAAACTAGGCAGTGTCTAAGTGCAGGGCCGTTCAGTAAGCCGATACCGGTCAGTGTTAACACATCATGTCAGGTAGTATCGTCGGTTGTAAGGGTAATTGTTGCACCCACCTAACTCACATTCTCGGGATGGTGGTTTCTGGATGTAACGGAATTGAATGTATTGCAAGTGCCTTAGTGTGTGCTTGTGCCGTTAGCCCATTAGCAGTGTGCCGTTCTCTTGCTGTGTGCCGTAGCAGTAAGCCGATACCGGTCGTAACACATAATGCATGTCTGTATAATGTGAATCATCCTGGGATTGGTCCAGGATAGTGTTACGGGGGCCCACGTACAGGGCTGTGGCGGCTGTCAGAATGGGGACTGAATGCGGAAGGAAAGGGTAGGAGGGCAAGGGTCTGATTGAAAAGGTATGAGGCTTTAGAGGTGATGGATGAGGGTAAGGCTGAGGTCCGTCTGATTTCCAAGGATGGAGGGATCAAGGTGAAGTCTGAGGTTCCCAAGGAGAAAGGTTGTTAAGGCTCAAGGGTAAGTATGGAGGTAAGAGTATGAATTGAAGGATCGAAGGCAGTGTCTCTATCTGTCCAGGTCCGGGTCAGTGGGGACACGTAATGCCTGGTAGGGTTGTAAGGGTCACTGCACCTCTTTCATTTCTTCACCACCCCGCTCTGAAGATGTTGTCAATCCAATCAATCTCAATCTCAATCTCAATCTCAATTTCTATCTCTCCAGCAGCTTCCACGCAACTAAGTCTGTTGGTTACATACTGTGTCTTCTCCCTTTGATTCAATCAAACTCCTTCTGCTCCTTGTACTTTCCCCGTACCGTGTGTTGTACTGTCCCGTGCTGTATGTGAAAATACGCCACTAACATAATCCATTCATTCAATCAAAGCATGCCCCTAGCTAGCTTCGTTTCATTGTAAGGAAGCTGCCAAGTCCACGTGCAAGTCCACATTCACGCGACATGGTGCGGTACGGGGCCGAGTGAGTGAGTTAGTTAGTTAGTGAGTCACAGCCCCTAAGATAGATGGGGGTCTCCGATAGCCAATCATTTACAGAAGGTCAGCCGAGAGCAGCCTGTGGTCAGCCAGCCGGTCAATAGCCAGGCGTCATAGCTGATAGCCGGTTCTCCTTGATTATAGCCGCTAGTAACCGGTTGTCATTGCCTCAAGGCGCGGTCTTTGCCAGAAGGTCCTATCAGCCGATCATAGACAGGAGGATGTAATAGCCGATCATTCCAAGAGGCCTAGCCAGAAGTCATTGCCAGGAGGCCTAGCTGATCAGAGCCAGGAGGTCATTGCCTACAGCGGACATAATAGACACCTCTACCCTCTACGTCCTACCTCACTTACGTATATGCAACATTAGGGGCTACAGCGCCTGCACATAGAGCACCTCACATAGCGATCCATAGATCGTAGCCCCGAGCATAGCCGATCATAGCTAGTAGATATTATAATATCGATTGTGACCAAGTTGGCGCCATACGCGAAAGAGAAGGTCCGGAGGGTCTTGCGCTTCCTAGTGCAAGGACCCGACAGGGGGCTCGACTGATAAGGAGAGGAAATTATCATACCCGATATAGGAGATTTTCCCCCATGCGCCACCTACAATAGGATGGCTAGACGTGTTGCTAGAGTGAGTTTACTAGTCGTGTGTTGCTAGAGTGAGTTTACTAGATCGTGGTGGTGGGGCTAGGGGCATGCAGTGAATGGCTTCTATGTTTCCCATCGTTCCCACCAGACGAGAGAGAATGAACCGACTTACCCTCCCTGGACTTCCATCAGTGTTCTGAGCCCCTGTCTGCTCCCTTTCCTATTAGTCTTAAGTAGTAGTGGCTGGGGTATAAAATATCCACTTATACTTCTAGACTTAGCTTACCTGACTTAGCTCAGTAGATAATAGGAGTTTCACTTACTGCCAATTGAAACGATTTCTCCCCTGCTAATTTCTCCCCTGCTTAAGACAAGGAAGGAAGCCAGCCCCATTAAGTTCATCGTTGTAAGGTCGAAAGAGAGATCCGGCGGGTATCAATCGATATATCAGTAAGGCACAAGAGATATCGATCAGCAAGCAGTTAGGTGTGGAACTGAATCAGGTGTAACTAACCGTGGATTCGCTGTGTTACGAACCTCTCTCTTCAGGTTCCACTGTGTGCTTGAGGTGAACGTCCCTAGGTCTTTATCGAACAACCAAGAGCCACACGAGTAAGGAGCCTTAAGCCAGAAGCCTAGACCACCAGCCCAGAAAAACCCAACCTTCTGCCTTCAACATCAAGTCCACCGAGGGCCTTTCACCTAGGGCCTTAGCCTTTCACCTTCAGCCATCACCAGTCACAAAATACAAGCCCAAGTCCACTAAGTCAAGATACCTGCCAAGGTCCACCAAGAAGTGAGTATACCCGCCATACGCTATAGAGAGTTTGACTATGCAATTGGCAAGGAACCCGTTCAATCATACCCGCCCGTTTCATCATACAAAGTGAAAGTGAAACTTTCATCCCTACCTCACTTACATATGCGGAACACAGAGTTCCTACAGCAGCCTCGCTCACCTCTATGGAACACAGGTTCCTATAAGGCCAGGGTCAGGAAGTGGATGCATTGTGTTTCTTACCCCTATCACCCTTGTTCATTTGAGAGTAACGAGCTTCGGCGAGGGGTATAGGCTCCATTGAGGCACAAAAAGAATGACATCACCGAGGATGCCCCCGGCAGGGCTCGACCGTAAGGGAGAGGAGTGAAGGATGGGTTTTTCTTACTGAACAAAGGCCTCATTGCTTAAACTTTTGACTGGGGATGAGTCGTTGTCACAAACACAATGCTTTCACCCTTTCTATTTGAATCGAAGTGTAGGAGCTAACCACCAAGCCCAACAAGTACAACAACACCTACGACTATAGACCAGACCTCAGGGAAGGGGGGGCTATATAGAGCAGCCATTCAGGTCAGGGAGGGAGAGATTCGGCGAGGGGCTAGAGAGAGACATTCTGCTGGTGGGGCTAGAGCCAGGGAGAGAGGTGAGATAGAGATCATTCCGGTAGGAGAGGTAGATACATTCTGGACTGGGAGGTTGAGCCATTCATCAGGTCAGGTAGTGAAGTCCCAGTTTGACATGATAGGTAGCACCCCCTTAACTCCTCTCTATAAACATTCCAAGTACCCACCAGCAGCTTTATCCCCGCCAGCCCTCAATCAATCCATAACTCGATCCATTGCTCGATCAATCAATCCGGGGAACAATGGGAAAGACAGCCGGATAATACTGGGAAATCCCGCCATCTGAGTCACAATGGGCAGAACCACCATCCGATTCACAGTGGGAAGGCCCGGTATCTAGGGAGCGCTGGGAAGTCTCGCTGGGTAATACTGGGAAATCCCGCCATCCGAGTCACGATGGGCAGGACCGTTCTCCGGGGTATTATGGTAAATATCACCATCCAGGTAACGTAAAAGTAATAGGGTTAGGTTGGAAGAGGTTGGAAGTAAGAACGTGGAAGAGGGTGAGCCAGGAAACGTGTAAGGCAACGTTCTAGGAATGTGTAAGTAAGCAGTCCGCAGTCAGGAACGAGCCACTAACTTACCTCACTCGGGAAGGTGAAGCAAGCCAGCCGGGCTAAGGTATAGCCATCCGAGGTATAGCCTGCCATCCGAGGTATAGCCTGCCATCCGAGGGAATGGGAGCCAAAGCCAGGGGAATGGGATATAAAGCCAGCCAGAACAAGAAATCTATACTCCCCAGTATATAGTTTCACCCACCCCTATCCAATAGGTTAACCCCCAAGAGCTAACCAGTATAGAAGAAATAGATTCTATCCAGTATATAGTTTCACCCACTTAGGAAAGCCAGCCAGGATATCATTTGTTTAGAATACTTGCCTTTAGGATTCTTAGTCAATTGGCACTGCTATGAGACACCTTAGAAGCACCACCTATGGGATGAGTGGTTATCCCTTACCTTATAAGCCCCAGGTGGGTTTATGGTAGGGATGAAGGATTCGCGCCTTACCCATCCTTCCCAATCTCAATATCCAATCCTTGCCCTGATCGATCGTTTCCTTGCCCTGATCGATGATCGTTTCCCTGCCCTGGCTGTTCCAATCAAAATATCCATGCATGAACAGATGTACTATGATGATAGGATTGCAATAACTTATGATAGGGTTGCCTGTGCTAGTATTGCCTATGCTAGGGTGGAAAGCGCTCCTTCCAATCAAAATATCTTGACCGGTAGTTCCCGCTGGAATACAGGGTGTCCCTCATCTATAACCCGTAGCAAGCCAGTACCCGTAGATCAGTATACGCAACTGTATTCGGGCTCCACAGGACACCTCATGATGAAAGAAAGAATCTCTCCATTGATCAGCTTCTCTCGATCGGCTTCCTTCCGGCCAATCAAAAAAAAGAGCTAATACACCACCCACCCTCGGTCCAGCTGGCTAGCTAACTGACAACTGATAACCGTTAGGCCAAAGCAGGAAAGACAACCCGAATGTTAGACCAGCCACCAGGGTAGCTCGAACAATCCAACTTCTCATTGCCGGGTATAGATTAGTTGCCGGGTAACCTGACTTCCTTCCTTGCGACTGGACAGAACCTGACTTCCTTAACTCACTTTGGATGGCTCTAACTGGAAGGTGTTGCTAAACGAACTGCCGGAGGAGGAGTAACAAATAAAGGAGCGGCGGAGAAAGGATGGATGGAAGAAAGCTAGGCCGGCTGTCCTACCTTTTTGTTCTCGGGGCATCGATTAGGAGTGGGGCATCGAGTTCTCTGACGGTCTCTCCTACAGTTTAGTAATTGAAACCGGTCCAGCTAGAGGATTAGACGACTACCTCCTCTGTTTTCTACCTTCCTTCCGATAGTCGTTCATTCCCCATCGGGGGTGTAACTCCTCCATTAGTGTAGGCTTCCATCCTTCACCGGAGCCATAACCATAACTTGATTCATCACCATAACTTCATTTATGTCCTTCCATTAGAACTCGTTACTCCCTTCATTGCTCATCTCCTTCCGCAATGTCTCACTGCGGTCTCGTATCATCTTCATCTTGTTCAACCACCAGAGGTAAAGCCTCTAAGGAGAAAGTAGGGAGAGAGTCAAAGTGATTTATAAATGGGTCTCTTAAAGAGGGAGAGAGATGAATTAGCTATAGGAAAGATATATTATCACGTGTGTTGGCCAAGTCCTCTACGAAGGAGTAAGACTTAGCCAAACGACTAGGTTGGGCTAGGTTCCTAATAGCCTGGGTCACAGGAATGAAGAAAGAAGGTACAATTGAGTTGGAAGGTGTACCTATTGTGGTAGTAGGTGAGGTAGTGGTCGAGATCATAGTTGGATCAGATGGCACATGGGAAAATCATGGGTTAGAAGAGGAAGTAAGACTAGTAGTGGCTTGTCTAAGCGTCATCATGTTAACATCCAAATGGTCTACTTTTTCCAATAACCCTACAATAGAAGGGCCTCTTATTGCCCTAAAGAGGAAGAAGGGGATCTTCATGCTGAATGCTGGGTCGGTATGCTTGCTTGGATGCTTGGGATGCTTGCTGGGTCTGCTTCCCGGGTTCTGGCTAGGCTCTTGCTTGGGCCCCTGTTTATTGGTGGGCTTGGTTCAATCTTCATGGGTCTGCTTAGGGCTTAAGGCTGGGGTCTTGCTGAAGGCTTGGTTCTGAGGGTTGGCTTCTGGCTGGGCTCTGGCTTCATCTGAGAGGTGGGCTTGCTTATGGCTTCTTCTTCGGGCATGGCCTTGCTTCTGGTGGTCTTCATGCTCAGTGGGGTTATGTACGTGCTTATAGGATTTGAATTCATTTTGAATTAGAAACTATAAATCAGGCATTTCTCTGGGTCCCTCCTATGACCTTTGAATGCATGTTCCAACCCTTCAACTACTTGCTTGACCTTGAGCCTATAACTGGCTTGAAATGAAAGACTTACTTGAAATATGGAAGCCGCTCACTTGGAGGATTGAGTACGCTCACTGCTTGAATGAAAGTTGAATGAAAGCCAATCTTATTCAAAAGAAGCTTACACAGATGCTATACCAACTAAGTTCCTCTGCCTTTGCTTTCATTGCTACAGATCTTCCCTTCTCAATGCAGCTAACCGGCACACATGCTAACAGCCGGCCTTCGGACTCCACTGACTTAGCTTGCTTCCTTTCTTTCTTTTGGAGCCAGCAGTCAAGATCCTGTTTCCCGGGCCGATGCACTATCCTTCCTAAAGGGCTTTCTTTCCGCTTTCATCAATTCGATCTCGTTGCATGCTTGATTCCTTTCTATCTGCTGTTAGGCCCCCCTTGCCGGGGTGGGCTGGCAAGCAATCTTATGAACGGGCGGAGGGGAACGGGACCGACTGTTAGGTACAGCATTCAAGCAAGCAAGCTAGGCTCATACAAATAGGAATGCCTTGTCAGTGTGGACCCGACCGGTGGAGCTTGGAGCCGAGGGAGGCATTTCAGAATCCATGAAGTCGACCTGCCTCAGAGAAAGGGCTTTCAAAGCTCCCGCTTTCAAGGGCCCTATATTTCTTACTTAGGGGCGGAGCCACTCACTATTCATATGGTGAGGACCGGCAGGGTGCGTAAGCACGCTCGACTAATAAGGCCGCCATCGGCTCGACTGCCTTTAGTTACTTATTTGAGAGGGGCCACGTTACCTCACCCTGACGAGGGAGAGAGGGAGGCCTTTAAACAATAGTAGGTATTTACACTTGTTGATAGAGGAGGCCTTGACAGAGGCCTTGACTTACGATAAGAGGTCTTGACACACTTGAATAGGCCTGGACACACCTTAGTTATGCCTTTCAGTTCTTCCCCCCATTAATAACGCCTTCTATTCAATACCATTATGCTCTCAGTTCATCCACACATTCAGCCTTCTGGAAACAATCCTACCATTATGCTTTCAGGAACCCATACTATTACGTTATTTATGCCTTTCAGTTCCCAATCCTCCAGCCCACACATTACCCATTACGCTTTCAGTTCTTACCCCTAGCTTTCTGGATCCAATCCTAAAGCCCCATCCGCTTTATTCATTTATGGGAGCACATTTTGTTGAGGATCTATCTATTTACCACGTCCAAATTCATGCTGCTGTATGTGACTGCCTGATACTATCTCACAGACCTCTCTCCCGTAGGGGACTTCATGGGTCGGTATGTAATTGAACATCATCTCCTTCCTCTCCTCTCGTAAGTTGTTTAGAGCAATAAAAGGTCTCTTTCGGTTGGATTCAAGCAAGATCCAGTGTGGGTTGGTAAAGTAATTTCAAGCGATCCAGTTTTGTTTGTAGAGGAACCAACCAGCTGATGGTATGCCTTTGGGGGCAAGCAATATTGATCCACCAGTAGCAATCCTGGCAAGCGAAAGCGATCATTTGAACCGGGGTATCTTGGCCCTTACCCTTCTTTTTTGGAGACAAGCGAAAGCGATCAACCAAACAGAAGCATCAATTCCGGCATTAGTGATCAAGCAGCAGCACCAAGAAGGCCGTTGAGTGTACCGGTGGCTATCCCAGGTCCTAATGCTGGATGTGCCCCACTATCTAAGCCATCTCTCTATCCCCCGTAGGGCACTCATGAGGCGGTATGTAATTGAACATCCATCTTTTCCTCTCGTCATGCAAGTGGTTAGAGCAATGAAACCTGGGTATGAAAAGGATTCTATTCCATATTACTTATTGGCAAAGTGAAACGTAGAGATGCTACACGTAGAGATGCGCTAGTAGAAGAAGTTGTCACCTTGTCCCCAAGCTATTCATCTATCTCTATTTAATTCATCCCACCTGTCATAGGGATAGGGAAACCTTTAGATATATCATATTTATATCAAGGCCAGAAAGTCAGAGTAAGTTCCATACTTGCCTTACTACTAGCTCTACTGGTTTACATTTCTCATTCTTGTCAGTCAGTTGGCACTTGTCATGCATGGAGAAGTAAGTTGTTGTTAGGGTAATTAGTTCACCTCACACTGGGGACTACAATATGACTGGGTACTCTGACTAGGGACTATCAGCAATTTCTTATGGCTATGATGGGGACTATTCTGTTCCAACTCAACTTCAGATTGGTTTGTTGAACCAGGTATATATATGTAATATATATACCTTTGAACATATCATGAATATAAGGACAGGAAAGTAGTATCATATTTAGATATTTCAACTTATTCCAGCCATTTCAGTCAGTTTCTCTCTGGAATATGCTCCTGCAGCACCCTTTCCCACTTCCATAGCTGATAGGAAGGAGAATAGAAGTGATCCAAAATATGAGTCCGTGGTAGATCCATCGAGCGTGACCATCCAGCATGAGTCCTGGGGTAGGTTAGTAAGTGAGTAAGTGGGGTTTTCACATCTGCTAATCCAAAGTCAGAATGCCATTTCAGGAGCTTTCCCTAGGTGGTGTTGGTTGTTGGAAAGCCTACTTCCCATGAGGTTTCTTCCATGAGGTTGGCAGGAGAGTTCTTTCTCTATGAGTAGGATGGATGGAGCGATACTGCTGAGGAGGTTCCACTACTCTGGTACACGGTCTGGTCTGGTACGGTCTGGTCAGGGCAGCAGGTACCGGTCTTATCAGGTGAGGTGAGTTAGGCCAATAGTGAGCCATCGAGAAGGGATACTTTTCACTCATTTTTCACTACAGGAATAAGGGGACTATAGCTCTTCAGGTTCCTATTGCTAGGTCTATCTGATTCTGATTGCTCGGTGTTTATTAACCGATACAAAGCTTAAGTAGGCATTTACCAGGGCTAGCTAAGAGGAAGTAAAAAATCCCACCCCGTTTCAACAAATGAGGAGACTGCTGAGACACCAAAGGTAAACCCATGCAAAAAGAAATGGTAATAGAGTAGTGCATCAAAGTAAACCTATGCAATGGGCAATAGAGTAACCTGGAGGGAACTGCGTTCCCCTTCCCCTACAGAGCTGCATAAGCACCTGATAGCAAAGAGACAGCTAGCTCACAGGCCTTCACAACAGCGGAACTACCATGGTTGTTAATTTCACCCTGCAGGGGTTAAAGATCCTTTCTTTGGTTACTACTCCGCTGCTGAGGTTCCGGAAACTGGGCCCGGGGAGAGACATTTTAGGTGTTTTTCCACATTGGCCTCATTAACCCATGTTCGTTCCCACCTTACAATAGAAGAAGCTGTAGTTTTATAGTATTTCTCTCTGCTAGAGCCTCCGAGTAGTAAAGCCCATGCACTCCTTACATCTCTAGCTCTCCATGGGTTGAAATGTGCCAATGAAAAAGAAATAAGAACAACTGCTTCTTAGAGCTGCTCTATAAAAGAAAGCTTCTTTTCCTTTGAAATAAGGAGAAGAGACCTCTTATCTGGGAAACCTAACCTGCAGACCTCGCCATAGCAGGTGGACCTACTACAACACTCACTCAACCTATTAATTACGATATCGCCCATGGAGACGTTTACCTTGTCCATTGTTTTGATCCCAATTCCATATTCCCATACAACAAGTGAAGGAGGCTTTACGTAAGGTTTACTACATAGGCTACACGGAGCTATTACTGCATCCACACACACACATACACATTAAGCTACTATATTGGAATGCACCAGAGAAACTCTAGTTCTAAATAGGACCAGACCTAAGCAGTAAGAAGGGGTATAGCTCTTTTACTTTCTTGCACTTTCATCCCGGGAGTAGTAATAAGAGCCCAGGTAGGTAGGTAGGTACGTCTTCCTCCATAAGTAAGTGCTCAGGAGGTCATTGTTATCCGGTCAATAGCCCGTGTATCACATCAGGTAGTAATTCCCTGTGGTTTACAATGGTCCAGACCTAAAGTGAAGTTGCATGCATGCCTCAAGTGTCAAGACGGTTCCAGACCTCCAGTCAGTATCCAGGCCTATGTAGTCAAGCTGCCATTAGGTTCCGAAGAGGTAGGTGCACCTTTCCCATAAAGTTAGTTCAAATTAGAGCAACAACTTCTAGCCTATAGAAACAAGCCATGGAGTGAAGCTATAATGTATAGCTTTAGCCTTAGTCAGTTCCATGGAATAAGGCCTTATTAGATACTGCGCCTGAAACCGAGTTCCATAGAGTTCAAGCCCCGTAAACAACTAGGCTAGCCTTTCCAGTATCCCATTCTTTGAAAAAGACACTAGTTCCCTTCCTTTCCCTTACGGTCAAGCGGCCTTACGGCACCTTAGTTCCCCGGCCTCCTCAAGACAGGACACTAGTTAGTCTTGCCCTTCTTGCCTTAGTTCCCAGTCCGTAAGTGAAATCTCTCTAGTTCTGATTCGATCTCTAAAACTTCTCCTATTGCCAGACTAGCTCTGTGCATCCAGTAGTTAGTAGTAAGTGACAATCAATCTCTAACAACTATGTTCTCTCTTTGTTGAGTCCAGTTAAACTAGCTTGTTTTCAACAAGAACCAGAGAACTCTATTTATATATGAGCTCGCATGGAGAAGTTGAACTTGTCTCCTGGGACGACTAAAGAGGAGAGGAAAGACCCTTCCTTAACAGTCCAGTTCCATAGGGCCCACTCTGAAGGCTATAGCCCAGTTCATAGTTCTAGCCTCTTCTATAGACAAGCCTTAGCTTTAGCCCTATCTCTGTAGTTCCTCTTAGCCTTAGTCCAAGCAGTAAGTTGCCTATTGGACACTGGACTAGCCCTTCCCTGGAGGGAGACACAACTTACCTTGACTAGTCTCGTTATTGCCATGGAACAAAGTGTTCCAGGCCTATATTAAGGAACATTCTGGCAAAAGAGTACTGAAAGTTTTCTATGCAAATAGCGAGCTCCCGCTAGATGATGATACTAGCCATCCCAACACAGTCACTGCCTGCCCGCCTAGAGTTAATCAGCCCCTACTGTTCAGTTTCCCTGTACGTTTTCACATATGATATAGCGCATATAGACGTCCTTGCCATTTGAATCAGAGCAGCCTCCAGGTTTTTTGCTGTTCCAGGTATATGTCCAGACCTAAAGTTGCAGACTTCCAGTGTCCAGACCTCCTCATCAGGTTCCAGACCTCCATGTCCAGGCCTATATCGCGTAGTCGAGACCTCTATTGGATTGTCCAGGTATATGAAACTTGTCCATTCATTGTAAGTAACAGGATATAATACCGGTATAGGTCATACAAATATGATAAATGTAGATTCTTCTTTCTGAACATTGCCATTTCATGAACCTTAGGAGCCATGTTGTCGATTGAGAGGCTCGACCAAACTCGCATATATACGTTGTTGAACTTTTCCCATTTGTTTTTGATTCCTGAATCATTCCCCATGTCAGGAAGGTTATTAAGGATGCTGTCATTATTAAGACATTGTAGTATGTTGGGCAGTATGATGACTTTCCCTCTTCATCAGCAAGTGGATACCGTTATAGACCCGGGAGCATGGAACCTACAGCTAAGATGGCAAGCAAAAGGTAGGTCATAGCCTGTTGTCGCCATACTTCCAATTGCCAGTTCATATCTGGGCTGCTGGAATAAGGGGCTGGAAACAGATCAATTTCCGATAGAAAATCAATCATAGACAGGCAGAGCCAGAAAGTCATTGCTCAACTAAGTAGAGTGAAATCAATCTCTTGCCGTTCTAGTAGTTCTAGCCAGTTAACCCTATAGGGCAGTCCATGCAGCAGCTTCATGCTTGTTGGTTGGACGTGGACTTAATACATAAGGTACTGGCATATAGTAGTGAAAATGTGCCATTTGAATTAGAACCCATTCTCTAAATACACAACTTGAATGGATTGATTGGGTGGGCTTGGATACTACTCTCCTTGGCCACTATACTTGGCTACTCCACTTGGTTACTCAGATGGGATACTCGGGCCGGGCTAGTACCAGGTTCGGCCCAGGCACCATAGGTTTGTTAGTCTTCCAATCTCACTATGGACTCCTTCCGGGGTAGGTCTTAGCAATAAGTACTAGGCAATCAGTACTAGCTCTAAAGGCTGTAGTTTCCATCTATAAAAACTTCCGGTTGGTCCCCGACACTTGCCTTTCTACTTGCTTTACTACTTGCCTTTTTCAGTTCCATGAATTAAGAAGGAAAGGAAGGGGGACTAGCTTCTTATCTTTCACTCTATGGCCGGAGACCTTATGGGGCAGTTGGGCTACCAGGATGGGCTTGATACTCATTGCCTAGAAGCTCCGGTCGATGCATGAATAAACTACTCTGGTCGGTGCCAAGTAGTCAGTGCTGCTATAAGGTCCAGTGCTATACAACCCCTATACTCAGTTAGTTGTTAGGATAGCTTTGCCCTGTTCTGGAATGAATTCCGTTCCGTCAGGCTTCCGTCTTTCTCTGAGTTACGAGACGACGAGGAATAAGATGGAAGATTACAAGAGAAGGGCTCTGGAGGGAGAGAAATTCACTCTTACAGTGAAGCCCCCTAGCAACAATGAGTGTGGTGCTTGGGTTGCCTCTTGGAATGGGTGACCAGCAAAGAGGGATGTTATCCAATCCTCCTACCGAACCACCCCAGTTACACCGAGCAGTCTGCAACAGAGACTCAGAAGACTCATGGCAAAGTAGGAAGCCTAGATGCTATCATAGATGCTCTTAGGGAACCTTAAGGCATAATAAGGGACTCCAATAGCAAGCATTGGCTCATCCAGCTACCAAGAGCTGCTAAGGACGCTTACTAAGACATTCTGGGTGCACAAGCATAGGAGTAGGAACTCGTAGCTCAGAGAAATAGAAAGTCACTAGCATTGCTAACAAGGCTTCGGCGAACAAGCGGTAGGGAAACTTATAGAAAGGGAGACTGCTCAATGAGAACAAAGAAGTAAGAGCATTGGCTCAGAGAGCTCATAGCTCAAGCAAGGGAAGAGTAGGATATCTTAGTTAGGTTGCTCATCGGGGACTGAACTGGAATATCATCCTCGTGCTCGACATCATCCCTCGCTCTGGCCTTCCCAGCTGGCAAGGGAACAAGAGAGAGGAACTCATAGCTCACACCTCAGAGAGCTCACACCTCTTAGGTGCTTTGGCTTAGCGAGGAAAGAGTGAGGTACTTCGCTTGGGTTCGCTTAGCTCGCAAAATCACATGCAAAGATAGGAGAATCACCAGTCTTATTGGCGAATTCCCAGTCTTTAGCTCCTTTCTCTCGATGTGATTCTTTTGTTCTAGTTGCTCCTCTCTTCTTTCGAGGAAAGTGGGAAACTCAACTCATGAAGCCAGGAGTGGGATCAAGATCGGGAGAAGCCCTTCCTCGAGTTGCGGGTGAATGGGATTAGCCAAGGAAGGAAGAGGGATCCTAGGCAAGAGAAGGAAGGAATACCCTCCGAACAGGAAGAAGCTAGGCAATTGGTGAGGTAGGTTACAGGTAGGGCTCCGAAGGTAGGCAAAGAGTGTATCTAGTTCCTGGTGGTAGGATGGAAGACAGGCTAGGTGATTGGTGAGATAGGTTATTGGGGGAAGGTAAGATGGGCAGTCATGGGCGAGTCAGTCCGAAAAGCGAACCACTCCAATTTGCATTCCTTTTAAGAAAATACCTCACTCGGGCAATCATAGGGCTAAGCCGAAGTAAGCTTGAGAAGGTAGCTATGCTTTGTGAGCCATTTTCCCTCTTTCCCTTCCGCCATCTTCCCTTCGTTGGAATGGGTTAAGTACTCTTCCTTTACGAGGTGAGAGCTAATAGCTTCTAGTTGGAGTACCGCCCTAAGGTTTCTCTTAAGGGGATCTGTAACACCGCTTGGTGACTCTAGCTTGTTAGTTTCTCGTGGAATACGTTGTTTTGATGCAGCGAATCAGTAGTCTTGGTAGATTTTCTTTCTAAAGGCACCTCAATCCGCATCTGATTCATCAGTTGTTTATGGTGAATCTTTAGTATTTCTTTCCTGATGCATCATCTTCAGCGAATGAGCACTTTTGTGCAGCAAATCGGTAATCTTCCCTTCGTACTTCGTAATTAGTTGATTCTTTTCATATCATAGAGCATGCTCTTCTCCGACCAGTCTCGCTTAAAGGTGTGAGCCAACCTCTTTCACACAATCAGCAATACTAGCACCTAGAGCTCGTACTCTTTTTGTTGCTTCTTTCTTCGTCGAATCTACACTTTCCATCGTCGAATGAGTAGTCTCTCGGTAAATAGTTTGTTGTTGTTGCTGATCGAGAATGTTCGAATCGCCAGTATTGGTCATCGAATGACCTGTATCTCTTTCTTGGTGGAAGGTAGGCGCACCTCAGGGAAGGTCGGATCAAGAAGCTAGTCCCATTCCCAATCGATGGAGAGGCATAATAGCCATCCCTCCTTTCCAAGAGAACGAATCCCGATCTTTCAATAGAACCTATCTCTCTTCTTCCTTTGCTAGGAGCTCTTCCCCGTTCGGAGAGGCAAGAAAGGTAGGAATACCCTCAAAACAGGGAGCTAGGTCACAGAAAAAGTCAACCCAATCTCTTCTCCGAGGTAAGCGAACCTAAGGGAAAGGAGCTAAGCCCAAGAGAGGGATGAGTTCCTACTTTCTGATATGTATACTAGTATCTCGATGTCGTGTTTTTGAAATCTCTTCTTACTGGCGCAGTTGCCGGTTCTAGTTCCTATCGTAGAAAGCTTTGTTCCCTTGTATGCTGTTAAGCCGGAGTTAGGCTTTATGAGCCAATGTAGGTCTGTTCAAGGTCTGTGTAGAGGCTGGAAGCCATCCAAGTATGTAAGTCTTGTTGTAGGTTCGTTATTTAGGTAAAACGAGCCCATCTCTTTCCAATCGCTTTCATGTGATTATACGAACAGTTTCCTCCTTAAGCGCAAAGAGTTCTATCTAGGAAGCATCTACTTCTCTCCTTCTGTAGTCAGGATGCCCTTCCGCTTCGATCCCTTGATGCACCTGTTTCCATCGGCTAATGCCCAGTCTCTCCTTTTGTTGCGCACCTTCTTCTGAATAGATAGGATTTATACTCTACCCTTAGGATTAGATTCTCTTTGCGATCCTCATCTTTTGTTTCTTAACAGACAAATACCCTGAAAAAGTGCCACATGGTTTCATAAAGTAAGACCCCTTATCCTTGAAGGAAGGGCTTCTTGGATGGGCACTTTGAAACATTGCTAGCGCGCCTTGCTTACTTGCATTACTTAAGTACGATCACCCAACCAACCCACCCACCTTCTTTTTACCAACACACTCTATTCCATTAGTTAGCGAACGTTATAGTAAAGCAGAGTTAGCGTGCCAGGTAACTAGGTGGGAGGGTCCTTCGCTCAATCAATTCATTCCTTGATCCCTGGTGCGAAACCTTTCAAGAAGGTATAACCTTCTCGTTACGGGAAAAGGAGAACCCTTCGCTATGCTCGCTCAAGCCTACACAAATTATGACCGGTGTTATGTAGAATTGTACGAACAACACTAAATACTGCTTGGAACGGGAAGCGGAGGGCGCGCAGTGGAAATGGAGTGGAATCGTAGGCTCGACGAACGAAATAGTAGATTAGGATCGATCATGCCCGCCCGAGAGGAGGTGACCTACTAGCTCGCGGTGCATAAGTAACTATTGAATGCGAAACCGCTTTGTGACGTTAGTGATATATTCCGACAGGGCTGAAAAAAAGTATTAGCCCGGTCTCTAAAGATGAAGAGAAAGGCCCGACCAGCCGCTTCTTCCAACCAATATGTATTTGTTCTGCAACCTTAGCCAGCCAATCTGATTTTCATTGTACCCATCTTTCCTTTATCTCTCGACTACCTATCCATAACCGCATTCGTTTGTTGATGACCTTATCCCGAACCCTTCTCGATTGAAGGAGCATCACTCACCCTACCTACCTATTCGTTCATCTGGGTGTGGGCCAAAGGGCTAGATTCGGGGTGGAGGGCTTATTACTTGAATCGCTGAAATGGCCTAAATAATGCGTTTGATCGCCACGAAAACCCAAGTAAGCTGTGTACCTCACCTCTGCCACTTGGTCACCTGTGCCTGCCTCCATCTTTGCTCTTAGCAGTTCATCGACTGATTCAACTGTACATACGAGACTAAACAATATGAAACCTGATGGCCTGGGGTGCTCTTTTGGGGTAGGGGCCCGCCCAAGATAGTGAGGTGGCCTCGCTAGGATTTATTACGTGGTCTGGCTTGTTGGTCGAGCTTGCTGGGTGGGGAGCTTGCTGGGTTAGTGGGCATATGACTGATAAATCTACGATGATAGCAACTGAACTAAATAATGGCCCTGGCAGAGTGTTTTATATATGTAATTACGCCATCTCGCCGAGGTGCACATCTCTATTTTATGAAGCCGCCAGAGAATAAATAGGAGGGGTATGGTTGTAGTTAGTTATATATGAGCATGTGGTAGTTTAGGTTCAGTCAGTTCCTTGCCCTCCTAACGTCAAGCAAGCGGGTTCATTTGACTTATTGGGTCTCAAATAAGTAACTAAAAGGCGAAGGAGAGGTACGTTAGTGACTTTTTTAGTTACTTATTTGAGAGGGGCCACCAAATAAGTAAATTGAAACGGACACTTCTTTCTCTCTCTGACTGGATCCACTCCCAAGGATGCACTGGTAAGGGCATCGCTCTCTGAGCCGAAGGTGACCAGCTAGCCTAAAAGGATGGAGCACTCTTCACTGATAAGGACCTAGCTTCTAGCCTTGCTCGTTCTTAGCTAGCCCGTTCTTAGCTGAGCGCCTATCTTAGCTGATCTGATGCTTTCAAGTCTAGAGAGAGCGCTTCGCCCTTAGCTGATGAGCGCTTCGCCCTTAGCTGATGAGCGCTTCGCCCTTACTGACGCTGATGCTTTCAGTCTAGAGATAGAAGCTGATCCTTTGGAAGCAGATCGGATGGAGTTGGATTTCTTTCTTTTCTAATAGACAGAATCTAATTGTTGAAGCATCTACGTGTATGTGAAATAACTTTGTCCAATCCGGGAAAACAAAGATAGGCGTAGTCACCAATTTTTATTGCAGCAGATCAAATGCCTCTTTACATTCTGGAGTCCAACTCAAATTTGTATATATTTGAAAAAGCTTTTCCAGAGGTGGTGTTATGCGCATGTAATTTATGTAGGTAGCTAAGGACTTGCCTGTCTTCGTTGGTGCCTGCTGGGAGGGCGGGAAAGAGAAGGGAAACACAGGGAGTGAGTGCTTGCCTGTATTCGGGATGGATAGTGCCCGGTGCCATAGATAAGTGCCCTTCGGGAAAGAACAGAAAGGCCAAGTGCTTCTCGTCTTTCGTGCTGTATTCGCCAAAGTGCCTGAATACCTTATATACGCGCATTAAGCAATAGGCATATGAATGATGAATGAGTGGCGGACCTGTCTTCATGCATTATATACGCGCATTAAGCAATAGGCATATGAATGATGAATGAGTGGCGGACCTGTCTTCATGCATTATATACGCGCATTAAGCAATAGGCATATGAATGATGCAGGTTATCGCTAGTTCATTGACCAGTCGCTCACGCAAGACCAGTCATCCCAGCCAGCGGAGGGGTTATCTCGCTATTTCCGGTTGGCCTTTCACTCGAGCTCTCCCTATGCATAGCGGGCGGAGCACCTTACTGAACTGAGTAGCGGGAATAGCATTCTTTTCTTTCTTCCCCTCACTGAGCCTACTCTCTCTCTACCTGAGCCAACCCCCCAAGCAAGCATGCTTCCTTTCTGGCTACCCCCAAGCACTCTATCAAGCCTGAGCCAAGCGCAAGCATAGGATATATATGCTGCTTTTGTTTTTTTTACCTGACTGAGCCCGAGCCAGGTAAGTCTCTAGTAGCCAGGAAGGTCTTTCCCAAGCCCCTAAGTTGTTAGTCCTTAGGTAAGAAGTTATATAAATCTTTAGCTTCTTACTTGTTAGCCCGTGACTTTCATAACGAAGTGAACTCCTTGCCCTCAGAAGCGCAAGCCCTCCGGACCTTTATGGTGTGGCATTGATTGATGGATGCCTAGTAAGTCTTTCCATCCATAAAGAGAAGTACTCTTTATTCTGACTGAATGGAAAATAGAACCTCATATCTGGACCTTTCCTGACCAATGATACCTTTGCTTACCAATGCGTTCCTTACCTTTCTAAATCTGTGGTAGCCTACCTAAAGAAGGCGCTAAATTACCTATATAAAGAAGGGACTTATACTTTGATTCCCCTAAATTGCATAGCTCAGGCTGGTCACTTCTATAGCTCAGGGAAGACCTAGTGATCCCTTCCAATAACTACCACAGCTAGTCCGTCTGCCCTAGCCTGCTAGATTGCTGCCCTAGCCTGCTAGATTTGTATGCCTGGCCAGGTATCAGGAAGGGGTTTTTTATGCTATGCTCAGCTACGCCTCATAAGTCAGTCAGGAAGTATACCCAGTGCCAAGGTCTGCCTAGCCTCGTGTAGTTGGTATCCCTTCCTCGGCCATCATGCCCGAAGGTCTGCCTGCCCGATAGCACTGCCTTATCTACCAGGTAAGACATAGTCTATTCCTTACCAAACCAATGATACCTTTCCTTACCCGAGCGAGTGGTATAACCCGAGCGAGTAGTCTAATATAAGGGGCCACCACAGACAGATACCTTTCCTTATCTGTAGTATCTTCACTAACTCGTTTGGTGCCAGACCCCCAACCTGGTGTATATTTTATATGAGTCTCTTCTCACGAAGCCGAACTGCTTTAGATCTGGTCTTTATCGGAATATGGTTCCGCATTCAGCGAGATTAGCTCGGCAAATACGGAATGCGAAGGAAAGGTTGACTTGGGTGGGGCATCACTCCATCTCCAAGCCAAGGGTGAAGGCTGTAAATCATATCGCCGAGGAGTGTGGATTACTTATTTCAGTTAGCAAATAGGCCTCTATGAAATAGAAACTAAATCTTTCACTGCTTTAATTGCTTCAATGGATACTACTGCTAGCTTTAGATCTTCTATAGAAAACATACATACTGGTGCTTGCTCTGCTGCTACCTTTGCTACTTGATCTCCTCCTTTATCTGCTGTTGGATCTACCCATGCTACCACCATTCCCACCAGAAGAGAGAGCCAATTTGCCATACGTGAGAAACGATGATTGCATGTTCCCATCAGACAACAGAAGGGAAGTACTTACCACAGAGAAGTCAGTCCTTACCGCCGCCGAAAGAGAAGACCCCATAACCGCATACCCGGTATATTTCATTCATTACCCCTTTCATTCATACCCTCTCACTTACTTTCGGGTGAGATACGTTACGCCTTACCCTATTGCTCTGGCTGGCCTTACCTAAAGCCCCTCAAAGCCTGAGCTAGCTCTGTGTTGATTATAACTTACCTTCAGGTAAGATCACCTCTATTTATTTCCCTCAAATAGCTAGAAGGTAAGGTCCTTCGCCTTGGTGGGGATAACCTAACTAAGGGATAACCTTACTAACAGAATGGATTACTGGGACAACAGAATGGCAGTTCATAAGGCAAGCAAGCCACGGAAGCAAGGCAGTGATAGAACGAAAGCAAGCGGGTTAGCGAGAAGGGAACAGGACAGGGCTAAAAAGAGAAGGCACCACCCACCTTTATTCTGCCTTCCTAAGTCCTTTAAGTGGGGGGCCGTTGTCAAGTGAGCCATTCTTCCTCACCCTTCCCTTTCTAAGAAACTGTCACTTTGATAAGGTTTCCATTTCACACTTCGACCAATCTGCCAAACTGTTTTCTTTTCTATGACGTGGGTGACGCGAAAGAAGAAAGATTCTTCACGTTCGAACTGAGGATGGAATAGATTCGGGAGAAATACTGTAGTCCCACCTGCCAGCGGATGATCTATCTCTTGATACCTTCCACCTGTGAGACATCTCTATACCTACCTATTGGCAGTCTCTTATATCCAACCTTCTCTACAACTTCCTGCTTGAGAGATATCATCTTCTTGCTCCCTGCCTTCGAACTTATGCATGCTTCTACCGCCTGCTTCGACCTTGCCGCTGATAGTCAGTCATAGACAGAAGGAAGGTAGTTGACAGCCGATCATAGCCGATCAATCATAGTTGAATAGACAGAAGGGCATTGCTGAGAGCCGCTAGTTGATCCAGGTGTCGATGCCTTATCTGTTTGTGAACCGATTAGGAGGTCGCTGATAGCCAGCAGTGGTCACCCATAAGGAAGTGGTCATTGACAAGAGCTGGTTGCCATAGACAGTGGTTCCATAGGGTCAGCTGATAGCCGATCGATCATAGCCAGAGAGAATTGCTAGAAGTAATTGCCGAGAGAAGAGAAGTGACCCATATTCCCCCGGACGGAACTATGTGCTGTTATGGCTTCTGTGAACGGCTTCTATGTGAGTTCCCTTCCCCACCAGAAGAATGAGATCGAGACATGTCGTGATTCACCTCTTGTTTTCTTACGCTTGATTACCAAACTGTTACCTACTTTATAATAAAGCATGGAGATTACAAGTTGCCTCATCAAGAAGGGTATACACACTGTAATTACTACGAGTACTTATGGTATTTGCTCAATTACGGTATGCAGATAGTAATGCTTGTACTTGTTCATACTAGTTTCATTAACGTATAAAACAGCTTGCATAGTTATAACTAAAAACCTGTCAGTTTCCCACCCACACTTGCTCGGCGAGCATCATAAACCCTTTCTGGACCGTCGAGGGACTATATTGGCTTGATCCTTAGCAATGCTAATGATCTCTGGTTCGATCCCAGAAGTCCCTATGCGCATAATATATATGCATATTCCCCCCATGATGGTCAAAACTCTCTCTAATTCACCATTCGAGTCTTCTTGCTTGAGCGTCTCTTTGGTCTTTCGTCGCTCCGGACCTTCCTTCCCTCTGTTGTACTTGTTGATTCTAGTGATGAAGGCTGAAGGTGTACTTGGCTTCTTTCTGTTGATAGGCAAAAGGCGAGAGGCCCTTGGTGAAAGGCTTATAGTTCCTTCCTGGTTCTCCTCTCCTGGAAGACTGGCTCGGTTATAGTTCCCCATCCAGCTGGCCGCGCCCTCATCGCTCGGTTGGCTCTTGGTTTGGGGAAGCAGCAGACTCACCCATCAATTCTCGGGTATGGATTGAATGAAGGGAACATCACCTCTTTTCTCATCTGTTTGCAACTTGGAATGATGGATTTTGGGGATATCTCCATATGTAACCAACATGTTCAATGTCTTTTGGTGGGAACATGGTGAATCTGTTCATTGTATCGATGGTTGAACTAACTCCTTCTCTCGGGTACCTCCTGTGAGGTGTGGTCCTTATCCTCTCGGCCAAATGCGCCTTTGATAAAGAAAAGATTGTAGGGGAGTCATAAGTTATCCCCCCGAGTTCAATAAATTGAAATTTTCAATAGCGAACTCGCTTTATTTCATAATTCCTACCCTCCACCTTTGGCCTGGGCACCTTAATCCAAAAGTCAAGAGTAATTCGCATTAAGGTCTTGGTTTACAAAAATGTAAGGTTATAGGAGTTTAGTCTTTCCTAACCCTTCTGAATGTGATAATTCACAACCTATCTCATTTTGCAAATAGTTCTGGCTTCATGATAAGATCCCCTTATGAAGCACCACCTACCAGGTTGGGGGCGGGAGGGAAGCAGTTAGCGCATTAGGCACGGTAGATTTGAACCAATTATTATCACATTTATGCTCTTTGGAAATGAGATTTTGTTCTCTCTTTTGATCTCTTACCCCAACTAAACCTTGAAATTGATGTCTCATTTACTGAAGAATGGAATTGAACATACTTTCAAATAGGGGACTGCTAGGGGAATTGGATTTATGCTTGCTCACTTATAGTTCGTCACTTGCTTCGAGAGTGACCGGCCGGGAGAAGAGGCGGGTGGGATAAGGGGGATTGCTTTTTATAACTAGCGGGTTGATGAGGGCTTTTTCTCGCTCGCTTGCTAGATTGATTGCGAGCTTGTGGTAGAGAAGGTCCCGGAGGGGCTTGCGCTTCCTAGTGCAAGGACCCGACAGGGGGCTCGACCACCGGGAGAGGAACGTAGTGCTTGCTTGACGTTAGGAAAGCAAGGAACTTTAGTTGCTCGACCACCGGGAGAGGACCCGGAGGGGGCTCGACCACCGCCCCCCACCCAATAAGTAAATTGAAACTTTAGTTGCTCGACCACCGGGAGAGGACCCGACAGGGGGCTCGACTGATAAGGATGCGGAAGCAGGCTCGACTGTTAAGGCCGCCATCACCTTTAGGTGCTCGACCATAAGGATGCGGAAGCAGGCTCGACTGTTAAGGACCCTTTAGGGGGCTCGACTGATAAGGTCCGGAGGCGCTCGACCATAGCCCCCCCACCAAATAAGTCAATTGAATGCGGAAGCAGGCTCGACTGGCCGCCATCACCTTTAGGTGCTCGACCATAAGCCCCCCCACCAAATAAGTCAATTGAAGAGGACCTTTAGGTGCTCGACCATCCGGGAGAGGAGAGGACCCTTTAGGGGGCTCGACTGATAAGGAGAGGAGAGGAGAGGAACTTTAGTCGCTCTTTGGTTACGAGAGGGGCCACCTAATAAGTAAATTGAACCGGCAACGCGACTGATAAGGAGAGGAGAGGAGAGGTACGTTAGTGACTTTTTGAGTTACTTAGCCAATTACTTATTTTACCCTCTAAAAGAAGTAATGAGCTGTAATTAGCTTAAGTAAATTGAAAAGAGGAGGTGGGTGATTCTATTTTGGCCGAGTGTGCTAACGCACCCATCAATCACTGAAACTTGTTCGTGATTCCAGTAATTCTTTATATACGTCATTACGCAATCTAATTTGAGGACCGGAGGGGCTCGACCATAAGCCCCCCCACCCAATAAGTAAATTGAAACTTTAGTTGCTCTTTGGTTACTTATTTGAGAGGGGCCACCCAATAAGTAAATTGAACCGGCAGGGTGCGTAAGCACGCTCGACTGTTAAGGATGCGCAAGCAGGCTCGACTGGCCGCCATCACCTTTAGGTGCTCGACCAAAAGCTAGTTACTTAGCCAATTACTTATTTTACCCTCTAAAAGAAGTAATGAGCTGTAATTAGCTTAAGTAAATTGAAGAGGGGCTCTCAATCTAAGGAGAGGTGTTATATCCTTTTTCTTACAACTACTTACCTAAGGCCAAGGGTTGATAACTTACTGGAAAGCTGGGAAAGCAGACCAGGACCTTGATGGCAGGAAAAACGAATATCCCTACCTGCATAACCATATCCAATGCTAGCCGGTATTTCCCTATACCGCCGCCTTTCAAGGCCTGATTTGGTTTGCTAGGCCTCGCTGCCTTCGTCAAGACTGGGTAGGCAGACCTTTCAGGACCTGTCCTCTACTATATAGATAGGAGCAGCTGCAACATGAATATTGGTAACATCTGATTCTTCAGTTGCAGCTAGTGCTTCTCCAGGGGTAGCCGCCACTCAGCGGCATCAAGGGCCTTGGCGAGCCCTTATTTATATAGAACATGACTTGAAGTTTACCTTTTCCCCTTTCCTCTCTATATAGGCGGCGCCGGACCTATGAAGCCATAAAGTGGGTACGAGTGCTCCCCAGTAGCAGGGAATGATTCAAACCTATGAGGCCCAACAAATGCCCTATTTCATGCCCCCCGCTACGATCCTCAGTTCCAAAGGGTTCCTCCTGTGCACCTAGATCGAAGGGGAGGCCCGAGGATGAGTCACAAATAGCTTGAGTCTTGAGAGCAAATGCTAAAATGGACATGCTGAGGGCGAGAGGCAGAGGACCTAACTGCCTTAATGAAGGAAGTCTTACAGAGCAGTTCAGGCCTAAGTGTCTGACCTGCGGTTGGACACAACCAAACATGAGGCTGATCGAGTGGGCTTTCAAGACTTTGCTGAATGAGCAATAGCAGGTGGTTCAAAAGGTCCTCAACCAGGAGGAGCAGACAGACATAGCTATTTTGAATGGGGTTTCACGTTTAAGAAACAGGTTTTTCCAATAGGGGCTATGTTGCCCTCCTCTCGGTATGGGGTATATATGTTAACTCCACCTGTTGACATATCTATCAATGGTTCCGATCGTTATACAGTGCACAAGTTCAATACCATTACAGAACCTTCAGATCCATTTCTATTTCATAGATAGGCCCAACAACATGACTTTATATAGGTGGGAGGTAATGCCAACCACTACTTCAACTAGAGTGGGCACTATCACATTGATTCGGAGTGGACCTATCTTCCTTGAGTCCACGATTTTGGACATATATCGCCTTCCTCCGCCACTAACTCTTGCTCCTTCAATTCAACCAATTCCCTCTCTACCCTACCTCGATTGGCCGAGTACATGAATGACCTCGACCTCCACCCGTCGACCCGCCCCTTTCTCAAGTAACTAAGTTGAGCCTCCCATCAATCCTTTTCCGTCAGGTCGGAGTTAGTTCGGGAAACATGGAGTTTGGGAGACATGGTGTGCCAATTCGTTTTTCTTATAGGTGAGACCGGATCATTAGGAGAGCGAGATAGAGATAGAGATAGCATTGGGAGATAGAGATAGCTGCACTCGACCTATTCACTCAACCTATTCACTCGACCTATTGATATTACATATGTAATATCGAATCATAATCTTTCCATTAGTAGGGAAGAAAGTACTACCAGTCGAAGGAGTACCAGTGGAAGTCAACTTATCCAAAGCCAAGGGTTCAGTTTCATTCTATCTCTGTCATCCAAGCCTTATCCAACAGGTAGTGCTTTAGCAATAGGTATTGCATTAGCTCTTAGCATTAGTAGCATTGCGGTAGGTCAGCTAGCGAGTGTGAGTGATGGAAGGTCTATTGCTTGAGCGATGGCGGGATAGCATTGATGTTTGACGGGGATAGCTATCGATGGAAGCATAGCTTGGCGGGAGACTTTCGATTGCTTTTAGGTAGATGCGATAGAAGCATTAGTGGACGGTGCTAGCGATAGTGGACGGGTAGAGTGTGAAAGTGGACGGGTAGAGTGTTAGACGGTAACACAGTCAGTGTGAGTAGCAGTATAACGGAGAGCTAGTGATGGTGTTGATTGGTGTAGGTAAGATAGATCGTTTCAAAGTTCAATGGACAGTGCGGTTATACCGATTGATCTTGCACACAGCATGATGGGGGTCGGGGAGACGAGGTAGTGGTTCACACAGCTTGATCTTTATCGAGGGATAGATAGATCTATAGCTGGAGCGATGGCGGGGAAAGCTTTACGGGGATAGCTAGCGAGAGAAGCAGTAGACGGGGATATCGATCGAAGGAAGTATGAGTGTACGGAGAGAGAGCTTGAGCGAGGGCTACTTGATCGATGTAAGATCTATTTCTATTTCTTTTTGAGCTTGGATGTATGGTTCAGTAAATCAGTAAGTAGAGGTAGGTAAGCTTGCTTGGTTCGGTTTAGACCGCTTCTCCCCGGGACAATGTTCTGATTCCGCA
>Ga0115842_100035_pt1 | contig 37435 bp, 24 predicted proteins | sample InSIn2SAF170_2_FD_83856 | JGI IMG/M metagenome (GOLD analysis project Ga0115842, IMG submission 83856)
CGCCACAGCAGGCGGCGATAATGAGCAAGCCGATGTTGAGGATGAGAGCTGGCCTATAGTAAGGTTTATCTTGAACGCGGTAGGTAAATGGTGTCCAAATACTAGATGAATTGCCAATGGCGTTGATGAAAGCGAAAGCGGCTGCACGTTTCGCTGGTGGGCGGGGGATAGCACTTGCGATCCATGCGTAGGTTGTGCCGTTCATGGAGAAGATGAAACACATCATGAATAGACTGAAGTAGCGTGGACCGAAGCCGTGAGTGCACATGAAGATGATGAAGCCGAGGATGACGAGTGGGATTGGGTAGATGAAGAACCAGAACCTATTGCCCATTTTGTCGGAGATGTGGGAATGTGCAAGGGCCCAGAAGGTGATGAAGAGGTATGGTGGTGCACATAGAAGGAGCGAAACTGTTCTGCTGTATCCGAGTGTTGCTGTGAGTGTGGGAAAGAAGTTCTGGAAACCTGCTGCTCCAGTCGTGCAGAGGTATGCGAGTGCTAGGATGTAGGTGTTTGGATCGGTCATGGCGAGTTTGAAGCCTTTGATTTGTGACATGGCGCCTGCTTCGTCGACGTCTGCTTCGGCCGCTTCGATGGCGAGACGTCTGTTGGCCACGGCTTTGAGTTCGGGTGATAGAGCTCGCCATGTGTCGGGGAAGTCGGGGAGGATGATGGCGACCATGATGCCGACGGCAACGGTGATGCATCCTTCGAGGATGTACAGCCATTGCCAGGGTGCTAGACCATGCTTATGGCCTAGACCGCTAAGAATACCGGCAGCGATGAGGTTGCCGAAGGCGCCGGAGATAAGAGAACCAGAGTAGAAGATTGACATGCGGAGATTGAGTTCCGATTTTGTGTACCATTTTGACAGGTAAAACAGAACACCTAAGACTGTCAGACTCCTGCTCCACAGCGAGAACAAGGTGTTGATTGCTTACCTGGGAAGAACGGAGCTTCCACAAGACCCAGTACGAAACGGCAAGCCGTGATCTGGCTGTAGGTATGGACTTGAGAAGTCAAAGCGCTGACAGTCCCCCAAAGGACGGTGAAAAAGCCTAGGTACAGAGAAGGTCTGCCCAGATGATTGAGAATGAGGTTCGAAGGCACTTGACCGATAATGTAACCAACGAAAAGGATTGAAAGACCTTTAGAGATGATTAGCTCAGGACATGGCAACGAACTAAGAACAGCCCTTACCGGTTTGGTATTGAGCTGGTGTCAATTTGAGGTCCTTCTCAAGATCCTGAAGTCGAGCAGCGGCATAGTTGTTGCGATCGATGTAGTTCATTAGGTAGACAAGCACCACGCAAGGCATGATAAGCATGTCGATTTTGCGTCGCAGCTTCTTTTCTAAGACCTTCTCTTCCGGTGTAAGCTCTCCTAGATGGACAGCTTCTTCGTGCGAAGTGACGGCTTTGTCGCCAAGGATCTCATGGTCACGAATAACCGAGCCACTCCTCGAGTTTTGGACTGAGTTCCCCATATTGGTAGTGCTTCTTGTGTCGAGTTCAAAAGTTGCAGAGCTGAGGAGCAGCTTGGGGAAGGTTGAGGGGAGGAAGTGCAGCACCTGGCTTTATAGCGCATAACGATCATGACATCCAGTGTGCTGTTACATCTTCGATCAAGCCACCTGCACGGTGAGGGTGCCATGTGAAATTGCCGTGACTAGTTACAGTCAAGCCAAGCGGAGTGCCAAGACCTGGAGAAGCGGGATAGTGGCCCAGAATGGGAGCTCATTCAAGGCCCAGATTCGAAATTGAAGCTTGGCATAACTCTCTGTCTCCTCCGCCAAGAATATGGCTTGCACCTAACCAATGCTCGTTGCCCTCCGACCGGGCGACAATGCTTGGAAGACGGCCTTCAGACGGACGTCGGGGCCGCTGCCGTGGTTTTGGTGGTGGACATTTTGATGGGGTTGATGGCAATTCAGAGAGATGCAACATGTCAAAAGCTATCGTTCCAGAAAGCAGGCAGGGGTTAAATCTTCAAAATGTCCTTTCGAGACAAACAGTCGGCATGTGTTAGCGGGTGCAGTCGCCTACCTATCATTGCTGCAGCATCAAACCTCTGAGCTATTCCCGATTAAAGCGTAGGCAAGATCTGCGTAATTTCGAGCATTTACATATCTTGATTCATGGATCAAAAGTCGCGTGTCTTGGCTTGCTTGGATTCATTCTCTTGGTTGGGCAATGTGCACTGTACTGGCTTGCTTGGCATTAGGTGGTGTTTCCAAGCCTCGGCTGTTGCCACTCAACTCCTACGTCCTTCCACCACTGACCTCGATAGTAACCTCATCTGCTTGGGTGCAATATACCTTCATGCCTGGGTATCATGCCTGTGGCAGTCTCTATGAATGACAATGCCCGACAAGCGGCAGGATGACCCCTTGAAGTTGATACCAATATCAATCATCTAGGTCTTTTGCAGTGATTGGCTGACTGAGCTGGTCGACCACACCTTGCAACGGCCGTTATTTGTTGGATGATTACCAAATGACTTGCGCATAGGCAGTTGTTGCTAATTTGTTTCACAAAGTGTATTCCTGTACACTGCTCAAACCTGTGTTCCAAAACAATTACATGTACAATGTGAAATGTCGAAGCACATCCATCTCAAACCCTTGCTAATCAGCCTGGTGGCCGGTGTACATTGCCCGGTGTGACATGAAACGACTTCAGACTGGTTTTTGGTCAGCTGAATAGTGGACTATATCCCCTCCTTTTCACTGCTTGCTCGACAGCATTTTAGCTGCTTCAGCATTGCCTTGTTCACACGAAAAACCGGCTCAACTTCGCGTCAAATCCGCCAGTCTACTTCTAACCTAGCTCTTCGCCGACTGAAATGCCAACGCGTTACATCCACACCACTTACGAGCTCCTCTTGATCTTCTCCCATATAGGGAGGAGTAGAACCGTTTTCGTATAAGCCAGTAGAGGACTATGTTTATCATTTCTCCGCCCCGCTGTCGCCATGACGTTCTTCACTGAAGCTCCACGCTCGGCCTGAGCTTATTGTTTCTCCTCACAAGAATCAGCCAACTACCGAGTAGTCGCCAAGTGTCGTGTGAGGAGTTCCTGGTCAGATTTGTAAGGAAACATCAAAGTCTTTTGGTAAGGACAAGCACTTGTTGGCCTCTGTTCATGTGTGCAGCTTGTTGTCAAGACAGCCAGTCTTTGTAAGCATCACGATTGCTATACTCCTTTTCCAAATCCTTCATCCTACGTACCTTTCATCAGGCTTGAACACGAGCGCTCATCAAAATGGGTTCTGAGAAGCTCCCTCTACGGAATATCGGCATATACCATAACATACCGGATTATGATTCGTCCATCAAAGATTTGACTGCTATCATCACAGGAGCCAATGGCATATCCGGCTTCAACACAATGCGTGCCCTCCTGGACGCTCCTCAGAGGTGGAAGAAGATCTATGCCATTTCGAGGCGTCCTCCACCAACAGAGATGATGAACCTGTTGAGTCCGGAGCAGAGAAATTGTGTCCAACATGTCGCTTGTGATTTTCTAGAGTCTGGTGATAAAATTGCTCAAGCACTCAAGTCAGCAAACGTGGACGCCACTCACATATTCTTCTACTCGTACCTACAACCCAAGCCTCCACCAGGAGCGGCCGCATGGTCGAACTCGGAGGAGCTCGTCAAAGTCAACCGTGCTCTCCTCGAGAACTTTCTGAATGCCCTACCACTTGCTGGCATCAAACCCACAAGATTCTTACTACAAACAGGAGCTAAGAACTATGGTGTTCATCTCGGCAGAGCCAGGACTCCATGTGTAGAATCTGACCCGCAACCTCAACATCTGGATTTCAATTTTTATTACCCGCAAGAAGAGCTACTCTTCAAATATTGCAAAGGGAATCCAGGTGTCAACTGGAACGTGATAATGCCAGCTTGGGTAAGTAATGTTCTGTAATTGAGTCCCAACTCTACGTCAAGCACCCGTCAACCCTTTCCCCTTATATCCCCATCCTCAAAACCTATATGAGGGCAACACTAACCTTTCTCTCTCCATAAGATCATCGGCGCCGTCAACAACGCTCAAATGAACGCATTACACCCCTTCTCCATCTACGCCGCAGTGCAAGCTCACAAAAACGAACCCATCACCTTCGGCGGAGACTGGAGCGCCTGGCAAGGCCTAAGCTACCACTCAACCGCCAGATTAACAGGCTACCTCAGCGAATGGGCCATCCTAGAAGAAAAGTGCAAAAACCAACGATTCAACTCAATCGACACCAGCCCCTTCAGCTGGGACAGATTCTACAACGAACTAACGCGCTGGTTCGGCGTTAAACAAGGTGTCATCCCCCCAACCGAAGACGATTCCAAATACCACGAAATCACCGGCAAACCAGGAAAGGAAACGCCAATGGGTTACGGCCCACCAACCAAGATGCGCTTCGCAGCTACATTCACCGCATGGGCTCAGGACCCGACTAACCAGAAAGCATGGCAGGAGATCATGAAGGCATCAGACGGCAGATTAACGCACAATCCTTTCGAGGATATCGAGGCTAACTTCACGTTCGCTGACGCTGCGTGGATAAGCATGATGCTTTGCCCTAATAAATCTCGTCGAATGGGATGGACTGGGTTTGTTGATACGTTTGAGTCCGTGTTTGAGATGTATCGTGATATGGAGACGTTGGGGATGGTGCCGAGGATGAAGGTTGATGCTCCGAATGCGCTGGTTTAGCCTACTTTGGTTTATTTAAGGGGGAAGGAAGCTCGCGAGGGTTCGTGCGAGGAATATATATCTACGTGGGTAACGTAGTCTAACAAGCCGATTCCATCTCTTGGTTTCTATCGGTCTAATTTTCCAGGTGTAAAATGACGTTCTCGTACATACATGTATACAAGTGATTCGATCCGTACGTACTGTACTGTACCTCTTGTTTGAAAACCCCGCCTTCTAAACTCAGCTCAACTCACGTAACTACGTAGGTTCGTAGTGTCTTTACTCACTCCCTGCATTCCTTCTGGAATTTGCTTGGCAATCGGTTGGTATGTAGGTAAGTATACTATACATACTGAAGGCAATACCTACCTATCTACCTACCTACATACCTAGTCGATTTCTATAGACAATGACAACTACCATCTGCACAAGACAGCCATTGAAACCTCTTCTTTCCTTTCTTTCGAAGGAAGTACTAGTATCAAACTTGGTATCAGACCTACGTATGTATGCACATACTATACTGTATCCATACGGGTACATCCATGAGTACGTACGTACCTATGTGTGTACTTACTTAGCAGTACTGATGCCAACGAGGAGAGAAGAAAAAGTGTAGACGATGATGTAAAATCTTTTTCCGGCTATGCTATGCTATGTACATATCGTAATGAACGTGCGTTTCCATTTCTGTCTCAACCTATGTATATACGTATGTAAGTACTTGCTAGTACTTCCTTAAAGAGCGCGTATGGGTATGAATGTATGCATCCATCCATACCTACCAAAATCAACATCAACGTCAACATCAACATCCCTCATCGCACCGTCGCGCAGCCCGCAGCAGCAGCAGCAGCAGCAGCAGCAGCACTAACAGGGTAATTACCCCATTACTCCCGCTCTCGATCAAGCAACACAACCTCTCACAACCTCCCGAACCTGCTCCTCCGTCATAACCGGCAGCCCAACCTTCTCATTATCCAACCTATCCGCATACCCCGGCTCATGCACCTCACTAAACAAAATGCGATACAACTGATTATAAATCATGACCGCCATATCCGGGTTCGGCTTCTTCATCTCATCGAGACCCTTTTGGTACGCTTCTTCCGTGCTGCCGGGGGTCGTAGTCCAGGTCTTGCCATCGACTGATTTGACAATATCAAGGATTTGAGCTTGGGTGAGCGTGGTGTCAGCAACGCGGATAGCTGTGTTCTTGGTGGCAGATAGGTTGCGGAAGACGCCGACTACGGCTTTGCCAACACTAGCTAGCGTTGTGGTACTAACGGGTGTGGTGCCGTTGTCCCAGAGCGTAGCGGTGTGGGATTGTAGATCGCCGAAGAGGCCGGCACGGAGGGACCAGTCGAAAAAGGGTCCTGTGATGACGGAAGTGTAGCTGAAACTTGGGTGGGATTTGATTTGCGATTCGATGTACTCATGGATCTCGACTTTAGGCTTATTAAAGGGCACAGTCTTGTTAGCAGCGACGCTAAGGTCTGAGCCGAAATCGCTTGGAATAAAGCGTTGCACGCCTGCGGCGATAGCGGCGTCGATGAGGACTTTTTGCGAGAGGAGGGCGTGGCTGGCCATGTTGGAGACGATGCCTTGGATTCCGTGGAGGGCTGGGGTGATGCTGTTGACGTCGGAGAGGTTGATTTTGGCGATCTTTTGGCGTGGGTGGCTGGAGAGCGTGTCGGTTGAGGTGCTGCCTTCGCGGGTTAGGATTGTTACTTCGAAGTCGTTGTCGAGGAGGGCTTTGAGGATGGCCGGGCCGATGTTGCCGGTTGCTCCGACGAGGGCGACTTTGTTGATGCTCATGGTGTTTGGTGGTGTTGGTTAGTAGATTTTGGGTTGTATTGCTTTGAGTTGCTAGTGCTTTCTGTTGCTGGTGCTGGTGCTGGTGTTGGTATTGCCGGTCATGTCGAGGACTCTTATAGTCTTGTGCTTGCCCTCATCTGCTTTTCCTGCTTACTTGATGCTATATGAGCCGGCATTCGATTGAACCGCATGCTTGTGTAATCGAACTCTGACCAACATACTGTCCTGCCACCATCTGTTGAGGTCTACCTAGTACGGCTCAACTTTGGACTCCAGATAGTGAAATCAATGCTGAAGTCCTGGACTAGCGCCAAAGCGTCGAGCTTGAAAAAGTCGCCGATGTACTAGATTTCGGCGCAACGTCCAGCCGCAAGTAGACGGAGTCACTATTCTCCGCTGATCTAAGCTGATTTAACCACGATCTCGCACAAAGGACGAGCCGTTGATGGAGCTCGAGCATGATATCTGGTGCAGGCAGGTAGATATTAACTACGTATGTCGTCTTCATGTTGCGGGTTGGATGTTACTTCTCTATACGAGTACCGCACTGTCATGAGGAAGGCAAGACCTTGGAGTGCGGAGATCAAGAATTGAGGGCATCTACCATGGTACATCATCGAGCTGCTTGTTATGTAGTAGCACAGCAGTGGTCAAGACAAATGAGTTGAACCGTGACAGTCTTATTGTGCCTACTTTCTCATCAAACGTTCAAGTCTCTTTCCCACTCAGATTGTATCAATAGGTGATACGTGATAACGATGGTCTCTTGTCCGAAGCTATGTAGCCTGCGTAACACTAAAGATCCCTCACCACCATTTGGACATAAAAATCTAAATCCATACCAGATCCGGATTAATGAGACTCACGCACTGTATTCCCCAATCACTCATAGCTTTCCACCATCAGTTCCTTTTCTTACCCTTCATGCTACTACTGACCCTCCAATTCTTGGCCTTATATGGCTTCGGCACGAATCCAGCTGGCAAAAGTCCATCCTCTCTCATTCGATGAACATACGCGGCCGTCACATGTCCACCTTGCGTGAAATCAGATTGAGTCTCGTTGTCGAAGCCAGGGATTGGGGTGTACCGTCTCTTGAGTGGTCGTGGACTGGGTGAGGATGCTATGGAGGACGACGTGGGTGAAGAGAGGAGTCGATTGGCTGAACTTGGAGCTGGTACTGTGGCGAGTTGGTTGGATTGTAGTGGTTGAGCAGTCTTGGCTGGTGTAGTTCTACTTTTTTTATTCTCGTGTGAAGGCGATGAAGATATGTCGCGTTTCCGCTTGTATGCGCGCGGTGTTAAGGCATCCGTGTTCTCGTTGTGCTGTGCAACTTGCCTGCTTTGTTGTTCGGGGCGTAATGGTGAGGATGACGAGGATACGAGTGCAATGACGTCTAGCCTGGCGTCTCGCTGCGACCGTGTCGTTGCATTCAAAACAATGGGCGATGATTGTGTTGCCGACTTGTAATTGAGAAATGAGGTGCGAGTTTGCAGTCCTTGCGTTTGTGTCTGTGTGTCGCTCTCACCCAGGATAACTGTGGTAGCCTCTGTATCAGCTGTCATATGCTTCTTAAAATTTGGTGGTGGAAGAGGCTTGAAACTAGCTGGATCCAAATCAAGGTCATCTTCTTGATCTGAATCATCTTCCAAATGACCATTGTCCTGCTGAGTGATATACTGCTGATACTGACTCAGCCTTGCCGGCAAAGAACTGGAATCTTTAATGACAATCCTCTCGATCTCAGCTTGAGGCAAGAGAAACGATTGAGGCGCTGATGAGGTTGGAAAGTATCCTTGCGATGGTGCTTGAGTTGATACCTGAGAAGGATGTGGCATAGACGCTGGATGAACCGTCCTTTGGGTTGAGTATACGGGGAGCGGGGGAGGAGGGAGGAATGGACTTGAGGAAGACGTCTGCTGCTTGTCGCTCGAAATAGTATCGTTGAGTGGCACCCTAGTAATCCTAACCTTACCAAACGAGTACGGCTGAGTAGGTTGAGTTTGGTCTAAGATCGGAGGATCCACTGACGTGACTGGAACACTAATGGTCTGTCTTTCCACAGAACGTACAGGGCTTGTGTGGACAAGCCTCGGAGTTGGAAGTGGCGTTCTACGAAGTGAAGATACTGGCATACTGCTTCTTGAGGCTACCGACTTTGAGGGCGAAGTCTCATCATCTTGCCGCACAGCTACTTCTTGAGAAGAAGTGGTAGGTGAGGAAATTCGCTCAAATAGCTTTTTGTCAAACTGTGTTTCGTTGGGTATGGGTGATCCCAGCTCAGATAGTTCATCAGTAGTGATCTCACCAAGCTCTGGTATCATATTGACTGGTTGCTTGTCTAGGCGTATACCCTCATTGTGAATATTTGCAGGCGCGTGTTCCTGGTGTTCTCCTGGCATATGATTGGCCATTGTCTTTGCTGTGATGTCCTCTGGCAGCTGGGGATAATCATTGTGAACCGAAACAGTCTGCTTACTCTTCGGCGAGGAAAAACCCAACAACTCAGTAATGTCAGGTAGAGACTTTTGCGTATCCCTCATTGAATTCGGAGTTGGAGATGGCTCGATAACAATGTCGTTTTCTGTATTCTTAGCTACTGGCATAGATGTCTTGGCCGAGGAAGGAGCCGGTGTGCTGGCTGTGTCTATATTTCCAGCTCCGAAATCTTTGCGACTAACAGGCGACGTAGGTTGCAAGGAATAAATGTCGTGCTGGGAGTCCTCGATCCTTGCTGGATAAGGAAAATGGGCTCTGCTAGGCACCTTTAGAACACAAATCTTTCGCACAGGTGACTTTTTTGCAGGTAGTTTGTTAGGCGAGGTCTTGGTTGACTTGAACGGTGACAGTGGAATATTCGTAGACAACTCAGCCAGGGGTTGCCGTTTGCTCTTTCGCGTACCCGGTGTGATGGTCTCTGGCGTCTGGCTGGATGGTACTCTGTCCCTGGATTTTGATGGTGTAGTCGGGAGATGTTCGATGGTGTGACGTGGCCTTGGCGGACTGGGCTCGAAGAATACAGTCTCTTGTACCTCAAGGACAGGGACCTTTGCTGGCACGCCCACTTTTTCCTCAACGGGGTGACGTCTCAAAATGTCGGGCTTGCTGGTGAGTGACGTCTCCGCGACATTTTTCACCAACGGGTTGTGAACAGCGTCCTCTTTCGATACGCTCGCCGCGGCTATCCTCCCAGATCTGCGCCTCTTTGCAGTATCAGGCGTCTTCGTGGTCGTGTCCTCCACCTTACGCTTCCTTCTCGGTTGATAGTCATGACTCTCATTTTCTCTGGGTTCACTCTTTCGACTATTACTCGGCCTCTTGTTTCTCTTCGCAGACGAGGACAGCTGCTGCCGACTTTGCACGGACTGCGCAGGTGTATCGTTTGCACCATCGAACATGGGCACGGGTGGTCGTACACTCTCCTCCCCAGTATGCTGTACAAGCATGGTATCATCGTCCTCAGGAATGTTCTCTATTTGACCATCGAAGAAGTCCATTTGTGTCAACGTGGAATCCCTCTTCTTGATCCTCCGCCGCGGAATAGAAGTCTGTCCCTGTAGCCGAGCTGGCATATCTGCGTCCAGAGGCGTTGACTCTGTCACGTCCTCCACTTCGGAGTTTCCAGATGAGTTATTCTTGACAAAGTCAATTTGCGTCAACGTAGAATTCCTCTTAAGGTTTCTTCTTTCTAAGCCCTCTGCTCCCGCCTGTTGGTTGGGTGTGCGCCGAGTCAATGTTTCCGCAACGGGATTCGACAGTGGTTCGAGTTCCGTCCAGTCATCTCCACCATCTAACCTTTCAAAGGAGCTGCTTTTGACGAAGTCGATCTGCGTAAGCGTTTGCTGGTGTGTCATTCGTGGTCGAGGTGCACTTCGAGTGGCAGTTGATGGTACGTCATCGTCCCGGCGAACGCGTTTTCGCGGTGCAGGTGTTGTGCTATTCCGCTGTCGTTTGCGGCTATGAATACTCCAATCGAGTGACATTGTCTGCCTCAGCCTAATAGTTGAGCATCGGGAAGGTGTTGTGCATTGGCGAAGGCAGAGAAGATGTAGCTGGAGTTAGCGGATGGACACTCCGAATTGAAGCGTGTACAACGCGTTAGGCGTGGAGGGGAACGCGTGAATCTAAACTCGGAGGCTTATTTAATCTCCGAGTACAGTAATATTTCATGTAAGCACTTTCGAAGCTACTTGTGGTATTTGGAGGACTTCTTTGCAGGAAGCTGAGTTTCCCACCGAATTGTTGCTCTAAAATTGTTCGCCATTGTCAACAGAAGGCATGGCTATGTCGGTCAATTAGCGAGTGTTCGCTATTGAGTAACTAGGATCGTTTTGTTCAAGCATATTCTACCATTTCTGTGTCTCCAAATTCCACAGCTTCCGTGCTATCTCATCGTGTCCTCTCATAAGTACGAGTGCACACCTGTTGTGACGCCTCCTTGTGTGTTTCGCATCCCTTCGCGAGCATCGTGTGCTCGCTATTGCTTCGTCGTCAACAGCCATTCCTGTAAAAACATGCTAGATGCTGGTGGCCCCTCCCAACAATGTGAACCGCACCAGCGACAACCGTCCGTTTCTAGTCATGCACCATCTAAGCCAAACTCCTCGCGCATGCAAGAAAAGACCATTTCTACCGAACAACCGTATCAGCAAACGAAACATGATCTAATCATACTTCTGTATCAGCGACCGCCGTTATCATGGATTGTGTCGGAGTTGGGCTTCCATTGTCGTTCTTGCTGTCTTCATCATCTTTTGCTCTTTCTGTTTCTGCTGTAGGTTTTTTATTGCTAGGATGAGTGTCGACTTCGTACGCAGATTTACTCTCCACTCGTTTCTCAAACCACCCTCCTTGTTCCCATTTTCCAGGTTGGTACAAACACCCATTTCTAATCTCGTCATCGACGATACCCTTGAGAAGCTGTTCCACCCGTTTGAAGTCGACAGGCTTCAAAATCCAGCCATCGAATCCAGTAGCGATATATTTCGATTTCTCCTTCTCCTCCAAAGAGGCCGAGACTGCGAATATAGGAACACGCCCGTTCAATTTTGCTCGTGTCGACAAGCACCCCCCTGACTGTGTTTTTTCGTACGACCTAATCATCTTTGTTGAGCTGAAACCATCAACTATAGGCATCTGGAGATCCATCAGAACTGCGTCAAACGACGTGGCCTGTTCGCCATACGCTGAAGAGCATTCTTCTCCATTGACAGTCATATATGCCTGGTGTCCTAGCTTTTCCAATCGTTTTTTCATAATTCTGCTGTTGATGGGATCGTCCTCCGCAACAAGCACTGAAAAGTTCTTCTGAGCGTCCTCATCGATTTCACCAGGAGTTGCTACCTGTGGTACCTGGAATTCCTCGAACTTGACTCTACTAGGTGGTTTCGCGTTGTCCACGTCATCGAATTCTGACATTCTTACCGGCTTTAAAGGTGTACCAGAATCTTTGATGTTCTCTTGTCCCGGTACCCTCATGAAGGAAGATTTGAGCTCTTTTGTGGACCCAACCGAACGAGATTTGAGCGCCACACCAGGGGTCTGAGATGGTCTGTCACCAGCGCTATTGGATCGTACCACTTTGTGTTTTGGTCCGTCATGTTCCGATTGGTGTTCAGACGAGGCTGATATTCGTAAGGGCTGCTGAATCGCATCAATGAGCCGCTCAGCATCGCTACGATTACTCTGAGCACTTGCGCCACTCTTCTGGGTCTTCAAGCTCGCCATGCTGTCCATGCTCTGTCTGCGACTCAGAGGCGGTGGTACCGATCTTTGCGACTGTGAATCACTGCGTTGAACAAGAGTCACCTCACCATCGTTCTTGGTGGTCATAGCTCTACTAGGGCTCGGTGAAGGTGGCGCTTTCAGTTCCGCGACGGTATCCTGCTGTCCATCCGCTGACCTCGACAGCTCAAAGCCCAATAAGATAAGAAACTTCGAACCTCTCCCTGACTCGGTTTTCAATCGCAATTGCCCATTCATGTTGCGAATGGTACGTGCAACGACTGCCAGCCCAAGTCCCAGAGTGCTTTGTCCATCACTCGGCTTTCTGTCAAATGCGCGTCCTTCTAGTAACTGGTTTGCACTTGCTTCTACCTCGTATGTAACTTCTTCCAATTCCTGGAACAAGGCATCGACTTTCTCCCGTGACATGCCAACACCAGAGTCTTCCACAGATATCTCAACCTCACATCTCTCAGCGCTGGCCTGTTCAGCCATTTTCCAGGCTTGTACTTTCACGCCACCTTCGGATGTGTGCTGCACAGCGTTGGCGATGAGGTTGGACACCACCTGCCGTACCCGTCGATGATCCCCAAGCACTTCCTGCGGTATTTCAGGATCGATATCCACACTGTAGTCGATGTTTTTCCGTTTGGCGTCACCGAAAAACGGATCTGTCGCCTCGTGGAGTGTGGCAATGAGGTCGAACACTTCTTCCTTGACCAAGTTTTTGTGTTCCTCTGTCTTCGTCAAATCTAACAAGTCATTAATGACATAGACGAGAGACTTGGATGCTGAGTGAGATTTTGCGAGGTTTTCTCGAGTCTCTTGGTCAAGACTGCCTTCGAGAGCAATCTCCAGATAATTGATGATAGCGTTCAGAGGTGTGCGTACTTCATGCGCAGAGTTGGCCAAAAGAAGGCGTGTTAGCTGACTATTCTGCAATGCAGCTTCCTTTTGTCGCCAAACATCGATGAACTTTCCGTAGACTAAGCAGAGCACGGAAGCCGTTTCAACTTCCTCCTCCGACCAGTCTCGACATCTCCCAACAATCGTCTCACTCCATGCTTTGAAGCTTTTTCGTGGTTCCAAATAACCTTCCGTACCTTCTTTGACAAACTTTTCATACGGATTGCCTGCCCACTTTACTTCTTGTAGAACACCTTTCCTGAAGAACGCAATGAAGTCATTACCTCCGTTCGAAAGCGGCACATATAGAACTCCAGCTAGGAATTTTAGGCCGGGCCCATAACGGAGGTCTGGGAAGTCAATGCTGATATCTTGTGATGTGAAAACACCATTAAGCCGTTTGAGTCGCAAGAACTCCACCATTGCTAGAATCTCTTGAAGATGCCCCGTGGAATTACCCATGATTTTTGTTTCGTCACGAATAGATAGCGCGCCAACGTCAGCATCGAACAGTTGCAGCAGATCCTCGGATGAGGCAACAATATAACCCGAAGGGTTTTGCGCGGAAGATGTAGTGTTGATCAGCTTACGAGCCTGCAGACGTGAGGCATAGCTAAGCCTCTCGATGTTTCTTGATGCCGTGTCTCCAACCAATCTACACATTTTGCGAATTGGGAATGATACTCGCATGCCCCTTGTGCCGTACGTGTGACATGCTATAAGACCCCAAAGCTCATCGAACGCATTGATCGAGATGGACATTGAAGATCGCACAGCCATATTGGTCAGATACTTTAGATGAATAGGTGACATTGCTCGCAAGTACGCGTGAGTAAGGTCGAGCGGTCGTTCAAGGTCCTCAATGGTTCTGCAAACCAGCCTGGCTGTTTCCTGATCCCGATCATAGAGTAGTCGGACTTTGTTCACCTTGTACATGTCTCGTGCTTGTTTCGGAATATCCGAAGCAGGGAAGTTCAGTCCCTTGTACAGGTCTTTGGTTGCCCTGGGATCAACAAGCTCCGCAACAACACGGCCATTCCACGTTTGATCAAACTGGTAAATCATCACCCGATGGAAACCTGTCAGCTCTTTCACAACTCCGATCAAGACTTTCAAGAAGACAGGCAGAGAAGGCGCGTTAGCTAGTTGTTCTTGTACTTGTGACATAATATTGAACACTTCCATAGCGGCCGCCTCACCACGCTTCTTTCGTGCACTTCTCAAAATCCTAAGGGGCTTGCTGACGTTGACGGTGCTTTCACTGAACTCTTCTGCTGATGGCTCGCTACCTAAAGTGTCCTCCGGTAGCTCAGGCGTGACTTCTTCTAAAGGTACAAGCGGGTTCACTGTATCATCTTCAATCTCAAACTCGCAAATGATGGTGTCTTTGTCCATAGCACAGATATGCATGGCGCACCAGAGTTTGCGAGTACGTTGTTGAGGCGGTCGTATCGAAATCATGAAGACCTCGGGACCGTTCGTCGTAACGTCTGAAGCGTCTTCATCCCGGATAAAGTCGAGGTGATCAAGTAAATTATCAGCCTGCTCCTCGGAGAATATATCTAGAAAGTTGTCCAATCGAAACAGTTGTTGAGGTGTGTAGCCAATGATCCTTGATGAGTTCTCGCTCACAATATGGACCACCAGCTTACCATCCTCTTCTTTGAAAGCAATGAGTAGTCCAAAGTTCTGTACCGCACCGGGGATATGAATAGGTTCGTCTTCGCATCGTTGTAAGGTTTCACCATCACGTCCAGTGATCACAGCATGACCTCCATCGGTTACCACGTGCTTGAATCGAGCTGTAACCAGTGGAGCGTCTTCTTCCCTGCTCCGACCACCGATTGAAACACCGCCCGACACACTGGAAGGGGCATCTGACCTGACTGACTTGATAGATTTTCCAGACCTCATCGAAGCGGTGTCCTCACTCAGGATGTTCCCCAACATTTGACTGTCCACCCTTCCAGGTTGTGCATTGCTCGCCAGAGACGATCTTCTAGTCTGATCTGACGATTGGCCACCTTCACTTAGCTGCAAGCCGCTTATGGACTTTCGACGGCCTTGGGAAACACCGGGCAACGTTGTGCTGTCTGTATCACTTAGATAGGGAGCATCGCCACTCTCGCTCATGCTACCTCTTTTGGCACTCATGGCGGCTTCACCTCCTGGAGTCATCCCTAAATAGCCTTCGCTAGACTCGCCCCTGACCATGGGGGTCAGATTTGGGTCGATCGAAACAGCCGATCGGATAGGGAAGACGCGGTCAATAGAACCAGGACTGAGCACAGGATCGGAGACATCGTTATGGGTGTTGGAGGATTTCGGAGTATGCTTGCTGGGACTAGTGAACATGCTCACTGAGGTCTGTCTTGGGCCCGAAGGCAGCCTTGCTTGACGTTGAGCTTGTGCATGGTTGTGCTGGCTGGTCTGAGAGGAGGTGGAATGTACAGAGGAAGGTCGAGAGGTAGAACGATGCTCAGGCTCCGACATGACTTGTCGTGGCAGTTCCAGATGGAAAGGTGGCCCTCGAGCGTAGCCTCCCATTTGGAGGCGTACGGCCTCTTCGCGCACCGCTGCACGATCCGAGGCGATTGTTGACTCGAGTCTCTTGCTTAAGCCGGGAGTGTGGTACTCATCGTCGATCATATAGTCGCTTACACTACCAGCGGAAGACTTAGAATATTGGGCTCAGTGTCGCATCACAGTGTAAATCCGTATCCTTTCTCAAACTTTTGTGACCAAGTATCAATCTGAATAATTTGCCTCCGGAATCTCTTTTGGCGCGGGCGGACAAGACCTGTGACTGGAAACACTTCTCGCTGAGAGTAGGGCGAGGAAGTCGAGGAGACTCGTCTCTACCTAGCACAGTTGAACGAAAGAGTCTATTCTTTGTAGGGCAGCAAACGCAGGGCGTGATGGACAGTCCGTAGACAGCAGACAACCAGGCTCGGAGGCATCAGAAGGACAAAGAAGAGTCGAGGAAGCATAGCGCATGCAATCTGAACTCTATTTTCGCTACCAATTTGCTTGGGCAGCCAGGGTAATGAGCGGGCTGACCTAAAACCCAAGTACTATTCTACCCGAATACCTAAGTACTTGCGCAAACAAGGGCCTAGGCCATGTTGATTTCCAGTAGAAGCTATCTAAGTAGAAATAATTCTCGACACCCGGCTGCGTCGTGGACCAGTAGATACAGATTTTCTTGTTGTAGAGGGCTGTACTTGGCATGAATATTGCAGCTTTGGCCGTGTTTCAGCATGAGCGCGACTGTCATTTGTCGTCACACGGGGTGTCTCCGAACAAACTACTCCGTAGGTGCTGTGCCAATGTCAGACGCCAAACGGTGCCAGATACACAACGTGCCAATCCATCATAATCGATGGCGACATGCACTACCTCCCTAGGTACAGTCTTTGACAGGTTCTGCTCGTCATTCGACTACCATCTGGCCTCGGCTGCGATTGATAAAATGGATGCCTCGCACCCTTTGTCAACTGCCAAGTCACTAAAAACCGATGCCTACTGCTTCGTACCAAGTTTCCCAAGCAGAAGTGACAACATGAACTGCTGGGCAAAGTTGACTTTTCGCGCACCATACACGATCGCCGATTTCTATGTGGGAAGTCCCATCTCCACATTCCGTTGAATACTGCACTCCCACAGGATGATAGGAGGCTTGTTTGAAGATAAGCGACGCATGACTTGGATGTCATCACATTCAGACTGGTTCTTGTTGTGAAAGCATGCATGATCTGAAGAGCCTCAAAACGACCCCGGAGTTTCTACCGTGACACTCCATTACAAGTCTGACAACATGTTTTCTCCTTCTAATGTGCATCTTGATAATTCTGGAGGATTCAAAACCACAGCTCTTAATGCTAATCAATGTTCGTCCTGTCCAAGCAACTGGAACTACTGTCCATATCGAAACTCCTGGCTACTCAATACTTCGTCGTTCTTGATCCTCTTTGACCATGAAAGCTTGGCTGCAATATTCGACTATGTTGCTTTTATAGTGTTGGAATCACCACTCCTAAACATATCCAACCATTCTCATGCCTACTGCTCCCTATGCTCACGATCAAACTCTTTTCCGCTGCAACCAGATCTACATCATGGTAAATCTACCATGATGTAACACTTCCGCGTGGACGGCACGATTGGGTCCACAACTGATGTAGTTTATCGACAGCCATCGAAATTATTCGTCCGGGTCAACCTCCGTGCCACTCTCTATCAGCGATCGAAATAATCGTACTCTCGGGACAATCCGTTGAAGAATCTTTGTCATCCTGGAAAGTACTGTCTTTACACCAATGACTTATAGTCCCTTACTTAGTACCATCTGGTGGTCTTTCCTTCAACACTTTTTCAACTATCTACATAGCAAAAGAGACACATCCTAACAGCAAGCATAGTCTTGTCGCCATTTTGGAGGAATATTGCATAGGGATAGAGAAAGTGTACAAATATTCGTTGTTAACGATGTTCAGAAAGTCTTTTATCTTTCGACGTTAGGCAGGTACTGTAGATCAACGCTGAATTAATTGACTAACACGGACATGCTTTCGAAACAACTGTCAACCACTGAATTAATGCCTTCATCAATCTCCTCGTTGACCAGGACGATCGGAAGAATACAATGACTTGTACAGAGGCAATACGTGACTTACACATCCTGAGTGATCGGCACACTGTGTGTTATCAAAATCATTCCATACCTAGGTACCCAACCCTCTTCGAGGCCGAAATGAAGCATTGGTTGTTCTAAGGGTATGAGGGCAAGCAGAAATACTGAGTAGTTGTGGTAGAATCCCAAAATTGTATGTTCGATAAACGCTTTTGGTCTACTACCACTATACTACCTTGTAGTGGTTCAGGGAAGTGACAGTATGTTACAAATGTCTATAACGTTGGAGAATTTGTTCGATAGCATCCACAACCAAGCACATACGTCGCATACAGCAGCAAAGTTCCAATCCTAGGTTCGAACATGAAATGCATAGTAGGTAGTCGTCATATTCGATGCTGCTGACCAGGTGTCCACTTCCACGGCCACAGCCTCAGAGTGCTTCGGGTTGTTTCACAGATACCTCATTCGTTAAGCATTGTAAGTAGATGCGGACACGTTTCCACCACGGCCAGTCCAGTTGACGTGAATGTGCTGGCCTTCTGGATACTTCTCATTGGCATGTTCAGGCTTGATCACGAAAGTGTGAGCACCGAAGTAGTCACGCTGAGCTTGAAGCAAGTTGGCAGGCAGATCCTTGGATCGGTAACCATCGAAGAAAGCCAAGGCTGTCGAGAAAGCTGGGGTTGGAATACCCCACTTAACGGCACTGGCAACGACGTCTCGCCAGCCTGGCTGGGCTTTGTGGATGGCCTTGTTGAAGAAGTCGTTGAAGAGTAGATTCTCTAGGTCGGGATTCTCTCGGTAGGCATTAGTGATGTCCTTGAGGAAGACAGATCGGATGATGCAGCCACCTCGCCACATAAGGGCGATAGAAGGCTTGTTGAGCTTCCAGCTGTATTCTTTGGCGGCATGTTGAATGAGCATGAAACCTTGGGCGTAAGAGATGATCTTGGAGGCGTACAGAGCTTGTTCAAGGTTTTCAAGGAACTCTTTCTTGTCACCCTTGAAATCGGGAGATGGACCCTCCAGGATCTTGGCGGCTCGACCTCGCTCATCTTTCAGAGAAGACAAGCATCGAGCGAAGACGGCTTCTCCGATCAGAGTAACTGGCATACCGAGGTCGAGGGCGTTGATGGCAGTCCATTTACCGGTACCCTTCTGACCAGCAGCGTCCATAATCTTCTCGACGAGTGGCTGACCATCGTCGTCATTGAAGGCAAGGACATCTCGGGTAATCTCGATAAGGAAGGAGTCTAGGACACCCTTGTTCCATTGAGCGAAAACTTCAGACATTTCTTTGTAGCTCAGACCGAGGCCTCGCTTCATGATGTCGTAGGCTTCACAAATCAGCTGCATATCACCGTATTCAATACCATTGTGGACCATCTTAACGTAGTGACCAGCGCCTTGGTCACCGACCCAGTCACAGCATGGCTCACCGTCAGATTTAGCAGCAATGGATTGGAAGACGTCCTTGATATATGGCCAAGCTTCCTCATTACCACCCGGCATAAGAGATGGACCGTATCGAGCACCTTCTTCACCACCGGAGACACCGGTTCCGACAAATCGAATGCCCTTCTCCGCAAGATATTTGGTTCGTCGGTTGGTGTCGGGATAGTGGGAGTTACCACCATCAATGATGATATCGCCAGCGTCGCAGTGCGGGAGAAGTTTCTCGATGAAGTCGTCGACCGCTGGACCAGCCATGACGAGCAACATCATCTTTCGAGGCTTCTTGAGCTTTGCACAGAACTCCTCGATGGAGTGTGCACCAACGATGGACTTGCCTAACCATCACGTTAATCTTTATTCACACTCTCCAGTTTCTCGCGAGACAAACCTTTAGCTTCATCGTTGAGGAAACGGTCGACCTTGGAGACGGTTCGGTTGAAGGCAACAACGGTGAAACCGTGATCAGCAGCGTTCAAGATCAGGTTCTGGCCCATGACGGCCAAACCAATGAGACCGAAATCACCACTAGGTTGAGTGTGCGCAGGAAAGCTGGCGGCAATGCCAGCCAGACGCGCACTAAAGTCAGCATGGCGCAGTCAATGATGGGTGTTTGCCAATAAGGTGTGGGAGCGCGTCAGGTTGGACAGCTCATGGGCATATCACCACCAACTAAGGACTTACACTGGATCAGACATGATTGCGGTGTTGATGAATTGATTTGTGTAGAGACTATTTGTAGTGTAGTTTAAAGTAAACAACAAGATACAGAGTGTTTCAAACGATCTCTGTCTGATGCACCGAAAAAGACGAGAGATGCGGATGAAGAATAAGTAGGAGTAAGCTGTTAGGAAAAGTTTTTGAAGTCTTGAATATGTTTGGTGTTATGTTTGCTCCGTTGCTGAAAATGGTGGGGTGTTTTACCCACAGTGAGTGCAATGACATGTGTAGAAGCGGATACTGAGGGGCTTCTCGCCTGTACCGCTAAAGCTTCATTAACCACTCGCAACAAAGTAAGAATAGCAATTGATCAACGGAGTTGCTTCTTCGTTGCCAATAGTTATCGTCAACTCTGCAGTCTCCTTCAAAAATTGGATGTCACATAGCAATTGAAAATCCGTTGGTAGAGGCACTGTCGAGTGAGAAATTTAGATTGCCAAATTGTGTGAACTGAGCCAACGAGTACTGTGAGATCAAGATATCAGAGAGCGAGAACAAGCTGCATGCACAAATAGCGTAGCCGACACTTCCTAGCTGCAATGCAGGTCAATTCAAGGGGAACACTGGCAACGCTTTCCGTTGAGCAACGCCGATAGCTTCCAGATAGAGAACGTGTTTCAATCGTTTGCTACCATACCTCGAATGTGAAACCGTACGTTTAGTGGTCAAGAGGATCCGACGGACGGGTGAGATAACGTCCTGGGGTTTATTATTACTGTACAAGTTTCCGTGGGGTACCTTTCCAGGAGCGTACGATCGTTCAGGTTGTGCAAATAATTTATGAGTGGTGGCGCATTGTGGCTAGTGTGTGGCGGTGCCACAGAACTCTGCTGTTTGCACTTTCATACATACCTCGTTCGCCTGGTCACGCTGGTTCTTCTCTGCTGCTTACGCTACCACCTTCTTATCGCACACGAAAACGTGCCTGTACCATATTAGGTTCTCTTCGAACAGAGCGTCGCGACTATCATTTCGGAAGTCCACGGACCAGTCCATAGCTGGGCTCACCGTTAGTTGCATTTCTACTGGCAGAACACAGATTCAGGTAGAGGAACAGGCCTCGAAGTAGCATCTGGTACGTTTTTGTGCACCAAGATTGTCAATAGGACAGACATTCATCATGGCGTACCCGCCACCTCCAGGTCATGCTTCACTCCCTCCGAGACCGCCACCTTCAACGATTTCAAGCTCGTTTCGTCCGAACAATGGCTCGAGCAAGCCAGCCTTCGCAGCATTCGCGCCCCGAGCGGTAGCGGGATCTGGCGCCAACAGGACTAGCAGTCCATCTCAGTACTCTGGCCCACCTGTCGCGAACTACTCTGCGCAAGCTTCGTACTCGGCCGCACCTCAAGTTACTCCCCAACCACAACCTCAATACGACTCAAATTATCAGGTCGCAGGAGCAGGATCACAAATCAGGAACCCATTTATACCTGCGCCATCTGCTTTAAGCGACTCCAACACGTACGGAAACTACGACCCTGAGTACGAAGCTCAACTGCAGCAATGGCAATCTGCGTACACAGGCAAGGAGGATAGGTCAAGCTTTGGCATCGCTAAAAGTGCTGCACCTGCTATGAGGACGGATAGCTCCACCCAGAATCTTGGACAAGAGGCACAGAAGACAGTGCAGAGATCTGGCGGTGGATCGACATGGACTGATTCCTCACTTCTCGAGTGGGATCCTGCACACTTCCGAATATTTGTGGGCAATTTAGCCGGAGAGGTTACCGACGATTCATTGTTGAAAGCATTCGCGAAATATCCATCAGTACAAAAAGCACGCGTCATAAGAGATAAGCGCACAACTAAGAGCAAGGGGTACGGGTTCGTAAGCTTCGCGAATGGTGACGAATATTTCCAGGCAGCGAAGGACATGCAAGGCAAATATATAGGGAGTCATCCTGTCTTGATTAAGAGGGCTACAACTGAAGTACGTCCAACTGCGATGCAGGACAAGAAAGGAAAGAACAATAAGAACAAGAACAAGGGTGCTGGCGGCCACAACAAAGTAGATCATGGTGGTGTTGAGAAGAAAATCCCGAAGACGAAGGGGGGTTTGCGAGTTCTAGGCTGAGAAACTTCCTGCCACTGCTTGGCTGGCTAACCTAGAGTTGTCTCGGCACGTTACTTGTGGGAAACCCGAGCGCTGAACTCGAGACTGAACTTTCTGAGCAAGTCAGTGCATCTTGCTGTGGCCGAGCATGCCGCATGACATGCAAGGGCTATGGCTATCGGGAATTCAGGACTTGCTTGGAACTCTACCGACTGTAGCATCAATAAACTGCATACCCGGATCTCGAAAGAGCTGTGCAATTCGACTTTATGGGCTTCAGGTCGAGCGTAAACTCGCTTCACAGAGCCAACTTTTACGAATTGGCTAGTGTATGTATTCCTCGTCTCTGAAACAAATCTGGAGTCTTGTCACCCCGTGTTGCCAAATGGGCATGATGTACCTGACGGAACGAGAATGCGCTGACATTACATTGCAGTCTAGCTTATTGGCGTTATGTGGTATATGAAACCCTTATCTGCGATTTACCAGCAGTTCACGCATCTGAGGTTGACGTTTCCTGTTCTAGTACTTCCCGCAACACTTCTCGAGATCCTCACCCAAGAGTGGTGTGTGGAGCTAATGGAGCAGCGTCTGAGGTAGCATGGATGCTTTCAAACCTGGATGTTGCCTATGCTCCTTCCACAGAACTTTTCAACTCTTCTAAGAATGTCGTGCCTTTCTTTCTCACTGATGTTTCTCGCGTGTCCAGACCGGACTTGGACTGTACAGAGGATCATAGCTAGGAAGATAGGTCTTCCATAGACACACCAAAGGATAAATGAGTGCCTTGTCCTCGGGCTGCGAAGTCGTATATTTGCTACTGTTGATTTTTGACTGTCTACAGCGGTGGCCCCAATGAACTTCCATTACCTCATTCTTCAATGATTTTCTCGAACAGGCATCATTTCCTTAGTTTATTACCTGGCTCGCGAGAAGCAACCCTTGATTTTTACCACGCCGGGCAGGAGTGCAGTTAACATGATAGTTTTGGAGTGCTAGTGATGGTAAACGAACCTGGAATGTCAGCTGTAGACGTGGTGAGCGGTGTACACCTCAAGTCAGCTATGGGCAGTATCAATTTTGGCAGCAGGTCTGTTGGCACCTTGTAAAGGCAAGGAAACAGATAAACGAGAATAGCTTCCAGGAAAACAAACCTCTCTGAACACGCAGCACGCCCAAATTTATATAGAAGTACGTGCTTTATATATCACATTAATTTCAAGGATCAAGAGCAACGAAATTGCCTTAGTATTGCTCTGTGTTGGTATCATGCCGACAACGAACAAACATATGCCTCGCGTCTAGTTTTCAACTCACGATTTCAACTCTCTACACAATCCCCATACTGTACATACGTGCAAGACATGTGTTCAGATTGGAGTAAAGATTGATATCCACCACAAGCGAATTTGTGAACACACCTAAGCTACGTTAGGAATAGTGTAGTTCGAAGATGACTTCGGCTTAGAAGCGATTCCGGGTGAGACTCTTTTGGTGACACGGCAATTTCAGGCACGTCGACGCGCGCATTGACATCCGTCGGGACTTGTGATGGTAGGTGAATCTGGTCTGATTCATGTTTGTTGCCGGTGGTTGTTCGGTGTTGCGTGGTCTTCTGCGCAGCATACTTCCATCTCACCTCAACACTGTTCGCGACTCCTGATTAAGCATCATGGCTAATCTTTCTGGCACAGACCACCCACAGACACTCAACACGGCAGTAAACATTGATAATGATATAAGGCTACGATGAGTGGATTCTACGCCAACCCTGATGCCACTGCTCCGACTGCGCCAGGCACGCTTCTCGCGCCGTCATCCGATACAATTGCGGCTGGAAAAGAACGCGCCAAAGCAGTTCTAGCAGCCGCGTCGAATGCGACCGCACAAGATGGAGAGTTACACGAAAACCTGGGTTCAAGGCAACAGGGCTCGTCGAGATCCTCAAACAGAAAGAGAAAGCGCGAAACATTGGCGCAACGCATCCAGACAGATGAATATGTAACTCGAGAATACCTTTATAAGGCCGACCTGGCAGAGCATACCCACAAACCATTATTACTACAGCAAAAGCAGCAAGAAGTTCAGTATTACCAAAAGCTGCGACCGCTTCGGGAACAGAATCCTGGCCTTATCTTTGGCGTTGGATATGAGGGCATTGGTAATCCACGAACCGACGATCGCGCTTCGCGAGATCCCATCATCTATCCGCGATTGCGAAGGCCAGGCAAGAAACAGACGCGACCACCCCGCGCATCGAGAAAGGACCAAGCAATTCAAGCTGAGCAAGACGAAGAACTTGTGCCCATCCGTCTAGACATTGAATGGGGTAAGATCAAACTCCGAGACACTTTTACCTGGAATTTGCACGACCGGACAACATCAATAGACTACTATTCCGAGAAACTCGTCGAGGATTTTGGACTGGATGTCAAAGCATGCGAACCATTGGTGAAGAAAGTTGTAGCAGATATTCGAGAACAGCTTCAGGATTACACACCGCACATCTACACATACCCAGAGCCTGTCGACTCCCATTTGCCGTATTTCGCCTACAAGAACGATGAAATGCGTATCCTAGTCAAGCTCAATATCACTATCGGCCAGAATACCTTGATCGACCAGTTCGAGTGGGAGGTGAACAATCCATACAACGCACCTGAGGAGTTTGCACGACAGATGACGCACGACCTTTCTCTGGCTGGAGAATTTACATCGGCCATAGCCCATTGCATTCGCGAACAGTGTCAACTATATACGAGGTCTTTGCATCTGATTGGCTATCCATTCGATGGGAGACTAATTGATGATCCTGATCTCAAGGAAAATTTCCTGCAGTCACCCCTGCCCACTATATTCCGGCCATACCAAATGGCGAAAGAATATTCACCATACATTTACGAGCTCAACGAAGCCGACCTTGAGAGGACGGAACTATCCATTTCGCGTGAACAAAGGAGACAGAAGCGGTCGACGAATAGACGAGGTGGTCCTGCCCTACCAGATCTGAAGGACAAGCCGAAGACTATCAGGTCGCTTGTGGTCTCATCTGTAATACCTGGCGGAGCCCTGAGTATGGAGGAGAGTCGCATCTTCAGAGTTGCACGACAAAGTCGCCGACCAGGTCGTGGTCCACGGGATGAATTTGATGAAAGTGAAGGATCAGAGAGCGGTGATGAGTCTGCACCTGACTCACCTGCAATCCCAGCCCATCTACTACCCCCTGGATCCTCGCGCGCCCGAGGCACTATGAGGAGCGCTGCCCTGACAGCAAGCGCCGGCATTCGAAACAATTTGACTGGCTTGTCCGCTGGAAGGTCAGCTACTCCTGAAGCGAGTGGCCTCCTCGAACCCAGAAGTGCCGCGCGCAGGCGTGATTACAAGGATCCTGACAGTGACGACGATACTGAGAAGATGATCGTGGTACTAAAAGTCGGCAAGCAGAAGTTGCGAGAATGGACTCGCACACAACGCTTAAAGGAGCGAGCTGGGCATGCTTCAAATACTGGTAGTCCGATGCCAGCAGCTCGGCCAAGGGCGGCACCGTTGAACCTCGCAGCCCAACCACCTCCACCATCCGTCCGGGCCCCAACAGAAAACATGTTTGGGGCTGTTGATGCGACGCATCATGCTCCGAGTGCAGAACACCCAGCGGTAAGCTTAACTATTTTGAGGCCGTTGTGCATTACTGACAGATACATAGCCACCACCGCCTGATTGGTTGCTTGAGGGGCTTGACAAATTAAGGTCACAGTATCGTGACGATCGGTTTCAGGCCACTATGAAACATACAGCTATTGATCCTCAGACAGGAGGACCGGTCGCGGCTGATGAGAACAACAACCATTTCGACCACAAGTATTTGCCCAGGATTCGTTGTCTTGATTGCCCAGGAAAGCTATACGTGACTGGACCTGGGATGACGGCAGACAGGTTCGAAGCTCATCTGAAGAATCGCAGGCACAGAGAAGCAGTGGAGATGAGGTTGGATCAAGAAGGATAACCGAAGTGTGGTGAAAGATATACACCAAATTCAAAATCGTTCAACCATATCCCCCTACCTCCTTACAATCAAGCATGAGATTGCCTAGGAATGGGTAGGAGAACATCAATCAATGTAGCCACTGTAACAAGGACTCGAGACATAAAAGGAGCTCAAGCACCAGCGAACAATATTCATGCCTGAGTCAGTGCGGAGATACGTCATTTGTTGTTATTCTTGCCGCAGCGCACTTTCTTGAATGCCGTGTTTAATGTATACCCCCACTATTGGCACACGACTCTCTCCCGCCCTCTGAACAATTGATTGATCACATATCCAAGAGGTGTTCGCACAATCAATACCAACAATGGCCGAGTCCACTGAGACAGGTATGTCCTCTGCAACGTAATGCCACCAAACTTGCACACAAAGTGTGCGCCGGCAACTGTCAGAGAGCACACTCCAATGGTTCTTGACATTGTTTATGCTGAGAACTTTCCCCTGACATTGTAATGAACCTGCGTAGTAAGATTGGGAAGCTGACACTCAGTGACGATATAGACTACAGTCTCGCAAATCCGGATACTCTAACCAAGTATGTATGTCAGGAAGAATATTTGAGCGCATATCTAATTAAATACACAGGTACAAGACTGCAGCTCAAATATCGCATAAGGTCTACGAAACGGTTACAGGTCAGACAAACAGCCATTTATCTGCGCGACACCAACTGACCGAATATTAGGATGGCTGACTGAGGGTGCAAAGATTGTTGACCTCTGCACAAAGGGAGACGCTCTTCTCGATGAAGAAGTCGGCAAAGTCTACAAAGGCAAGAAGATAGCAAAAGGAATTGCTACACCATGCACCATATCGCCGAGCTCATATGTTACGCCATTCACACCTCTATTGTCAGATGTGGAAGATTCAGCCTTGGAATTGAAGGCAGGTGAAATTGTCAAGATTCAATTGGGCGCTCAGATTGATGGCTTTGGCACTATTGTTGGAGGCAATGTTGTCGTGCCGAAGAAGGGTGAAAAGGCTGCAGATGCCAAGGTCGAAGGACGAGAAGCAGATCTATTACTGGCCACATATTATGCAAACGAATTACTGCTACGATTGATGGTACCTCCTGGGCTCCTGGCCACCGGAACTGAGGAAGAGAAGAAGAAGGCGTCTGCTGAGAAACCACCTTCGCAGACTAAGATAATACAGCTGGTCGACAAAGTCGCGGCTGCTTATGGCGTCAAGGTGGTCCAACACACAACCAGTTGGCTGTTCGAGAGGAACGAGGTTGAAGGGAAGAAAAAGATCATTCTGTCTCCGGCCGCTGATAGCACGAAAGGAGAAGGCACCCCTGAAGTTGGCGATGTGTGGGGTGTTGAGGTTGGAATGAGTCTTGGAAGTGGAAAGGTCAAAGACCTTGACAAAAGATCTACTTTGATGCGCAGAACTGTCATCACTTATGGTCTAAAACGACCTAGTTCTCGACAAGTCTTAAGTGAGATCGTGAAGAAGTTCGGAACCTTTCCATTCAGCTTGCGACAGCTGGACGACGAGAAAGCCGGCAAGGTGGGTGTCATCGAGTGCGTCCGAAGTGGTGTGCTACGAGAGTACAAGCCCGCTGCGGACTCAGAAGGAGCGCCTGTGACGAGACTCTTCACTACTGTGGCTATCACAAAGAACGGCCTTATGCGATTGGCAGCACCGCCAACACTCGATCTCGAGCAGGTCAAGTCAGACAAGAAGATCACAGATGAGGAGATTCTGAAGATCCTGGAGCGACCTCTGGCCAAGCCAACTGGTACGAAGAGCAAAAACAAGAAAAAGAAGAAGAAGCCTACTAAGAAGGCTGCCGCCGTTGAAGAGGAGAGTGAAGAGGAAGAAGAGGACTCGGATGAAGAATAGATTGCTTCTAGCGACAAGTGTCGAGACTGCTGTCGTTCGACTTGGGGTAGACGACGGGCAGCTTAACGACTGTGCTGACGCCCCGGAGAATCCCAGTTGCAGCTCGAACATCAGAATGGTGGCATTGGCTACCAGTAGATGGAAAAAGGAGACATGACTCACGAAGTATATGAAAAGGGCGCGGATGAACACCATGCATGGAAAAGCAAGATGACATAGACATTGAGCAGTTCAATATACCCTCTTCGTGTTGATATGCATTATCTCTTATATTAATATTGTGGAAGTCATCAGATTGGTGGTGCTTGCCTGACGTGTCAACGTGATAAACCAAGAGACATGCATGCCTTGTCCCGTTTGCCAGTATTAGTACACTTGATCACTGGAATTATTTCACCGAGTCAGAAACGGATCAGAAACGTTCAAGAAAAGGAAGCGCATTGCGAGACAGAATTGAGCAAGGGTGCAGAGACACAGCAACGACGGAGGAGTTGAGCATCGAAAGTGAGCCCCCTTACTAGCGTGGTCGACTGACCCGTGTTCCGCATCTTGCGTTGAACTTTGGACAATCTCGACGGTGAACCTGCCCACTGCGACCTTGATTCACGCCACGACGACGCCTTCTTGGGTCTGTCAACCTTCTATCGGAGGTGCAGTGAGTGTTGCTGCGTTTCGCAATACCGCGTCCCTGAATTGACAAGCGCAGATTCGCCCGTGCGCGGGACGGTCATGTCAACTACCAGAAGTTTACGAAATAGGTCGAGTCGCTATTCAAGTCCTGCGACCTTCGCCACCAACAACGAAACAACACCTCCAGTACAGCCGACGATTGAAGTGCAGCGTCCGGAGAATGGGCTGTCGCGACAATCGAGGCTGGAATCCTGGGTCGAGCCGCTGGTTCGCAATGGCGTGCCCAGCTTCGAGGATACAAGGGGACTTGAAAGAGTTGGTGTACTCGAGCATATGCAGCCACTAGGGACAGGACCTAACCAGAAACTGTTACAACGACTAAAAGTGAATTACAACAATCGGCTATCGTTAAGTGCAAGGGGAACGCCAGTCTATAGTGAAGGCATTGCGAGTCCGAGCGTGGAAACTGCGAGGCTAGACGTCGCAAGTCCTATCGATCCTGAACTTCTACTTGATGCACCACCTCCCGCACCGCAACCGCCAGCGTCACTACCTCCTACTGCTTCTCCCATCCAACACTTGCCGCAACCAATATTGGAGCCGATGGCGCAAACACCAATCAGTCCACCACGAGGCAGGCCAGCGAAAAAGGAGGTCGAGGAGATGAAGTATATTCCTGCTGACGGCTCTCCCTCCTTCCTCCCTCTCGGCCTCAGATCTACACCACGTCCGTCACGAGCCTCTCCGAGAACATCCTCTATCCAAGAACACGTCCGAGAAGAAAGAATGCGTGGTTATCTCAACCAAGCTATTTATCAAGCACAATCTGAAGGCAAGTCCAATGTTGTAGCAGGTCTGCAAAACGTGATAGACGAGGCCAAGTATGAGTCGAGAATGCTTGCAGCTCTTGAGGTGATTCTTCAGAACAAAGGCGAAAACGTTCCTCTCGAGCACTTTAAGATTTTCAAACACCACGTCAAGAAGGGCATGCGGAGATGGCCAAACACGTTTGATCAATCTTCTGGAACGAGTGCAAGTGCTCTGCCCGTGCAGCCTCAAACCGTGGGATACATTGCAACTTGGTCAACAAAGAATCCATCGTCTGTTCACGACCCAGCCTCCATCAATAACAATGCGCAAAACGCATCCTTAAATTCACACAATGCCCGAATGGAGCATTCAATTTACAACTCACCACCCAAATTTAGACAAGATTCACCTTCAATACTTGACGTCCCGGCAGCCGACTTTGCAACCACAGATATCGCAATTCATGCCGATCAACCCTCTTTTGATGACCCTCCAGTAGCGACAATTCCAAGCAGAAGACGATCTAGCGACGCATCCACCACCAGTACATTGTCGACAGCAATATCGATAGCGCAACCGCCAAGCCCCAGTATGCCTGGTTTGAGTGGTGAAAGTGGAGGGCGAGCCACGAGATCTTCGGCCGTCCAGCGCCAAGACCCGAGTCAAGTGGCGTCTAGTAGTGAGACACGTTTACTGGGCGCTGACCTTTCTCAACAACCATCAGTTCCTCCCAGATATTCTTATCAAGACATTAACATTACCAACCAACCAGCGACCAAGAAAATCAAGTTGACTCATCCTCTGTCGGATGACGAAATAAAAGAGGTTGATGAACAGCGCAAATTCTTCGAAAGTCAGACAGTTCGAGACTACAACTACAATCCTCCTACCTCAGTACAGTTCAGTGAATTGCGACCTGAACTCGACGAGAGTCAAGCATTTCCACAACCCACAATCCGAGAAGGACCGCCACCACCTGTCATTCATCCAAATCCACTGATCGAAGTGTCGTCTCCGACGAGTCAAGGTGACTTCGCAGCCATCAACGGCACCGGGCGAAAGCGTGGTTATGATGAAGTTATTGCGGACGACCAATCATCATTGTCTGATGCCATTTCCGTCTCGTTGCCCGTTGCACCGACCAATGTGCGACATAGTGTAGGTGCATCGAGCACACGTGCATCAACCCCTCGAGCTGCTAGGGAACCACGATCATCAAAACAGCGACATCCTAGGGTGATGATATCGTAAGTGTGCCTTTACTCCTTTATCCACTGCTTCCGTTTTGCGCTGCTCTTCACGCACTTTCCAGACCGTTTGTCGGTTGCGATTGCAGACAATTATGAGATATCATCAGCATATTATTCTTTCTTTTACGCCTGGGTACGTTCAAAAGAGATAGCTAACCGCATTGTGAACAGGCCACAGAAACCGAAGAATAGTACCAGTGCGGCCGGATATTCTGGCACGGCGCGTGCGGGGCCTGGCTTTGACATCGCCATTGCCGCAGATCTTTCTGCAGAGGTACGATGAAATCTCCTTCGATCTTTCCTATTGCCTCTTACTATCCCTTCCGATTGAAAAACCTGTCAAACGGCTTGCATGACAATGTTTGCTCTCCTTGCATCATGTGCCAATAAGCATGTGATTAGCTCTACATTATTTGCGCCTGAAAATGCACTTGACTGTCTTTACCCTTCATGCAGTCTTGGACTATAGCTGACTCTGCTTCTCAGGAACTACAAGAAAATGAGGATCGCTGTCGCAGTTGCGGTGGCGGTGGCTTCGTGGTTTGTTGTGACTCGTGTCCCAACTCATTTCACCTTGACTGCCTTGAGCCGCCGATTGCTTCTGTGCCTGTAGGGCACTGGGATTGTCCTGAGTGCGAGGCCCGAAAGAAACCGAAACAGGAAATACATGGTCTCATGGCCACGCTCATTGCGAACGTATCTGACGCATATCCACGAGCATATAATCTTCCCGCCACTGTCCGCGATTATTTCGAAAATGTTAAGACTGGGGAAGATGGCTCATATGAGGAGATTCCTATACCACCAACCAACAAGAAAGGCGCTGCCCGAGCAGATCATCATGGCGCCATGCGACCACCGAACTACAAAGACATGCGCGACAACAAAGGCAATGTCCGCTTTTGTTATCGATGTGGTTTAACGACTGGGGGAGATCGAGAAATGATTCCCTGTGACTTTTGCACAAACGAATGGCACCTGGATTGTCTTGACCCACCTCATGCCACTGCTCCAAAACGCTTCGTCGATGGCAAAGCCACTGCCACATGGACGTGTCCGCTACACATTGAAAACGACTACCGCGCTATCAGCCGAGCTGTGGGTGCTGCACCTGGCGAATTAGGCCGTAAACCACGACTTCGCCGACCGAAAAACGCCGAGACGAGGCCATTGTTCGCACCCTTACGACAGCCTAACAATGGTATTATTGATGTTGCGCTCGATCCTGAAGAGCCGGTCTTTAACATCAAAGAGGTAGAGATGGGAAGTGGCGTGTACAGACTTCCAGAAGAGAGCATCAAGCTCGACTTCCTAGCACGAGCACGACGAGACTGGTATTACGATCATGCTGTTCCGCACGCCCAACACATCCCCGCTACTCGCTTCCACGTGAAATCATGGTTGCCTGACGGAGCCCGCTATCGAAGTCATCCTTCAGCACCAATGTCACAACAGTGGAGCGAGCATGAGGACTTCCAGCCCTCAACTTCTGATGATCAAAGGCACGGCGTTATAAATCAATATACTCGGACAGTTGCACAAGGACAGGTCAATTTTCAGTCCAAAACGTTCATCGAACAACAGACGGCTCTGAACCTAGTCGATCTCGCAGCTGCAGAGGATTCAGCGACTACTGGTGTGAACGGTGTATGGGATAACAGAATAGAGGATACCACCAGCACAAACGTCGATGATTCCAGCGAAATCAACAACCTTATTCACCGACTGATTACCGATGCCCCTCCCGAAGTGGTAGATTTAGTCACTGAGTCAGAGGAGGAGCAACTTGTTAGGTTGCAACGCTTGGTCGAACGACGTGTAAAGATCGTTCAAGCTCAGAAGCGAAACCCGATCAAATCAGACAAAACAAGGGAAGCGGGTCCGAAAACCAACGGCACCCTTGGCCATGATCATGGGATATAGAAACCAAGGGCAAGCTAACGGATCACAAAGCAACAAAACAGAATGACCTTTCCCAAATGACACTAAGCGCTCTGTATTCAACGGTCTACGCAAGTACAGGAAAGGGGGAACAGCTGATCATAGCAGAAGACAGTGAGTGCAGGAGGCGTTCCCATCCTTTCTTCAGCGGCATACCGGGACCTCTGTAAATAATGCAAGGGAACGGAAAGCAAACTCAACTGCTTATAGCAGAAAGCAGCCATTATGACGAGCAAATGAGCTCTCTGTCAACACGAAGCACGGTGGATCGTGTATTCAATGGTATTACCACGCAGATACGATTTTCTCTAGTTGCGCACTGGGGATGAGCATATTACAGTGTACTGCAGTGGACCTTGTCTACCTCTTGTGACAAGCCAGCTCGCAGATGTATTCACATGTTCTATTACTGGGGTCTCAGAGATCAAAGCATCTATCTATCCACATGTCAATCATGCGGACATGACAGCTACATAACTAAGTTTACTCAATCAAGACTACAATTCCATCAGTGCGTGCTTTAACATTGTTAATAGTATTAGTTGCACTGACTGGATTATAGTATCGTATAGTACTGTGCTATACAAATCTCTTCACTAGGACTTTCACACGCATCAACCTCTGAACGGCAGGAATTAACGAATGCCACTCGGTAGACTACTGTACAGTATGTTACTCAGCCACTGCAGTTGCCTCTTCCAGTGCTCGTCAGGCATTTGCCGACAAGGTGCACATGGGCCGCAAGGTGGGCATTGTGTCCCGGGACGATCCTGCCTTGAACCATCTTACCACGTTAGGCACCACTTTAACATACTTAAGAAGTCCAATCCACAACGCCGTCGTCCTACAAGACTTGGTACCTATTCAAAACATGATGCGGTTCGTCGTTCCCGAAGTCCCCAATTTCCTGGAGCTCAGAGAACCGGATTACAGCATTAAATGGCGCAGTCTTCCGCAACGAAAGAGCAAAACCCCCGCCACGCTTTGCAGCTGTCAAACGCACAAGAGCACATAAGCACGGGAGCGGGACACAGCTATGGGGATATATTACTTGGTGGTCACGCCTCTGCGGTCATCGGTAATGTGTACATTAATGGGAAAACACCAAACAACTACGAGGCTGGAAAATTCCAAGAGTTACTACGTCTGCTACCCTCACTTAACTTTGGTAGCAAACATGATACAGTCATTGATCAGTGTACTCCAGGAACAGGACAATGGTTCCTAGATTCCACGAAGTTCAGGGACTGGTGCACTGGGCAGGGTCAAGTCTTGTGGTGTCCCGGTATTCCCGGTGCAGGAAAGACATGCATGGCAGCTATTGCGACCGAGTATCTGAGGAAGCAGAAAGACGAGCAATCCATCATATCTGCGAAAGAGAGTATCGAGCTTTCTGTCAATTCGATATATTTCGACTATGGCAACAAAGACCAGCAGAACCCCAGAGCGATATTTGGTGACCTGCTTGGGCAAATTCTCAGAGGACAGCCAAGCATGCCCAAGGCCTTGTTTCATAAGTGTGAAGAGATTGGCAAGGCTCGCTTCAAGTTCAATGAACATCACTATCTGACTCTGCTGTCGATTGCTGTCAAATCCTATCAGAGAGTCTTCATCGTCCTCGATGCTCTTGATGAGTGCACGGAGAAAGGGCGTAAGGTGATAATCTCGGGCTTGCAGCGCCTCGGCTCTACATCAGCATTCTTGTCACCTCAAGGCCGATTGGCACCATCGAACAACTATTTGAATCTGAACCCAGGCTGGACATCCAGGCTGTGGATAATGATCTGGCCGCGTACATACGAAAAGAAATCGTGGATGACCCTGATCTATCATACTTCACCGAAGATGACCCTGAATTGGAGGAAGAGATTGTGAAAGGATTGATTGAAAGGGCTCAGAACATGTTTCTGCTTGTGTGACTGCACCTAGAGTCACTATCTTCCATGCTCACAAAGAACGATATACTCCACGCACTCAGCGTCCTTCCCGAGGAGCTGAACTTGACATACGAAAAGGCTCTTGACAGGGTACGTGAACAAGTGAAGCCAATGGAGAGACTGGGCTCCAAAGTTCTCGAATGGTTGGTTTCAACCAGGAGGCCTTTGAGCCTGTCTGAAATGCAACATGCTATGGGTACCAAGCCTGGCCAAACGATGTTTATGAAGGACAACTTGATCTTCGACGTGCACAAGTTGGCTTCTAGTTGTGCAGGTCTGGTGGTTATGGGTCGAAATGCAAACTCGATTCGCTTGATCCACTGTACGGCACAAGAGTACTTGATCAAACACCTTACCCAACCTCATTCGAATATTGCGATGATCTGCCTCACATATCTAACCTTTAAGGATTTGCAGCAGGATTTGGAACGAGATGATATACTGGCACAATTTCCCTTCGGTGCATATGCTGCTAGGTACTGGGGTTGGCATTACTCACAGATTGCATGTACAGACACTGAATTGCATCGCTTAGCTCTATCTTTACTGCGACGAGAACGACGCGCCACTGATACCTTTATCCTCGAACCTTCGCCTTTGGATGCAATCGATACAGATCCGCACAGACATTGGCTCAACAGACTCAAGCCATCAGGGTTGCATGTCGCTGCGCATTTTGGTCTAGATTGTGTTTTCTTGTGCCTACTTGATGGTGGCAGTGCTCTTGATTGCCGTAACGGTGCTGGCTATACTCCGCTCCATTACGCCGCCTGGTCAGGCCATTGTAACATTATACAACTACATCTGAACAGAGATGCCGATATCATGGTTGTTAATGATGAGAACAGGAAGCTTACACCTCTGCAACTCGCAGCTGCGAATGGGATGATCGATTGCACGCGACAACTCGTGATGGGAGGCGCGGTTGTCGACTATAACCCCGATAGCCGAGACTCAACGATGCCACCCCTGCATGAAGCAATAACTCATTCTCAAAGAGACACTATTGATGTCCTGTTAGATTGTGGTGCTGACCCGAACTTGAGGTCAATTGCTTATGATCAAACCCCTTTGGACTGTGCATGCGCAAATATACAGCCTGCTATAATTACGAATCTCCTCCAGCGTGGAGCATCTCTGAATGAAGAGACAAGTCGACAGGCTCTGCTACGATTGCATCGCCACAACTATTCGGACCAGCCTAGACAATATCAAGAAGCGCTTGCAGCACTGATCGAATTCAACGTTGACTTAAACCAAAATCTGCTGCATGGTTTCCGCATACTGGACTTTGAGCTTACCTTTGGGCGCAGTGAAATGATCCAAACACTACTGGAAGCAGGCGCTCAACCAGGATTGATCTGGCACGCTGATCAGCCTGCCGTACAGCGGTGGGTAGACCAGCCGTGGTTCGGTCAGCTCATGAGCATTTGTAGTAAGGATGCTTCTATCACTTCGACCGATGATACGGTCCAGCCAACTACTATCACCAAGTACGGTAATATCAAGTGCGTCTTTACACAGCCACAGGTCGCCAACTACGGTTCTTGGGGTATCTACTACATTGATCATAGGCCTCAAATAGTTCCTGGCGGTATCAAGGGGGATGATGTAGAAAGTTTCCGTGAAGTACGGCCGTACATCTCTTTGCAAATACCAGAAAATTTCGTGAGGGTGACCAAGATCACCATCCAGACTCAATCGCATGATCAAGGTAAGCAAAGTCCTTCAACGCTCTTGTATATGCAACTTAACATGAGAACAGGTTTTACAGATTCGAACAAAAGTGCGAACGGCACCTACAATTGGAGTTACTCTTGGTTTGATCTCATCTTTTTGTACCACCAACAACCGGAGGAAGCTTTGTTTAGAGATGTGGTACACTTTAATCTGAACGCCGCGTGGGCGTGGAAAGAGCACGTGCATACATGGTCCACAGATGCTAGGGCAGATCCATCTGTCGCGGCGAACCACGCTTGGGCAAGAGCGAATGCTATCTGGTCATTGAGGCCTGGCGACCATGTGCTGTTATATGCAAGGGCTTTCTTCCCGGCATGGGCCAACTACGTAAAAGGAGCAGAAATCCGCATCGAGGGATCACAAAAAGACCCCAGTAATGAGAAGCAAAGTGCACTACAAACTCAACCAAGCAACGACACACACCAGCACTCCGAGATTTGTGCGAATATTCCAGGGTCCCGGGTCGATCAAGCCGAATTCCTCTCCCAAATGTTCGGAGCAGAACCACAGTCTCTAGTTATCCTTGACGCGAAACCGCACGAGATACCTTATATTGTGAACACTGCACTGCAGAGTTTCAGTGAAGGAGGAGGAGGAGACACAGATTTTTCTGTGGTAGCTAGACCACCGCCTCGTTGTTGTCGTTGTAACAAGGTGCACTTGTGACATTGAATGGATCGTGGGTGTAATATACCTAGGTAGGTATATAACATAATCTTAACATAGTAGATACCCCATTACTTGTCCTTTTCCCCTCTCATCCTTATCATATTTTTTCTACGCAGCCTGCCAGCCTCTTCCCTCGGTACTTATCGTACTGATTGACTGGTTAAATCTCAACCATCTCACTATGTATTCCTATCGTCATACTAATGAGTACACAACACTTTCATCGTTATGCTCATCATTCAGTCATCATGACATATCAAACTAAGTTCTCCGCTTTCTTTCTTTCTTCCAGCTGCTCTACCTACCTACCTACCTACCTACCTACCTACCTACCTACCTACATACATACATACATACATACATACATACATACATACATACATACATACATACATACATACATACATACATACATACATACATACATACATACATACAGTACTCCGTGCTCGTTACATCTGGGTACCTACCATAGATTCCCTTATTCTACTGTAAGTTGGCTCGACCTGAGATGAATGTTGACCAAAGGCACGGGTGTGAGCTCGGAGTGTATAGGTTA
>Ga0115842_100036_pt1 | contig 37334 bp, 30 predicted proteins | sample InSIn2SAF170_2_FD_83856 | JGI IMG/M metagenome (GOLD analysis project Ga0115842, IMG submission 83856)
TGAAGGCATCGCGCGTGTTATCAACGTCGAAGAACGATCTTGGTGAAGGCAATCGTCTTCTGGGCGGCGAGCGAGCTCTAGAAGAGCGGGAAGGGCGTCTTTCATAGTCTTCAAATAGATCATCTGTGTTTATATCGTAGGAAGCCGGGTCGTGATAGTACGAGAAAGACTGTGGTCGTGTTCGAGACGGCGAGCGTTCTCTATGAGACCGGGAAGCGCGTCTGTTAGACATATTCTGTGATCTTGAATGTGGTGACTGTTGATAGTGCTGTGTGGGTATGGATTGTGCGCAGCTGGTTATCAAAGGATGAAATCGGACCTGCCGAATCGATGGTAATGGTGATGTTTTAATAAGTAGAGTTGAATTTTGTGTCTAACATTTTCTGTAGCAAGCCTCGCTACTTCAATATATGTAGGACAAAACATCCTATCTCCTTGTAACCGCGATTTCTTACACACTTTGTCTGGCCCTCATTGTTGGCGTCAAATATCAAGAATGCTCGTTCTTGACCGAACATCGCGAAGACTCCAGCTTTGTGGCTCTGGAGTATGGCTCGGAATCGTTGATCAAAACCCCCACAAGCTATCGTTGTCTCGTTGGCTTTGTCAGCTCTCGAATAAAGAAGGATTTGTCCACACGAGTACTTGCCGTTATGAAAATAATTGCAGCGTACAAAGCCCCCTTTGTCAAGGCTGCACAAGAAAGTACGACTCAAGCTGCAAGTGTCAACATAGAGCATGAGCGAACATGTGCGCTCGACCCTTGCTATTCGTGGGTGAGAAGAGCAATGTATCATTGAAATAACATAAACCAACATGAGCATGGAGGGCGATGTTTGAAGCGTCGTTTTGATGGAACTGAAGATAATCGGGGTGGTCTTCGGCTGGCATACAATCTCCTTTTGCGTAAAGTTATACAAGCCGCCAGTAGCAAGCATGCATTCCTGTACTATATTGAGATGTCAGGCATTAGCATTGACACGTCAAACAAAGCTGGAGGGACAGTACTCATGGAACTATTCATCTCGTATGCGTAGCTATGGACCACGTAAAGTGGGGGTAGTGCCATTGAGGAAATAAGTTTGCGGCCTATATGGTGTTTTGGCAGAGAGGTAACAACTTTGTGGCAGATTGTGAAGCAAGCGGAGAAGAGGTTAGGTTGTCGTCCATTTCGAGGAGACGTAAGTCACTGAATCAGTCAGTGCATTTCCTCACTGCTACAAGTCATTTGATTGCTTTCGAAAAGTAAATGGTGACAACGTGCGTCTGATCTTAAAGAGACAATTTGGAGGCCACCGAGTCTGTAGACTGCCAGACGGCAGAAGTAGTTCTCAATTAGATCATCAGCAAAAACAAAGTTGTCGGGGTTGCATGACAAGACAAAGCGAGAAGGCACTGCGTCTGTGCTGTAGACCAGGAGATATAGAGGTAGAGGATGAAGCAGATATCGCATATTTGTCATTAAACAGGACTGTAGTAGGACACCTGAGAATATAGATAAAGTGGTATTGCAATATTCATGGCTAACAGAACGCAATTCTCGACCGGTGATTGGCCATGCCTCGATCATAAAGAGGCATAATGGATGTTGCACAGAAGGATTCTATGCTTCCAATACCAACAATTGTAAGAATGGGGCCATCGTGGTTCTTCTTGCTCACTAGGTCGCATTGGTCGCTTTAGCAAAGCAAGCCCAGACTATTGGTTGTATTGTAAGCCCTCCAAACCCTGGTGGCGCATTCTGATTTCGATGTTCACCAAATCCTCCAAAGCTGGGAGTCGCGTGTCGGATACGTGCAAATAGAACATTCGTGATACTCGGGATGGGTGCAAGTCCTGGATGGATCCAAGATTGTCAGGTGCGACAATCTGAAAGAGATCGGATATCATATACACCGATGACCAGGTATGAAGAACCTCATCCATGCGTTTTTGATTCACGTTCTTCCCCCTTTTGCGTTGCTTGAACAAGTCTATCGCATCTTGACGTGTATAGTACCATTGTACGACAATATGCCGGTCTCTGATTTCCACGATGCGAGCGAGCTGCTCTTCACTATCGCTGCCGAATGTGATGTGTACTGCATCACCGACAGAGTATCGTGTCTGACCGTGCTTGATGGCAGTACTGGATGGTTTCTTGCGCCAGTTGGTTCTCCCATGATGGCCGATGAACGAGACTGTGTATGCGTCTTGGTTGGAATGCCGCGGCTGATCAATCTCAAACACTAATTGGAAGGCCTCGTCGTCCTGCTCCTCGTTCACCGACTCTTCAATTACCTGCTCCTCGGTAATCTGATCTTCGGGAACCTGCTCTTCAGTCGTCTGCTGTTCGGTGACCTGCTCTTCACGGTTTGTTTCCTCCTCAGGTGCAGGATCTTTCGGTTCTGGATTTGTTGCAGCCAGATTTCCCTTGTTCAGTGGCAAGAGCTCTTCACTGCCCGTGGGTGCGTTCGTTTCTGAGACGGTATCTTGTCTATCCGTTGTTTCATCGTCTCGATCGGTGGGTCGGTCATCTTCAAGCCTGCTTTCTTGTAGTTTCTCTGCCTCGGTGGTCTGGTGTGTGACGACGTATTCCTCGGCGCCGTCAGGAGCGATAGAGGCAATAATCTGAATGGGCGATATAGTTGACTCTCCGATGTAGTCAGCAAAGTTGTGTGATCTTCTTGAGCCGTAAGTCCGCTTATTCACACGACCGCTCTGAACATGTTGGGCGGGGTTGGGACTGTTTGATGTTGATCGTCGAGCCATGCTTGGGCTGGCAAGATTCATGAACCAAGGCAACATCAGTGCCGTGCAGGATCGATTTTATCATTGATCTTGAAGTGGTTGAAGATGACTGAGATAGTCTTCAGAACAACTTCAAGTTGAAGTAAGCGAATTGTGTACGGCGGGAAATCGTTCTATATATCATCACACGTGTGAGTTTCGCGTCCCACGCGTCAGGTAATCACAGACACGCCTGCCGAGTGTACTCGAATTGCTGCGAACCCAGATATCGGACTGGTCATATTCGACTACCTAGCTCACCGTTTCCCAACCACTTTCTGGCCGCCAGCAGGCATTGGTGCATCATGTTTGCTTTGATTTATCTCCGCCCCTACCTCGCCAATTTATCCCGAGCAGTTCATTGCAGAGAGAAGCCGCGGCCACGAGGCTAAGTTCTTCATATTCACCATGCTCAGTCATTGCGATGTACGGAGTAAGCAAAGCAGCATTATCCTGGTAAATGGGTCAGCATCCATGTTATCGAGGCACTCCGTAGACGATCTACGTTTCCGCACGAATGACATATCCAGGATGTGGATCAACAAAAAGATCCAATGTACTTTCACGTTACTGTACTGTAAGCACTTGGAGTTTCATGAATATTCTCACATCCATCAAGGAAAGGCCGACACGTACTGTATGTAGCTGTTCTAAATGTTTCAACTTCCTTGCTGTTCAGTGACTTTCAACAAATTTGTGTTCTCATTTGGTCTGGACGAATTGTTCAGATGAGCTCGATGTTGGGGGACACAGTTTTGTTGGTATGTTATATATTTAGGCCTGCCAGCAGAGCCTAATTCGCTTGTTCTATCCAATCTATATCATCGCATCTGTCCTAGTACCACAAGCAACCTCCCATGACATGAGCCTTCAAAAGCGTAGTCATGTGTCCTGCACAGACTCGCTGTTCCCAACTCCTGAACTCCTCCTCTATCCTCAATAGCAGTATAACAAGTTCCTCCCATCCACATCCAACTTATTTCCCCCTCGTTCCCTTAGCCTCCACCATCCATGCTCAATCCCAACCCGTTCGACCTCTTGCTCTCGCATTCGCAGCCATCACCACCATGTAAGCCATGAGCGTCAACATGGTGACACCATCAACCTCAGTATCATGATTTTCGTCGTCATCATCACGGAAGTACACCTCATCACCATGAACAAAGTACTCCTCACCATCATCACCATCGTCTTCTTCCACGTCTCCACCAGCAACACGGCTGATACTCCCCCGACATAAAGGACAGGTCTTCTGACCCATGGCCAACCACTTCAGCAGACAGGGCTCGTGGAATACATGGTCGCATTGGTTGCGCGTGAGTAGTTGACCACTGTATCCGAAGGCTTCGGTGCAGATTGGGCATTCGGCTGCTAGGTCTGTGGCGAGGGTGTGGGTTAATTCGTGGTAGATTTGGCAGGGTGTGGAGGTGGAATTGGTGGGATGGTCGAGAGATTGGGTGTGGCATTGCTCCTGGTGTTCGAGGGATGCTTGGTCGTGGGGTGTGGTGGTTGAGGTGGTAGCAGCGGTTTCTGGGTTGTTGGAGGTGGTATCTTGTTCTGGCGCCGAGGTGGATGGTGGTGGGTTGGACATATGCTCTAGCATAGTGTCTTGAGGAGTGGTGAAGAGGTCGAAAGATTGTTCTGATGGCGATTCTCTCATGTTGGGTATAGGACAGTGGTCTTGTTTGATCAAGAGTCTAGGCGGTGGCTTTTGGATAGGCTGATGAGTTCTTGATAATTGATAATAGTCTTTGATTGGTGGTCTCCTTCTAGAGGAGAATGGCTTTTCGAGAGGTGTGATAGATATGGTGACTGTGGTAGCTGTTCTTGTTGTTCTGTGAGAAAAAGAGTAACTTCCAGTCGTTCGCAAATACTGTATATATGCACCAGTGTCCTCGGGTTCGTTGAAACGCAAGGTTTACGGCGACGTGGTATTCAAAACACCTTCCAAGATCGATGGCATTGTCTGTTTCAGACATTTTCGACGTGAAGCCAAGTCGAATAAAGAGGTCAGAGACAAGCTCGAAAATGCTTGAAACAAGACCACGAAGCATCAATTTTTCACAACGGCAAAGCCAGACAATGTGAAAGGCTGCCAGCCTTTCTGGTTGCAAGTGATCCAAATCACATGTACTGTTCTTGGTGAATATGGTTCAGCCACGATTCGGTGCTAGTCAACACTTCACCAATGTCTCGTTTCAGTTAGGGAGGAACAAAGGACAACTGTGATCAAGACGGAGTGTGCTGTGAAAGGTCTCAGCTTCGAATAGGGAGAATGTTCGAGCAGCGGAGAACACATCTGGTGCTGCAGTAGCATTTCAGCTGAGTCTCGTTACAGTCATTACCTTTTGGACGATGTTGGTATACATGTCTGGTAAGTGAGATGGCTACATCCTGCTTATGACACGTGAAAGGAAGTGTTGCTGGACACTTGGGTCCAGACACAGGGCCGGAAGGAGTTGTGTTGTGATGGTAGCGAGAGTGTGCAGTCAAAGGTAGATATTGGTATCACTTACATAAATTGAGTTATTCCGACAAGGTACCGAAAACGTGCTTCCTGACAAGGAAGTCGAGCACTTTGAACATTAGGAAGAAGAATTTTGTAGCTTGAAGAGCTCCCACACTTTGTAGCTACGCACCATCTGGTTCCTGGCTCGTGACGCAGTGGGAGCTGCAGAAGTTTGTCATGTATCGTTCCATTATTCAATGATGGAAGCTAAGGACCTTCGATTCCTGAACCGTTTTGCACAAGTAGCTATCCGAATACCTTAATCGTCGTTGTAGCATTCTTCGTAAACATGAATTGCTCATTTCAAGCCATTCCAGCACTCTTGCCATCTGTCTATGCCTTCGCCATGTGCATCTTTAACGTCACGGGCTTCCCAGGACAGCTGGTCAAAGTCAAATTACTTGTCACCGGTCCCTCCAATTCACGCGCACCAGCTTCAATAGCATCAAATCTCTGAAGCAATCTCACGACCACATACGACGCCTCAGTAAGCGCAAACTGCTGTCCAATACATATCCTTGGCCCACCGTTGAAAGGCAAAAACTCCCAACCAGACCTTCGCCCAATGAAGCGTTCGGGTTTGAACTCTTCTGCATCGGGACCCCAAAGATCTTTGCGGCGGTGTGTAACGTGGATACTGTAGTTCACGTCCATTTGGGGAGGGATGAAGATTGGTGACTTGCCATCTGGTCCGCCTCCACGAGGAAGCGTTGTGGCTTTGTTGCTGCGGCGGGCGTTACCAGGGACGATGGTCCAGAGACGGAGGGTCTCGTTCAGGCAGTATTGGAGGTACTGGCAGCCCTTCAGTGCTGAGAAAGTAATATCTTGAGGATCATCGTACGTGCCAAAGGTTTCGATAACCGTGCTGCGAAGTTTGTTGAAGACTTCTGGATTTCGTAGAAGTTGGTGGAACAGCCAGGATAGAAGGCTTGCTGTAGTGTCGCGACCAGCGAGAAGGATATTGAGCAGTTGGGAACGTAGCTCGTATGGGTCACGAGTTTGCTGCGCCACTGCCTCCAAGAAAACATACCTATCCTTCTTGTTGCCTTCCTCCATCTTCTTTTCTGTGTTGAGGTCTCCTTTTAATGCAAGGTCGACATAATAATCCACGAACTCATTGACGATTTGGTTGTTCTTTTTGAATTCACTCGGATTGTGCAGCCAGTACATATCTGACAAGCGAAACCCTTTCGCCATATGCATTTGAGCTTCGTCAAAATTGTGTGCGAACATCGCTTCCCGCCCACGTTTGCCCGATGTGAAACCGGGCATCTCTTGGATTTGACTGTCAACGGATTCACCAAATAGAAACTCTGTAGCTGAATCTATGGTGAGACGGAAGAACAGGGTTTGTATCTCTGTCTCGGCGGTCCAGCCATCGGCTTTGGCAGGGCCTATTGCTTTGAATAGATTCTGAACGTGGCGCTCTTCCAATTCAAGGTCTGAGATTTGCTCACGAGCAAAGTTGGGCTGCTAAAAGTCAGTCATGGACCACGCCACCGCATTATACTGCATACCCTAAGTAGAGCGCGGCTATGCTCCCACTGTTTACCATCCTGGACAAACTGCGATTTGTTATTCATGGAGCTAGCTCATTTCACCTGTTCGACTCACGATACCGTCACCCAATGTTCGAATCATGTTGCCTCGTCTTGCAGGACCAAGATCGTAGTCGTTGAACTGCGTCGCTAGCATTGCCTTGATGTTCTCTGGATCACTGGTGAAGTATACTTTCTGGCCCATGACCTCAAAACTAAAAGTTGAGCATTGACGACCATGTATCTCACTCATCTTCTGCTCACGCTCGACGAGTAGATCTGGAAAAAGTCGCTTCTTGTCGGCAGCTTGAAGGTATCTGACGTGCTTTAGGCCGAAGAGGCCACATCCTGGATACGCTGGAGCATCTTTACAGCCGAGTTCTAGAGCCCTCACTACGGAACATGTTAGTCGTGGCTCGGGCATCAATCAATGCAGCAGTCAAGAGGCGCCGAGGAGGAGTATGCCACCTACCTGCATATCGACGCTTCTCAACAACAATAGAGACGACTTTGTAGACAACCAAAACCAGTAGTCCACAAAGTGGAATTAGAACAAAGGTTTGCATCCTTGCGACGTCGTCAAGAGCTCTGCTAAAGACTGTCATCATGTTTGCAGAGCAGGGAAGGGTCAACAAATACTGTGTAGCCTGTCAAAACTGTGAGGAATACAAAACTGTGGTTCCTGTTCTCAAATACTGAATGAATCCCTACAGATTTGATGGCTCACTTATCAGCTTACCTCGTCTATGATCATGTGGGGAGGGTTGGTACTACAAATACACCACTTGGCGATCAACAATCGTGCAATTAAGGCGCCCGACCTGCCTCCCAATGCCAGGGTTCAGTGCTTGAAACCACATGGTAAGCAGGAGACAATAAGCTGACAGTGACACCGGGATGGGACCTCGGCTCACGGCGATCTGCAGTCATCAACCAATCGCGGGATGCCTGACCGGAGGTCCATCGTAGAACGACTCAACCTGTTTAGCTTTCCCCGTTCTCACTGTACAGTTGAATCAGCACTACTATTCCACAATGCTTACATTGGTGGATATTCGGGAGACGTTGCAAGCCCCGCTCGGACCGAATGTGTACTGTACTGCATCCGTGTATGGAGTATCCAGTTGGCACGTATATGATTAGAACATCGATCGTGTATCCATGAGTCGCGAGCACGTATAGTCCGACCATGATGGCGGTCTGGATGGATTTGGCGTTGTAACGGTGGCCGATGATATGCAATTTTCGGGTCTTTGTGGTGAGATTATCGTTTTGTACAGGGTATGGAATAGAGCTTGGTAGCCTGAAGAGTACGTGCTTTCGTGTATGCAACGACCATGTGCAGAGAGCCGGATTTCTTGGTCATTACTCCAAACCAAATGATTCGCTTCAACTGGTTGTATAAAAATACAGAGTATCCGAAAATCATGTCCCCCTTGACGTCGCCGACACTCGAGCTGAGCAAGTATGAGTACAACATAGATGACGAGGAACATCCCGACCAAAACAAAACAAGTACTCCATTATACCTTTCCTGGTCGTACAGGTAAATCTGCCGCCTGGTAGATCTGGTCGATTGTCTTCATTTGGTTGATTGATTCCTCGCTCGTGACCCAACACGCTGGTTCGTTGCCTTGCAACCTACTCACGAATGCTTCCAGTTGGTAACGATACGTGCTCCAGAAGGACCTACCACCTCTACCCATACTTGTCTCCACACCACCCCAGACAGGACCTCCGGAGTAAAGCTTCTTGTATTCGGTTATGCCTGTGGATTTGTCGGTGATGGCAATATAATGGTACACTACTGGGTTAGTTCCTGGCAAAGTCGAAGGCGGAAGACTTACGATGAGGCATCATGGCATTGTAGAAAAGTATTACCGCCTTTTCCGTTTCAACCTCGATTTGTGGCAGCTCCCATACTCGCGGCACTACACCGCCGACCCAGCTTCGAGAAATATCAGTGTAGACGCGACTGTGCACAACTTGGCCAGACTGAGCGTAGAACAGCATTGTAGCATTCATCGCTGCGTCGACCCGTCGATCTTTTTCGTAGGGTCGTGCGACTGCTGACAGAATCTTTTCCGGTGTTCCGGCACGTAACGCATATCGAGTGAAGGACAAAGCGTAGGTTGCATCCATGAAGCTGCCACCACCCAAGTCGAACTGCCATCGAATGTCGCCATGAGGCACACCCGGTGAGGCTGTCATCTTGGCATCTGTTGAGATTATTTGACCATACCTGCCGGATTCGAGGATAGATCGCCAAAGATGAGCTGCAGGATGGAATTGCCAATGGAATGCCTCCATAACAATTTTACCTGCTTGTTCGGCTTCCTTCACTATGGCTTCAGCTTCGGCAGCATTGGACGTGAAAGGCTTTTCCAATAGAACGTGTTTGCCGGCTTCATTCTGTTAGCTCAGTGCTGAGGACAACGCGGTCTGCCCACCTTTGACCGCTTTAGACGCCCACTCGTAATGTAGACCATTTGGTGTTGAGATGTAGACAAAATCAATCTCGGGATCTGCCAGCAGTGCTTCGTACGAGCCGTAATGCTTCTGAAATTTGTATGTGCTGGCTTGTGATTTTGCAGTGGATTCATCACGAGAGGCTATTGCGTACAAGATAACGCCAGGATGTGTTTCGGCAGGATGAATGGCTGGCAACGGTCAGCGTGGTCGAAATTGAGGTCCGTGGAATATACCAGCTGCGGCATTGATTTGAGCTGAGGACAGCACACCCATCTTCAAAGCATTGGGCTGCTTCTTGGTTGCTGGATGTAGCCATGAGTTGGCATATTGGTACATAAACGTGTAGGCTTGGACAACGAGCGCCATGTTGATTTGTGTCTACTATGTTTACTAGAAATTGAGTGGAATAATCGCGCTGGAAGCAACGTTTTGAGACTCGACTCTTCGTTGTATAGCACCAGCACCAACATTTTTGTCACCGCGTGGAAGCTGCATACTTATCTGGCGTCATCATATCATCATGGCATGTGAAAGAGGAACGGGGAAGGAAATTGGATGGATCATCTTCCCGCTACAGCTGGTATTATTGCTTTCAATTACTGAAAGAGCTGGGAGCAGGGGCATTGGTAACAAGCAGCATATGCGGAGGAAAGATCCAGAGCACACGACAGCAGTTTTGGGAGATTCCAAGGAACTGAACACCGGAAATCAGGAGTTCTCGAGAAACGAACATCGATGTTGTGCCAACTTATCGAGTTCGACTCAAGTGCCTTTATGCATGCAGACACTCGTAATCTTCTTCGTAAGTCTTTGCACGATACTCCGTACTTTTGGCTTGAGGTTGTGGTGGTGCTGTGTCCTTGCACAAATCGACTGGTGTTGGAGAGAAATGAACGAGCAGAAATGGTGGCAGCCACAAAATAGTCCACCGTGCGTTGCGCCTGCCAACAGCTTCACCGGGACGCGGCCTTGCCCGCTCCGTTGGGCAACTGCAACCAGAGTTCTATCCACCAAACGCCTGCATCAACCGGAGAAGCACGCTTTCCACGATGTGCAAATTCATGAGTTGTACCCTACCATCATGCCATGTCAAGCAGTGTCACAACTTTGTGCGTTGACTTGAGAAATCCAAGTGATGGAGCCATTGTGGCGACCAGTAATTCGGAACTTTTTGCCAATCTCTCATCATACTACCGGTGATACACAGGCCAGTGAGGTGTAAGATCTGCCAAACGAAGTCTGTGATAGTGCTCATGATCTTTTTTAGCTTTGCGCAACATCCTCAAAGGTTCTGCTCATGTTGCCGGTGGACGTGATTCAATGGCGAAGACCTCTAGCTACGTACATACAGTCTTCTTTCGAGGTGCAATCTGGGGCATTGAGGCGAGTCGAATGAAGTATTGCTTCGCCCCCAAGAGAGGTCAGGCAGCTGCAAATGGTGGAGGTCAGACCGGATGAGCGATCTTGTGGTCGCACAAGGATTTTACACAGGCTTGAAGATGTGCCAGCCGAGAGTGTTGGTATCCGAGCAGAGAGACCAATATGAGAGTGCCAAAGTTAAGGTAATATTGTCATAAGCCACCAATACTGCGAGTCGTAGCTTCCGCACGATCTGGGCCAGCACCTGTTAATAAACCAATTGAAATCAAGGATTTGCGGAGGACTCTCTCACTTCCAACCCGTATTTCATCAACACAAATCTTAATACTTAACGTTCTCCTTATTGTGAGCTACTTACGTATGCATCAATTCATCATCCGACAACAGGCATGTCAATAACGAAAGGATTGAATTGATACATTCATATAAGTCTGGTTGCACAACAACAACTCAAGCTCCATGTTAGATCTCGGCAGAGTATTCAAAGTTGAAGAAAAAGTACGTACATACGTAGTTATACAAAGGTAAGAACATTGCAATCTATCCGCCCTCGCACTCCAGAAGAGTGTGCAAAGTGTCTCCTTGTCAGGGCCAGCCTACTTGGTGTCGAAGCATCGAATCTTACATACACCTTTGACACCTCCTTATCCACAAGCATTCAGCCGACTATTTGTTCCATCACCCTGTTGCAAGCTAGTTGATGGCGAAGTGTACTCATCTTGGTCAATACAAGCCGGGACAGATGACTGCGACTAATGCACCTTTGCAAGTTGTAGCAATCGAAGCGACAACGCCATAGCATAGAGGATGTTACCACTGATTGATGGCCACCAATCAACCATGTTGGATAGCAGGCCTTGTCTGGGCGAGAACGAACTCTCCTTCAGCAGACCTGGCTTTCAAGAACTCCCACAGACTCATTTGTGTCTTTCTACCACCTTCTCGACTCTTGCGTAACTTGAACTGCATTCCTTTGGCCAGTACTCAATGCACCTCCTTGCTGTCTTGTCTTTTCAAATTCTCGAACCAATATTTCGCAATTGACTTCGGTGCAAAGCCGCTTTCTTCTTTCAACCGGTAACTTATCAGCGAAGGTCAACCCACTAGCTCTTTCCACCGCCTCTAACGGGACCTCAAACTCTTTCAAGCTCTTTGAATTGGGTATCTCGGTGTTTGGAAGCACGAATGCAGCAAGAGCCACTCTCCCTGTAGGACTGTTGAAAGCCTCCTCACCATATATCACTTTGTAGAAGTGCGTCGGCACTGCGATGTTGGGTGGATTGCCAATAACTTCGTAGCTAACCCTCCACTTGCCATCTGGATATTGTTTAGGAAGGTATAGAGGACCTGTAACAACTCGCACACTCGGATATTGTTTTGTCAGATTGCGACAGAACTCTTCAAAGTGCGCCCAATAGTCTCTGTTGAAGCCGTCCCCAACTTGTGGACACATGTTGCTCAATACGAATGTGCTATCCATAGCGTCTTGACTCCATTTTGCATCTGCAGCAGGAACTTGATGTCCTCTGTCGTAGCCAGACCGGAAGTAGTCATGAAGTTTTGCACGAAACATGGGAGGAACGGTGGCATCTTCGTAGAAAGCACTGTTGCGGCGGGAACCGTTGTTTTGAGCGAGAGATTGTGGGGTGAAATGTTCAGCTACCCAATGAGGGTTTCGGGTTTGGCGGTTGTAGGACGATGTGTGAGAAGGAGTGAGATTTACGTCGGCAATGGGCGGGGTAAGGCCATATTTGAGCACGCCGGATGGATTGACTGGTGTTCTGGGAAGGCTGGAAGTTGGTAGTTGTGCAAGGACTGGTACAGGAATTGGTTGTGGTGCTTGTGCTCCAAGAGGACTCGTTGGTTGTGGGGTTGTGAGAGGAGGAACAGATGTCGTTTTCTGTGACCGTGAAGAGTAAACTAGAGCTGTGAGGGATGCTCCTGCCGCAGCTGAACCAGCAGCAATCAATGCCAACGTCGATTTTGACATTGTTGTCGATGAAAGGACAGATAGAAGGAATACAAAACCACAACGCCAAATCAGATCAGCTCAGTTCATACATTAGCGTCAAAACTATCATCTGCATTGCCCCAGATGATCTGGAGGCATTAACTTGAAATGCAGGTAACTCGTGTCGCTGATGCCTGCACAACCGATAAAGAGACACCTGCGAGGTCCTTGTATGGGCTCACGTGGAGTGTACCCAGTGATCCGGACCGCGTGAGGTCGGCTGCGGTGCAACCAAGGATCAATTAAGCCTTAGTTTGGCGCCTACCGAGCTTGCCCGCATGCGTTCTCCGACACTTTGCTCTCTCCGTCATAGGTAGATCGTGAAATCTGCAAGTGCAGGTGATCTTAAGGTCCTCGAACCATTTTTATTGTAGAGTACTGTACAGACGTGCAGTGTTCCTGTGATGTTCTTAATACTAACCACATAATTTCTTGAATACTCCACACACGACTGTATGCCTGGTGCCTTTGTCCATACTACAACTTCTTTAACCTAGCATACTACAGCTATACCATAGTTCACCCGTCCCTTGCATGTCGCTAGGTGCTAAGAATCGTAAGGATGGGACTCGAAAATGATACTCGAGGATGGATCATGACAGCCGTCAGCGGCATCGGTACGACATGTTCCTACCCATATGTACACCACGTTTAACATTTTGCAGCATGCTGCTTCGGCGCGAGCATTATCTGCGTCGACATCATTGTCAGGAAGTTCCCTCACATGCACGACTTTTCCATTTCTGAAAGTGACACCTTCCTCTCTGCATCTCTCAGTCTGAGCTTCGGCGTGATGGTATGATAGTCGCTTGACAGTCAGCGATCGGCACTAATTGTTGTTTCAGCTTTTTTCGTCGCTATACTCCATGTTACCACAGTCGAAAATGTACTTAGTGGACGGAGGGTATTCCCCACGACAAGCCTCATTTCTGCTCATCGGACTTTTCCTTGCTGGGGTTGTTGTGATTCGAGTGGTTTCAGGCATACTACATCGTTTCATACCTTCTCATGTTGTGGATTGCGACCACACCCACGATGAGGAAGAGGCGAGGGTGAAGCACTCCGCCGAAATGGAGGAACATTACCACGATCACGACGAGAATACTCCACTGTTATCACGCAGATCGAGTAACCCTGCGCCGCAACACCGACCCTCGTTAGCCAAAGCACGCGAGAATGGATCTTCAATAAGGGCGGGTAGTCGAAGAACATTAGGGCTTGGTAGAACTCTTTCCAGGACGTTTACGAAGTATGTTCAAGGGCAGGAAGACAATTGCGATGAGACAGGCCCTTGCAAAGGATTTTCCGATCCTTGCGGACAAGAGTGCTTTCGCGTTCTGCAAAGGCGAACTTCTGCTCCCACATTGCGCGGCACTATGCACAGACAGCCTACCTGGGCCACTACGACTGTCGATAAGCCGGTGCCGGAGGAAGAAGTAGAATCAGACACTGATACCGAAGCCCATTCGCCACACGGTGCTAGCCGGTCACGAGCTCAGTCAAGTGCCAAAAGTGCCCCTGCCGACACGATACAACCACACTCGCACTCTCACAATTCTCATCATCCGGAGCATGGGCATGAAACGTCACAGGGTAAGCGATGTCATTCAACACATTCGCACGTAGCCTCTGAGGGAGTAGAACACCACCATCACGTTCCGACTAATGCATTTATGTCAATTGGCTTGCAAACATCAATAGCTATCGCCTTGCACAAAGCGCCAGAAGGTTTCATCACTTACGCTACAAACCATGCAAATCCTACGCTTGGTTTCGCCGTGTTCATGGCTTTGTTCATTCACAACATTACAGAAGGGTTCGCAATGTCCCTACCACTGTATCTTGCTCTTAACTCACGTACCAAAGCCATTATCTGGGCATCGTTCTTGGGTGGAGCTTCACAGCCGCTGGGCGCTGGCGTCGCAGCATTGTGGTTCAAAGTTGCCCAAAAGAGTGGACATGGGGCGCCAGATGAAGCTATATATGGGTGCATGTTCGCGATCACGGCGGGCATTATGACAAGTGTCGCCATATCTTTATTCTCGGAGAGCCTGCAATTGAGCCACAAGAAAGGTATTTGTATAGCGTTTGCGTTTGTTGGAATGGGCATCTTGGGTATCAGCACGGCGCTAACAGCGAAATGAAACTGGACAAGTAGTCGAGAGGATTGACGGCTACAGCTGTATAGACCTTATCCTTATTACTGCTTCGAATTTTTCTGTTCACTGTTGTCGTACTCGTAGCATGATTCGGAGAGGATATACGTAACTAGTAGTTTTGCCAAGGAAAAAGTTGCAAGTGGTCGGAGCAGTAAAGCCGAACATTGCGACATGCCAGATGCGAATTGCAAATTAAATCGTATATGGGCAAGTCACTCAGCGAAATGACACAGATCAGTTTGGTCGATTCCGGCCGTCTCTCTGCTCTGCTCCATGAGGCGCTGACATGGAATGACAAGATCTCATCGATCATGGTGTCGGCACAGAACGGATCGATCCTAGCCTATGCTTTCCGCCAGCAGACGCCGTCTGTCAAAGCGATGCGAACACGATCCACGACAGCCACCACAGCATATGCCGTTGCGCAACAGGACGTACTCGTCTTCGAAGCTCAAAGGACAGGGGCGTTGACAGTCATTTCTGCCATCGCTGACCAGATCCTATTGGCTGTAACAGGGCCAGAGCCTCAAGATATCGACCCTTACGAGAAGACAGTTCACGAGGCGGTTGCGCAAGACGAAGCACAGATTGCGGACGAATCTCACGAAACAGACCCAGACACAACTCGAATGCACTCGGAGCTTGAGGCCGTGAACCAAGAGCTGGCAGGAATGCTGCGGAGTGAACTGGCCGGAATGAAATGGCCCCAAGACATTTGACAAGAGCAATTGAATGTTCCTTCTTTGTACAAGTGATCGCTGCGTCCTTGTCATCTCGAATAACTCAACAACTGAGCGTTGCGACGACACTACCTATCTGTAAAGTTATAGCGCTGCGAAGGACAGACTGCGCTCGGACAAAACCCGCTCGCAAGCTCCGCAAGTTCTTCGACCACGTTTTACGGCCCCGCGCAGGGATCCACAAAACGTTTGAGCTGGTGCTCCCGGCAAATATGCCTGCTTCCTTGACTGTCAAAGACATGTCTACAGGTCGCAACCCTTACGACATTAACACCCCGGAAAGCACTCTATCGTCATCTTGAAAGGTTCTGATAATTTGGATAGTATTGGATAAGAGACGATCGATATTCAAGAGGCGCACGCAGCGCCAAGCGCCATCATGTTGTGCGTACCTGCATACTGTTGCTTCAACCTGCTTCTTGCTGATCTTGTCCTTGCACAGCGCTATACCTCCTCCGCCCCGTTACCCGACGGCTAATGGCATGCCGCCTGTACCTCTGGAGCTTGCGAATCTGCTATCCCACCCAGAAGGACCTGAGTACAGCTTTCAATCAGGCGAAGGTATGCGAACAAGACTGAATTTGCATCGAGTCTGATACGATCAGGAACCTATGTCCTTCGAGACGATCTCCAGCTAGCCACTCCTCCACCTCACCCTTCAGAAACTCCCGTGGTGAATCCTAATCCTCTTGCAACCTCTACTCATCCTCCTACAAGTGGGGTCAAGCTTTCTGTTCTGACCTTGAACCCACGTCAAGTTCGGCCGCAGCTTCCCAAAGCCAACACGACCACCGGTAATCTGCTACGCTGGCGCACTCTAGGAAGGCAAGAGACTGTTAAATCGAAAGACCCTAGAGACGGGAAAGATACCAAGGAGATTGAAAAAGATGCTACCCTATCGTCAGATGCGGATAGCGATAAGAGCATACCGTATGATTCCAGCGCAAGCACCAAATCCTCTGGTCCTCCTGCTTTTGGTGAAGGAAACGCAGCTTTGGTGCCAATCGTCTCAAGAGACGCGCTCAAAAGAAGGAAGCCAAAAAACAATATGGTGAAAAGCAACTCCTCCTTTGTCTCGCGCGTGATCCCTCACGATCATCTAACCAAGCGGCTTGCCGAGCGGGATCCCGGTGGAACATTCGCCTTCATCAACATCAATCGTGCTTTCCAGTGGCTGGATATATCTTCTAGCTTGAAAGCGGAACCTTTAACAAAAATACTATTCACGCGAGCACATATGCTATGCCACGACGTGAACCAAATAACAAAGGATGAGACTCACATTGATGTTATTATGGGCTCTTCAGCCAGCGACATCATTTGGTACGAGCCCATGACACAGAAATACGCACGAATCAACAAATATGGCATCATAAACAGCACGCCTGTATCCAAGATCAAATGGCTTCCTGGTTCTGAGAACCACTTCTTAGCTGCTCACCAAGATGGATCGCTGGTGGTATACGACAAGGAGAAGGAAGATGCCCCCTTTGTCCCGGAAGATGTGATCGATGAAGCCATCAGCATTGAGGATGACATAGATTCAACTCTAAAGATCACCAAGAGTGTGAATTCATCCAACCAGAAAACGAACCCTGTGGCATCCTGGAAACTATCTTCACAACCTATTAACGACTTTGCCTTTTCACCCAACAATCGGCACTTAGCTGTGGTGGCGGAGGATGGGTATTTGCGGGTGATCGACTATCTCAAAGAAACACTAACAGATGTTTTCTCATCTTATTACGGAGGTTTCACATGTGTTTGTTGGTCGCCTGACGGAAAGTACATTTTGACTGGTGGACAGGATGATCTGGTTACGATCTGGTCTCTGCCTGATAGACAAATCGTAGCTCGTTGTCCCGGACACGACTCGTGGGTGACTGCAGTAGCCTTTGACCCTTGGCGTTGCGATGAAAAGACGTATCGTTTCGGCAGTGTTGGCGATGACTGTAAATTACTTCTTTGGGATTTCAATGTAGGCATGTTGCATAGGCCCAAAGGTGCATTGGCACGAGCTCGAGGAAGTGTCTCGGGTCAATCGATGTCATTGGCCAGATACAGGACGGAAAGTATCAGCGTCAATAGAATAAGATCTGACTCGAACAGGACGCAGAGCATGCAAGAACAGGACGAGGATGAAGCAGTGCTCATCAACCACGTCGTCGAGCCTCGAGCCAGAACGGCACAGCTTCCACCTGTCATGGTAAAGACAGTTGATCCCCATCCACTGTGCAGTCTTGTGTTTGAGCAGGATTGCATCGTCACTTCGTGTCAAGAGGGTCATCTGAGGATGTGGGACCGGCCAGCACGGGATGGCGGCAGCGCAAGCCATGTCAATGTCAGTGGCAAATAGTTTGCGCGGTAAGAACCAGACCTCCGACCCATCTGTCGATACAGCTTTCCAGCCGGAAAAGGAGTATTGTACAGTTTGTACATCACAAAACTTGCCACGTGCGCAGACATAAGACATTGCTGAGTTGCATCTTCTTATGTCAAGAACAACTTCAACTTACAATATATGGCCTGCATGCAGATGTAAACCTGTGTTGTGTTTCCATCGGTACTAAGGACATTTCGGTGGGCTGCTGCGCAAAAAGGCGCAGTAAAGTTGATCACTTATCGAAGATACGAGGCTGAGAAATGTCTGCTACAAAGCGATCCAGGCAACACTATTTGTGACGCGGAGTATTAGCTGCAGCACATCTTGCTTGAAACACAGCCCACTGCTGAGCTTCGTGTTACTGTCTCGTGAGAACACAAACACCAGAGCACAAAGCAAAGCTTGCATTCAGTGTAAGGGTATGTTGGAGGACCAGCGATCAGCAAGTAGCCTACCTGGACAACTCAGCAAAGTCGGTATGCTGCTTTTGGGGGCAGGCAAGGCCAGCAAGTAGTCGAGCCTGATCTTACAGCGTGCATGAGATGGACAAGGAATGCTCCTGCTATGATGGAAGCTTGCACGGTAAGATTCAGGCGCAACACAAAGAATGATAGCAGGACGAGGAACTGGCATCTGGGCGTCTTTCTGAAATTTTCCTCGTCGGCAATAGGACAGTGAGGATAGAGATGTTTTGACATGGCGTAATTCCCAGTACATAGTGGATCGTCTAGGGTCTTCGGGCTGAGGAAGTAGGATTTCCAACCACTAGAGCATGCACACCGGTGCTTTGTCGGTGGCACTCAATGCACAGCAATATTTATTGTAAGGGTCAGTCTGTCGGTGCCGTGATTGATTGGCCAGTGATGGTCGAATTTTCATGTTATCAAGATCTGAGGCGTTCTTTATCTATAAAATATTTGGAAAAGCGAACTTTTTCCGCACTGTCAGGGATTTATCGCATAGTGGATGACATAAACAGCAAATGATATGACGCTTCGCTTCTTAGGCGACATGGGCCTCGTCGTGTTTCATCAGCTGAAACCACGAGATTTGTTGACTGTGTAACGAACAGTGGCAGTTTGTACAATACAGCGCTATCTGAAGCAGTTGGACCAACGCTTGTGCCCACCATCAGCTCGGGACTGTGCGCGAATCGCTACCATCGGACTCGCCTGCCCGTCCCTTTAGTCCCTCAAGACTGATGTCGTTATCGCATTTTTATGCTTTGTTCTTTATGCAGTTTCTCAGTCACGCACCCACAGCTCAGCGTGTCTGACATACATGTCATGTCCATTCTTTTCGACTGCTGCTTTTCCACAGAGTAGGCATATTCTGTAATCTCGATTTCTTTGTCTCACAAGGCCCTGCATTTTCGTCGCTCTTTTAATACACTGTGAAATCGACCTTCTCTTCTATCCGAGTCGTAGCAGCCGTCGTGCAGGCCGACATGATCCAATCCTCACCATAAAGTACATGAGTTCTGCTTATAGCTCGATCGCATACATTGTTGGTCTTCGCGCCCATCTTGCTACCAGTCCATGGCCTTCAAATTCCTCAGTGCTCACACGGGCACAAGCGGTTCCAGTAACAGTGTCAAACTATTTGAAATTCGGCTGGACAATGACTACATCGTCTTTCGAGGCGGATCGGACGAGGCAGGAAGCGCTCGGTTGGCAGGTGAATTGGCTTTGTGTCTAACAGATGCCATGGCAATCACCGGCATCACTCTGACATTGAGTGGTATAGTACATATGTGGTAAGTGTCCCACGGTCTCTGGCATTTATGTGTGCAACACAGTCAGTCGAGCCGTATCTCGAATGTCATCCGAAGTGTGGCACAGGCAACTGACGAGACATAGCTACAACACGACCTCCACCTCCGCCTTATCCGGTAGGAGAAGTGCCTCGAAGGAGGTTACATTCTTTGAGAAGAGTTGGACATTTCGAGATCCTGGCAAGGGTCGGACAGAAAACCTCCCCAGCGACAACTACACATGGCCCTTCGAACTGATTCTTGATGGCACGCTACCTGAGAGTGTGGAAGGTATGAAGGACGCATACGTTGTGTATAGATTCAAGGCCGAGATCGGTCGCAAAAGAGCCAAAGATGTTGTTGTCAGAAAACCACTTCGAATCGTACGCACTCTGGGTCCAAGCGCACTCGAATTGAGTCATGCTATGAGCATCGAGAATATCTGGCCCAACAAGGTTGAATACTCAATCAGCACACCCAGTAAAGCTGTTGTGTTCGGTTCCTTCCTGCAGCTTGATTTCAGACTTGTGCCACTTCTCAAGGGATTGAAGATTGGGAATATCACCACACAATTAAAGGAAGAGCAGGAATTTGTGCTTGACCCAGAATGGGGTATCACGGCGCTAAATGGTGGCCGCATAAAGGACGAACGACTAGTAGTGTATGACATCCACATTCCTGACCCAGAGTCGGACTTGCAGATCCTCGAGGAAGCAGCCGAAGGATTTCAGTTCTCGCGATACCTTGAGCTCCCGAAGACCTTGTCAAAGTGTATGCAGGACTGCAGTGTGAAAGGAATCAAGATTCGACACAAGGTCACGTTCAATGTCCAGCTCCTCAACCCAGATGGTCACGTATCGGAGCTACGAGCAAACTTGCCAGTTTCGTTATACATTTCGGAGAGTTTACCATTGAACGAGAACAATGACCTGGTTGATCAGACACCTCGGGCAGGACGAGCAGCAGTCGAGAATGACATTCTCCATTCGGCACCACCTGTATACGGTGAGCATCAATTCGATCAGCTGTATTCGGACGTTGATCCCAGTGGATATCGCACGCCTGGAGCAGCATTATCAGGAACAGGCACACCGTATACGCAAAGCAGAAACATCTCATCTGAGAACTTGGCCAGCTTAGATGCTATTACAGCAGGACCGATGTCAGTGTCGCCGAACGCACTTCAGCATAGGTTGCAAGACCTGCGATTGAACGACCAGATATATTCTACGACCGCTCGGGAGAACCATGAAATTGTAGTAACCGCGAGCAGCTCACGACGCAATTCTCAAACTTATGTGAATGGGGACTATACTATACCCCAAAGCAGACCTGAGCTGCGCAATCGCGAGGGGTCTTACGAACATGATAGTGGGTTCAATAGTGCTCCTGACTCCAATGATATTTCGAGGAGAACGTCCAATGAAGATCAGGTACACACCTCCGGCACAGCTACACCTTTTCTCCGAACCGATCATTTCGAGGATCTATCCAAAGTACCCTCATATTCAACAGCAGTCAGAACACCTGTACCAAGAAGTGGTGGCGTCGGCGCAGAGCTACCTGCGTATGGAGCTTGTGTCGGTGAATCACTCCCAGCGATTCCTAAACCTCCTGCCAGTGCTCATCTACGGGAGTCACATGCATTATCCTACCCACCGCTTGGCACGCAGCATATGCGGCCGAGCGTGCCGAACCAGCATTCAGGTCACCCTCAAGATGAGGAGCGCAGACTGCGACTTATACAGCAGCGTGCTCGAAGTTAGCAACTTCTCCGGAAAATTGTGAGGCACGCAGATAGCAGCAAACATGTGACAATATGGCGTTAGGTGTGCTCGGTATGTAAGACCTGACGGGTAACGGAATAGCTTCGACAGGGTATGCGAAGCTGGCGAATGAAGGCAGATTGTTTTTTTTTTACTAAGAAAGATTATGATTGTGGTTACCTTGAAAGATGAGGTTATCGGCGTTCTACAATACGATGTGGTTCCGTAAGAAATCACCCATTCATGTGGCATTGATCATCTTACAGCTTGTACTTTAAATAGACTTGTGAAGTACAGTTACTCGACTTTTCTAAACTCCTGTGATTTATCGACTACAACCGTGTTCGCATTACGCACAAAATATACCATCTTTCCTATATCTTTTCGTGTAGCTCGGCGAACGTAATCAGCACGGCCATGACCATAACTCACAGAGTGGTCGACGATATGCTGTGGCCAGTAACGCGTCGATCAAGTGATACAGTAATCAAGCGGGATACTGCACAGGCACCATCCCTGCAAATCCTTTTTTACGTTCGGGGAAATTTCATCCGTGTCGATGAGTAATGGAGTAATAGGCTTGAGCTTCCTTTCTCTGACGCCTCTTCCAGCCCTAGCGGTTGGTCCCTGACGCCTCGGTTGCTTTTCGGGTTCTGAATGGTTGTGGTCTTTTCCCATGTTCGTTTAGGCTTGCCTCGGACCACAATGAGCCTCCTCTTCCATCACTGGCGATTGGGCTGCTCATCGTCGCAAGAGATCTTGGTACTTTCGGCTGTCCTACTCCTCATCCCTGCCACCAGCGTGCACATTATCTTCCTTCACTTCACTGCAGTCGCTCAGTCGACGACACTGCAGAATCTACGCCATGTCGCTCGCTCTGAGTCAACCACTAAATCGACGAATGTTATGATATAACCTCAACTTCTTTACCGAACATGTTTTGCAGATCCTGGCTCAACTTCCGCCATGTCTGTGACTGTACGACATCTAAATGCTGACAGCACATTCCTCTTGATCTTCTCGCATGAGGAGAAGCCATCCGCCCACCATCTCCGCTCTGCGAATGGTGCATTCAGTGTCCTCATTGATCCCTGGCTTGTCGGAAGTTCTATCATAAATGCGTCGTGGTTCGCGAGGTCCAACAGAGTGGTTCCAAGCGCAATTCGACACCTGTCAGAAATAGAAGAGCCTGATGTCGTCTTGATATCGCAGAACAAACCGGATCACTGCCATAAAGAGACCTTACTACAATTACGACCCGAAGCAAAATCTCTCATTGCTGCAGAGCCAGGCGCGGCGAAAGCTATCAAGAGTTGGAATCACTTTGATCCACACCGAGTGCGTGCGTTGGTGAAATATGATGCACGAGAACGATTTGGAAATACCTTACGTTTGCGTATCCCACCTTTAGGTCCTGATGGTCTATCCGGCGAGTTGAATATTGCCTTCATTCCTGCCAGAAACTATGTTACAGGATTACATAATGCTTTTGGCATTACTTATCAAGCACCTACTCGAATGAAAGCCCTAGCGTCTGTGGCAACAATCGATCTTCCAAGGAGGAACTTCTCTATGACATTCACACCCTTATCACTCCCAGCAGAAAGTCCTCTACCAATGTCATCCCCCGCCTTCGTTGGATCTATTACCTCGTCGCTTGCCCAACAACCATTCAAATCACGTTCTAGGACAATGAGAGAATATGAAGCTCTTGACTATTTGAGAGAACACGATCCGCATTTATCTTACTCTTACGACAAACAATTCCCAGAGTCCTTCTCGCTCAACGATCAGCTTAATCTGCGTCAATCCACTCTCAAAACTCATCACTCTACAAGTATACCACCAAATGACCAGGAGCCCGGAATCCATCCCGACATGACGACTTCTCCAAACACACCACCAACACCACCACTCTCCCCCACCACCTCATCAACCACTTCCTCCCACCGACCATCCGACCTCTCAGACACACTTCCGCTCCCACCAAGCAGCACATCCACACCCACATCCACGCCCACATTCACCCCCTCCCACGACCTCCAAACGCTCCACACCCACCCCGGCCGTCCCAAAGCCCTCTCCCTCCTCTACAGCCCCCACGGCCTCCCCCTAATCGATCTCCGCCCATACGTAGAAACACACCTCGTCCCACTCCCCGGCGCGTTGCCATTAACATGTCTCCTGCACAGCTTCGACAACGTCAGTAATCCCTGGTGGTTCGGTGGCAATATTATCACGGGTGCGAAGGGAGGGGCGGGGATTGCGAGGGCGTTGATGGCACGGACGTGGATTGGTGCGCATGATGAGGTTAAGGATGATCATGGGCTTGCGGTTAAGTTTTTAAGGTTTGAGAGGATTAGTGCTGAGGGGGTGAGGAGGAATCTGGATGGCGAGAAGGGCAACGGGAGGGGATACGATTGTGATGTGAGGGTTTTGGATGTTGGTGGGGAGGTTTGTCTTTGTAGTTGTGGTAGTAGTAGTAGTAGGATTGTGGAGGGGAGTGCAAGAGGAAAAGCATCAGATGTTAATATTGACAGAGTGGGATTGGGTCTGCGGATATGATAATGATCATGATTATGGAAGTATGCGGTTGTGGTAATGGAGTGGAAGAATACACATGGATACATGGATGGATGGATTTATGAGAGCTATGCGGTTCATGCTGTACATCAGTCAGCTACATACGTACATGAAGTAACGACATGGATGAAGTAAACACATACATACATAGATATATAAAATACGCAGATACGAATCCGAATGGGCAAAAAGCACTTCAAAAGGGGCATAATAATACCTAGCACCTAGGTACGTAGCTACCCAGGTATGAACGTACCTAACCCCATGTCAACTAGTAAGTAAGTACGAGATAAGGACCTACCTACATGTACTCACACAAGTCATCGACGTGAGACCGGTATGTAGGCAGGGATGGGGCGTGTATGTACGTGTGAGGGTCTGGTGCTAGCTACGTAGCTGCAAATAACATTAACGGTTGGATACGTACCTTAGGTAAGGCTTATCTAGGGTATATACACAAAACATTAATCAATCGCAAGCGGTTATATTTGTTGTTTATGCTTATGCTTGTAATGAAATCAAAGATTTACACGTGACGTGACGTGACGTGACTTGTGTTAGGGTTTGGTGGTCTCTAGCTTAGATGCTTAGTAGTTACTGTACTGTACGTACGTGGTCAATTGGGTATATGTGTATACGTACGTATATGGTTAACGGTGAGTGACTGGGATTACAGTATGTGGTGCTTTTTTTTATTGTTGGAGGGGATGGATGGGGAGGGGAGGGTGGATGGAGATGTAGGTAGGTAGGTAGGTAGGTAGGTAGGTAGGTAGGTAGGTAGGTAGGTAGGTATATCTACATATACGTATAGAGGCAGAGAGAAGGAGAGAATAGTAGTATTGTGTTTTCGAAGTAAGGGTCATCCGCTGGTAGTCTTGTTCGGTATTTGCATGAACTACGTATATAGAGTTAAGTAGGGTAGAGTAGAGTAGAAAGGAACAGCTCGAAGGAAAACTTCCGATCTGAATGGACAGGGATATTTATGGCTTGTATTGTGTTCAAATCCATTTTGCTAACGTCACCAATATAAGTACCTAAATATCTAATCTGACATGATACGTATGGATAAGAAACAGTCGAATGCTGTGTTTCGTGTAGGCAGATAGACACTCACCTGCAAGCCGGAGACAAACAGAACCAGGACGACCACTAAGATATCGATTGAAGATGAGTCGTGGAAGGGGAACATGAGATTGAAGCCACGTAGAGAATCTTGCGAGGACTGATTGGGATGTAGTGATGTACGGGTGCGAGGTGAGCATTATTTATATCTGTGTGTTGTGAGATGGTCGTCAGGCGTGGTGATGGTACACGCCTTGAGTATCGTGAGGATGCAAACTAGAACAATGTTATTGTGGGACGGCGATATAGGCAGGGTAAGTAGGGATGCTTGGAGATCAGCATATAGCGTATACGTAGTTGCTTCTCGTGGTAAGTAGGATAAGCCACTGTGGTGTGGACTTTATACTTCATTGTGATACGGATAAATGACTGTTTGATGGTAGTAAACGCTCGGATTGCTTGGCTTATTAATGTTGTGAGAATGAGCTCAATTTTTCCCTCTGAAGAATATGAGAGGTGGCTCTGGCGTAGATCGTTACAGGATTGGCAGTTGGCAGAGGATATTATTGAAAGTATAGGGCCGACTATCTCGAGGACGACTCAGTGCATGCCGCATCTACTCCGATCATTATGCTTGTGTATCCGGGTGCTGATAGTCGCCTGTACGATTGGTTTGTGCATCTGCTAGTCTGTTGGCTGGTAGCGTGAATGCCAAAGCATGGCTTCGACAGCACCTGTCTGAGCTTGTGTTCCTACTCACCCACAACCAGTCCACTCAGATTTAACGGACTTCTTTGTGTTGTTGTTGTTTCCAGGCAAGAAGTGAACTCTTGAAGCAGGCTTTCACCTATGATATTCACCATTATGTCTTCCTCAATACTCGCATGCTAGTGGTCATGGTTTGCCATGCAAAGGTCTTGTTTCTGAATGTGTTGTAGATGTGTTCTTCGAACTTTGGCTCAATCTCAAATGCTTCCGAAGTACTTATCAGTTGCTGCTTTTGCACCATAAGGACGAAAACAGACTATCCAAGGCAATCTCTGTCACTCGCAGTATGGACGAGCGGAAGGTGTTGAGTATTGCTATAGGAAACAAAAAATGCAAGACTGACAAGTGCTGAGCAGAAGATGAACATCCAATGAGTCTCGGCTACAAGACCACGAAGAGAAACTGGCTCACTTACGCTGTTTTTGCACCAGTATGGACCGCAATGGTGACAAGTATTTCGGTAACTGGATAGAGTATTGCATCAAGATCCTCACTTACAGCAGTAAAGGAGTTGTGCGATATTGCTGGAAACTACACCTATCCAGGTAGTCGAGCTTCGCAGGAATTGAAGCATAAGAAGCCATGGTGCTGGGATACAGGATTGACGCATGACTCTTCCATAATGACCTTACTTTAGAGAGAGTAGGAGAAGTGATAGAGCTCAACCGATACTGTGGTTTCAACGCTGCGCAGCATACTGCATCTCGTTCAAGCTGAGGGTTTAATCATTCAGGATGAAGATCCCACCAGCACGGTTTTGCGGTTATATCAACCGACAGCAGGTCAGCTTCCTGGCCCGCGAGCTAATCGTGAGACATCCGGGACGACGATTCATCCTCATGCCAATCGACATCATAATATGGTGAAATGTTGGTTCAAGGTCGAACTCGAAGAACCATGTCAACTGAACGCGTCAAGAATGTGGGTACTAGAGGCTTCATGTCGAGCACTGCCTTCGTGTACTGTGAATGGATGTCTGTTCCCGCCCCATCACTGCTAAGATGTGGTTGGCGGGGCAAGTGGATACAGTTCTAAACAGTCTAGATGGCTGGTAATTGGATACGGGAGTGCTATCTGCACTCTTCGGCCCCGGTTTGCCAATGATTCCGGACGCGGTAGCCTGCTGTACTGTAATATGAGAACAGAAATGTACCCACTGTAAAGATTATGGATTGTGAAGGGGAAAGTACAGGTACTCGGTCGACCTGCTCTTACCTGTTTGGCTAGCGCTTTATTATTAGGCTAAAACCGGATTAGGAAATCCTTGCAATGGATGAATTAAGTAAGCCTGGCACGTGGCTGTTTCGAGTCAACCAGATTGGACTCGAATCGAGACTGGAGCGGGTTGTCGACAAGTATAGTACAGTGAGATAGGTTGCCGTCCGCGCCATACCCGGCGGGACAATGAGATCCCTAGGTTGCATCGGATTTCAGGCCACAAAGTTCCCATAAGAGCCCCGCCCAATTTGTAGAAACCATCGTTACAAATACTATAGTTGAAGAGAACTGATACAGATCATTGTATTCCAGTGTAACAGCCGTATTTTTAGAGCCATTGACTGTGCTGCTTACCTTTACATATCACTCAAACCGGCCTGCACCTGTTTCTCCCTTCGAACAATAAGTGTAAAACCACACAAACAGCAGCAGCATAACAAACACATCCAACCACTAAACATGAATCCCACCCCCAGCCAACATCAAGCATTAGCCATAAAACTGTTCCAAGAATGGGAAAAGGGAACACTAGATGCCGATAAGATCCTAGAGTTATTCTCAGCAGACGCAAAGTTCTTCATGCAAGGTCCAAACCACCCTCCTAACACCGGCCACAAACAGATCAAAGAAGGATTTGAGAATATCTTCAAACTGCTGAAAGATTTTTCGTACCGGATCGTCAATGTGGCTGAGAATGGGAATCTGATGTTCACTGAACGAGTTGAGAAATTTGTATGGGTAGGGAAGCATAATGTCGAAATGGGGGTGGTGAGCGTGAGTGAGGTTGGACCGGATGGCAAATTTGTTCGGTGGACAGATTATTCTGATTCAGCTCCCTTTATGCAGTCATAGCCACTGACTTGCTGATGTTAGAGATGGAGAGACTTTGAATGAAAAGATCGTATTTCGAGATAGTTGTTCTAGGACCTTGTAGCTGGTGCCCGGGGTGTACTATAGTCCCCTGGGCAAAGTGCTAATCATAGGATGACTGTAGGTTGACTGTATGATGACTGTAGCGTTGACGCAGTGTTGAATACTGTGTGTGGGATATGATATCTGAGCAATCACAGTAAACGTCGCGACAATCACCTCTTGGATCGATGTGGGATTGGCGAATCTAGCCCCGGTGGACGTATGGCCTGTGCTAGCCAGATGATGAGTACAAAGCATGGAAATGCCGGGACACTAGAAGCAGGCCGCTGACCCATCTCGTATGTAGGCTTGACGAGGGTTGCAATCTCTATGACGGTGAAAGAGCTTGATCTCGAGGTTGGCAAGACTAACAGATGCTGCAATTGAGATGTATTCAAGAAGTAGACTTCAAACAGTCCTGGTCTCCGTGGGATCAAGTTTTACTTTCGACTTGAGATTGGTCAACTCACCAACAGTAAATTAGAGAAGCTGTGTTGCCAGAATTAGAATTGTCCAATATGCGTCAACGATACCAAACGTCGCTATTAGATCAGCTGCAACAATACCCTAGGCACTCGACACCGAAAAACCTCTCCTCGTGCTCATTACTGAGTTTGAGAACGCCGATTCGGCTTGTAACGATGACCATGGTGATATCCAAGGTAGAGGTTCATCCGGCAACGACTCGACTCTTGGCCTGAACCTCGGAGTTGATTTCCGTGGTACATCTTCTGTTGCTTTCTGGCTTTCACATTTTGTGTAATCATCGGACTTACATATAGGCTACCTCGAGTAACAGGAAACTTGCTTCGAGTAGTGGAGGCTGAAACAAAAGATGGCAAGAACAGTCAAAATGTATGAGTCAACGATGTAGAAGAGCACATTACTGAGCAATGATCGAGCTTTGTTTTAACCAGTAACCATTAGTTGATGCAGTAATTTGTTGCAGAATAGGAGCATATCGCTGAGTTGTGATGGAGAAGCCCAGGTGAATCATCGCGCAGTCAGACGGCATAGGAGAGACCGGGGGAATCCTTGGTTCGCTCACAAAAAACATTTTGGATCCTCGTCTCGTGATCAGTTTTGGGATCAAGCCTCGTTGAGCTCTAACCTTTTGAGGAGCTAACTAGTGAATTGTGTACATCAGAATTGATACAGACGTGCAGAATAATGCCAAAAGAATCTTGCTGTGTTGGAGGACATGCCACAAGATTGCCTTCAGCGCCCCCAAAGAGTCGTGCATGTACTGTATTTTCACCAGTCACTAGGAGGAGGTCCATGAGTTCCACCAAACGGGCTGAGTCGAGCAAATACCTAGCCTGCCCCATCAGCCTTGGCACCACAAAAGACCGGGCCGCGGGTAATGATCTTAGTGCTGACCTCACGATGCGTTTCAAAAGGCTGCTCAATCAGGAAATGCTTGATGCTTTCTGCATCTAGCATTTTGAGCAAGCTTAGGTCCCTTGCTGCTACACCTGATATGGGAAGTACGCCTCACCTTGCCTTAGTCTCTGCTGGTGGAACATGGCCCATCTCTACAATGTAACCTCGGATAAAGAAGCCGTTGTAAATGCGAAGCATGCTCTCGGAATCTTCTTCAGGCCCTAGAACGCCTGGTCGAACTAATAAGGTCCCGTAGGTGGTGTCCCAGCCGACGGTTGAGCGGAAAATACAGCCTTCTCCAAACCTTGTCGTTCTTCATCTTGCCCGACACATTGTTCTCGCATCAGCCAATTTCGCACCAGCTTACTTCATTATGCTGTCTTCGGTTAGGCATGTCTTTGCCACTAACACTGACGATGGTCGATTGAGGAAGCAGGCCATGAGTTGTAGTATCGCATCTATCGAAAACCATAGAGGCACCGAGTGCTAGTTCGTTCTCCAGTAGTCTGCCACCAACTCTTCCAACTAAGATGATCATTGCGAAGGTGTACGGTCGCCTTCGAGATGGTGTACCGCAGTCCAGAGCGTGCTGACTTCTTAATGGTACGTTATCTCGCCATGGTCAATGGTCGTAGTTTGTGAATAATTGTCAGTTCGAAGGGGCCGACGGATGCTGGAAATAAACGTAGTTTTCTTTCGTAATTAAGGTTGATGCTCGATTTGACACAAGCCAGGCCAACTTTTGTGACTTGGACTGTCGGCATTATCTTTACGGAGCCTGCCACGGTATAATGGTTGCTCATTTATGACTTGGGATCCATCTCTTCTGGCGTCTGTCCATCTCCATCTCTACTTGGTTCGGGAAGGCCTTTACATTTCCCACCATATAAATGACCATTTCGTGCTGTTGTCCTTGTGAACTCTGTACCACAATGAGGGCATCGAGCTTTGGTTGCAGTTCCACTCTTCTCGCGTTGGTGGCGTAGAAGATTGCTGAATGTAGAGAACTGTCGTCCATTGCAACCATGCTCCCAGCACTGAGGCTTCTGCCGGTTGCCCATCATGTCACTTTCGTGTGAGGTTGATTCCAGAGCCGGCTGTGCCGTTGGGAAACCTAGCTGTGTTGACGACATCGATGGTAGTTGTGTCGTCCGGCTCTGACTGTACAACGTATCATTCAGATTGAGCATTGGTTCGGCAGTATTTGAAAGTTGCATGTCACCCCGGTTCGCGTTGTAGATGTTTGTGAGGTTGTACAGAGACTGCTGTTGTTGAAGCTGCCCAAAGCCTGCAGATGAATTCGTAGGGTCAAGGTATGCTTGCTGATGCATATAGGGAGTGGTGATAGAAGTGAAAGGGAACGGCTGACCTTGTGGATCTGATGCCGAAAAATCGATCGATGGTCTACTTGCTGGCTGCACCTGATGAACATGCTGTTTTGCATAAGCCAGCAAAGCCTGAGATCTGCTTGTGCTGCGATCTCTTGACACTACTGGTCTAGTATGTCGAATAGGTGTCCGATCTTTTGTGTTAGGCGACCTAGAGGGTTGTCGATGGAAAGCCTGTTGTGCCGCCCATCTCTGAGGTGGGGAATAAGACATCGACAGCGCTGTAGCGGGCACAGGTAGACCACCGCCTGTGCTCAGTTCATTGCCAGGTTGGCCTATCAAGATTTAGTGAGTCAGTCTACCAGCCTTGAAGGGCAGAAATACCTGCATATGGCTCATAGATGGCCGAGGAATAATGTGATGGAACAGAATTGAAATGATTTGATGGTTGACGTAGTAATGCAGTTGCCATACTTTTTAAGTCAGTCCAATGTCAATTTCTTGTCACATCAAGCGTACCTCTGTGGTGGTACTCGCTCAGCGAACTGATGTGGATATTGCGAGTCTTTATCGAAGAAGGGACGCCCACGAACAAGCGGTCCAGACAACTGGTATGAATCGCCGTCCAACGCTTGCTGACCCTCTTCGGCTCCGAGGATAGCAGTTTGAGCCTCTGGACGAGTTGAACCAAGACCAACTGCCTCGTGAGGCCGCTGTTCTATACCGCTGCGAGGTAGTGGGCGAATCTCGCTCCGCCCTAAATTAGCTGGCACGAAGGCCGAGGCTCGATCGTTGATCGTAGTGTCCTCTATATTGACGACCAAATATACTGCTCATTGGGTCTCCCAGTCGTACTGCCTGACGCGAGGGTATGAATTAGAAGTAATACTCGGACATACCAGCTTAAGTGACATGAACTTCCGTCGTTGGAGGCGTGTTAGTACCGCGACAAGCTCGAAACGGACAAGGTGCAAGTACAGTACATATGTGTGCTTAGAAACAGATATCTCGTGATATTCGTTTGAGGCTTAGACCATTGCAGGGTCGGAAATGGAGATAGTAAGCAGGGCTAGTCTGCCATCGCAAGTTTGGACAGAACGGGAGAGAGTCAACAAGCGAGGACAGCCTTTGTCACCAACACTTCTCAGGCACAAGTTAAGACGAACTTGTCAGCAAACACGCCCACTGCGAGGGAAGCATTTGCAGGGTATCAGTGGTGGCCTGAATCTAGACCGGTTCAGGAAGAGAGGGGAACGGTTACAAAGCACAGCACAAAGCTTAAAAAAGTATGGGAATACTGTGGACGGTTCCGATTAAGCCTGTGGAAACTTAGCAGGGCATTTCGACTCACAAGCGGCTCGAGCTTAACACATGGACTCCGGATTGGATAGTATATGGACCGTTAACCGACGAGATGGAGGAAGCAATTCGGGGTAATGTCACCCGTCTTATGACTGGGTAGCTCGGATCCTCCGGACATACGATTGAGGGTATAAATATGCGCATGCCCAACGTTCATCAACTCGGTTGGCGGGTGATCTTCAAGGCTCCCAATAGCCAGTCACGGTAACCATAAGGAGTAATGATCGGACGCCATTAATCATCTTCTCCAGGACTGCCAACGATAGAGCTGTCTGAGAAGTGCGATATGCAAACCATAGTGAGTCCTAACGCAGGCTAAAGTCGGCCAAGTCTTCGAAGCAAGATTACTTGCCTGTACTGGTTGGTTCAGCCTCGTTGTCGGACCCGAGGAGTGTGATTTCTCCGGCAGGTGTACAAGGACAAGTAACAGTGTGAAGGAGAGTTCGGCCCCAGATCTACGGAAGGCTAGATGTCGATCGAACGTGAGTGGATAGCTACCCGCGGGAAATGTGATCAGCGATTGGCTGAGGCTGGGGCCAAGTAGCGTGATGATGAAACAAAGGCAGAATTTGTTCTCCGGCCTGACTGCAATGACACGACCAAACTGACAGAAATCCAGCGTGGTGGCTGCCCCGTCCAGACGATTAGTGGCACATCGGACCGGTCGGGGTTGTTGAACGCCGTTGATGGAGCCCTCGACATTATTAATAGATTACTATCCACTCCAACCTGTGCTTCGCTTTTTTCTGAAGTACTCGCGAATTGCGTTGAGATGAGTTGAGTGGCCGCTATACAAGCTTTCACCGACGTTAAGGGAAGTGCCTGATGATGAGCTGTCGAGGCTACAAGTCAGAGCATTCGTAGAAGATGGTAATAACAATATCGGTGGTTGTGTAATCAAATCAATTTGCCATGCCGCTGGCGTAGATGTGTAATCATATACTCTTACTGCTTCCTCTCCAACGACGCGAGCGTATCTTCCTCGATTAAGACACAATTCTCCTGTGACGAAATGGTTGCACAGAAGAGTCAAGCTGCGAAGGCTCGGAAGTTTGCTTGCATCATTCCGTCCGATGGCTGAGTCAACTTGGCCGTAAACAAGCTCCAAAGGGATTGCAGATACTCACAAGCACTGCAGCAACTGACTGGCGTATGGATGGTTCGGTAGCGGAACGGATCTCGAACGGCAGATATCACAAATCAACTGGCGTGTCGCTGGTAATGTTGCTGTTACTGGTAATTATGAGGCTGATGTCACTGAGTATGTAGACATGTATTCGATACAGTAAAACTGATCATAGGTACTCGTGAGTACCGACGACCCTCCGACTGTCTATCAGAACAGATGCTCGATGCCTGACTGAATACTGGTACCTTGGTATACAGGTTGGTTTGAGAGCACGTGTGGAGAAGGTTTCATTACTAGGCTGCTGGATTGCGCTGCTGGGTGCCATGCCATGGCCATGCGCAGGTCAATGACTAAGCAAAAAAGAGATCGAAGCTACATCATCGGCTCCAAATGGCTGTCAACTTGAACCGCAGGCCGAGTCACTGGCACTGTTCACCATCTCACCTGATGTGACCACCATTCCATGATCGAAAGGACACGTCAATTCTTACATCGCAATTAATGTGGTGATAGACGTGCCAAAGATTATATTACTCCCATTTCTTCGTCCTCGTCGAACCAACTGCAACCACATCACCAGCAACATGGCTAACTTTATGGAAGAACTTTGGAACAGCATATTCACCCCTGGCACCACCCCAACCTTGCTTGTCGCTACAAATGCATCCTTCGCCGCTCTGCAGTTCGTACTGTTGATCCTCTTGTTGGCGACCTACAGCATACATTTCTTCATTTTATCACTATTGTCCGCAGGCTTGTGGTATGCCATTAATTGGTTCGCCCATGAACTACAAATAGAAAATGCAAAGGCCACAGACAAAGGCCAACAGGCGCAAAGGGCCAGGTCGCCTGAACCAGGGAGCGATACAGAGACGGAAACAATAGCGCCGACTCCATCCCCCCAAAAGTCCACGGTGGTCGGCGGTCCCAAATTGGCCGCCGAAACTACAGGCGCTCTCTTGCAGCCGAACCTGTCGGACGCCGCAGAGGATTTTAGACGGAGACGCAGTCTTGGTGATAGCAGTGGATACGTCAGCACTGATTCTGAATGGGAAAAGGTCAGTGAAGGTGGCAGCAAGAAGTAATCTGACCACACATCACAACTGCGGGGAAGGGAGACATCATCTCTCCTTGGCTAGTCAGAACAGATAGGTGCTCTAGTCGAATGAAAACAAGATACATGTTTGGATCGTCGGTGTGGTCTTCACGGAGTGGTCGTGATGTCCAGACATGTGCAGTGAGCCTGATATTCCCTGCCACTGTTCTGTTCATCCTGACCTCAACCACCGTTAGTGGCTTCGAAGCATAGATCGATCGTGGTCTTCCGTGCTCTTTGCATATCCAAGAACGTCCTTGTCTTTTTCACATTCGACAGCCAAAATTTGTTCGTTCTCCGCATCCAAGCCAGATTGTGATGCAGTCCATCTGCTGGCAATAATGGCCTCTAAGTTTGAGCCTGCATGCAATGCATCAGCGGGTCAAAGATCAGCACAAACCACAAACTGCAATTCTTCTAGAGTTTCTCGACCTCAATAAGCCGCTCCTCTGTTCCAGTTTAGCAATTCACGGCTACAATGCATTCCATCTATGCCAGACCATGTCAACCTCGTTGAGAACTGATTTTCTCACTCGTTCAGTATTCACCCCATCCTATTGATCAATGCTTGAAGAGTCTGCACCCAATCCTCCTTTTGACGACCCAGAAAAGGTCTTTCCTAGATATTAGTGGTATCTACCCAGACAGGATTGACACTCCCGGCTTATTGAAGTCTTAGCCAAATCCAAACTCCGTCCCCGTCATTGGTCTTACAGTATTCAATTCCGCCTGTACTCGCCAGGTATTCTCGCATCAAATTCCTTCGGCAGCCGCTGCTCTGCTCCCGTGCCCTTTGCCACTCTCTCCCAAGTTCCAACTCATCAATACCCAAGAGCGATACTCCAGAAATCCTACATGTGCATCCGCCATCTAACATTGAGTTTAATTTCACAAAAGAAGTCCAGCTTCAATCTTCCGGGCCTTCGCATAAGCCTTTGCATTTTAACGTCTCTCAACCGAGCGCCCACCGAACCATTACCAATCGAAATTTTGTCCAAACAAAAGGCCGAGATCTCGTTGACACTCCTACATTCTTCGGCTAGCAACCAAACCTCTATCTCTTTCGTATCTCATCTCCTTGATCTCGAGCTCTGATTTCGACGGTCCTTTTGTGCTGAAAATGTTATCTAACTATGATATGCACTTCGTTCAAGACCGACAAATCCTTGCCGAAAAATACAACATCCTCCTTCTCAAGTATCATTCCTATGCGCCGATGCACAAGAACCACCGAGACTCCTATCTGTGTGAGTAAGAAGAACAACCACATCCGCATCAGTCGCTTAAAAAATATCTCAACCCATGCATAGATAATGTAAAAACTCAGCGGCTCGGCAACACCTTACCTCCCGGCACCAACTCACAACTCCTCCGCAAAGTCTGCTTCTGATAGGCCTCCTCGTCATCTATTCACCGTCCCCAAAACGAAGTTCAGTATAACGCGAAATAAACAAAAAAAAAAGGCCTTTCAAAAGCCTCATTCGAAACCATTCGCCTCAATACTTCCCAATACTGTCCACCATCAGGAGTCCCCAACTCCCTCCCCTTACCAGCCAGCCAGCATCGCCATCAGCAGCAGCAGCATCACCAAGTCCAATTCTTCCCCGCCAACGAAAAAAAACAAGAACAATATGAAATAGCAACAGAAAAAACCGTGGCGTGATTTTCCATTCGCCACGTCCACCAAATACCTACCTGCCCACACTACACTACACTACGTAAAGTCCACCACACCTTGCCGCCAAAACACAGCTACCCTACCCTACCCTACCTTATCCACCACAACTGCTCCACTCGCGTATCTACATGTCACAACGCTGATACGATCTACTTCACTTTTACCTCACTGCATTTTTAATTCACGTTCCATCCCGTCCCATCGGGTATACGGATACATAAATATTCTTGTGTCACTTTGAACCAGAACGACAGCAGATACTTTAATAAGGATTGGGCGTCGTGCTAAAAGGAAGAGACTGCATCTCCGTACGGTTACGTTTGGTATATTGCTTGGTACAGTGAATCAGTCAATCTACCTACTGCAGATCCCTGCTCATGAGATGCAATTCTTATAATGTGATTCATTACAATACAGTACATAACTTAAGCTCATATCTCATCTCCCATCTTTACGTTCATTGGATTTCCACATACAAATTCATAACCACTCATACTAAGAACACAATCCAATCCAATCTACAAACCCCCCGCCGCAACCCGTCTAACAACCCTCCTAGCCCCCTCCCCAGTCACCGTAATCCTTCCCTCCGCCTCCAACCCCCGAACCGCCTCCTGAAACTCCACCCCCTCAACCTCCGCCGTCGCCCCCTCCGCAACAGCCCTATACAACTCCGCATACCGCACCATTCCACCATTTCTAACATCCTCATTCCCATCCAAGCCCATCAATATACTCCTCTTCAACTCCTCCTTTCTGCGTCTCTCGCTTGCGCCGCCACCTTCACTGAGAAGGCCCATGTCGATCAAGCCTGTTCGTGCGTCTGTAGCGGAGGCTTTGATGGCGGATTTGATGAGGCGGACTGCTTCTTGGACGTCGGTTTCGTCGACGGTTAGGGAGAGGCGCATTTTGGCATGTGCTTCGGAGAGGCGGATCATGGATTCGAGTTGGCGGGTTGTGGCGGTTATGCGGCGGTCGGAAGCGTGGATGTTGTTGCCTAGGTTTCGCATTGCGACGTATGCTTCTGTCAAGGCGTTGGCGGCTGGTGGTGTGATTTTGGGATGAACGTTTGAGCGTGCGTGAGAGATGTAAAGGGTTAGAAATTCGATTGGCTTGGGATCGTGTTAGTATCGCTGATTGATGTTGGTTGAAGATAAGGACTTACTAGAATCTCCTCTGGACTTGCATTCTCGGGTGTGTCTTCCAGATACATGCCTACCAAATGCTTCGCAAGTCGACGGTCGTTAGCTTCGTCGATACGATCTAGCACTAGATAGACAAGGTCGAATCGAGATAGGAGTGTTGGTGGTAGATCAATATTTTGTGGTACTGGTA
>Ga0115842_100037_pt1 | contig 37090 bp, 32 predicted proteins | sample InSIn2SAF170_2_FD_83856 | JGI IMG/M metagenome (GOLD analysis project Ga0115842, IMG submission 83856)
GTACATACAATTATCAGGTCTTGATGGACAGCTATCAAAGTACGCACGTGTGTTAACATGGTGACCGATCAGTTGTGCATGTAAAAACGTACATATGAATGAAGTCTGAGAACTTTCTAGAACTCTAGAGTCCTCGAGTCGCCTGTTCCCGGAACACAAAGCCAAGGCCTCTCAGAGGACAATAAATACCGTACGATCGTTGTAGGCGATGTGCTGTGACTTGTATAAATTTCACGTTTGGAACGGGCCATTAGCGAAGGTCGCGGACGATTCTCTTTGCTCAGAGCATATTCATAGGAGACAGTGAGTGTGACCAAGAGACAGCCTTACACTGACCATGTGCTTGGTATGCTACGTACTCATCCGTCGATGACTGTCCAGACTTCGAAAAATCATTTCAGGGGCACCTGCAACTTCACTGTGAAAATCACTCGACAGCACCCTGAAGCCGAGGAGCAGATAACCCTGGATTGATCGGTGAACACAGCTAAGAGTTAGAGTTGTGTGTCAGTATGTCAAACTGTCAGGGTATGACCGAGTGGGTCTTTGTGTAGACTTGAGACTTGTTCAGGAGAGTCTGCGGAATTATGTACCAAATTGCTAAACTGTTTTCCGTTTGGCTGCTTACGGTGTAATCAGCTTGTGGCATACGCTTGCGCTGAACATGATGGAAATGACCCATGAGAGTATTCCGTACTGTGTTCAGATTGTGGTATACAATTGTTGGGTAGATTGATGAAAGGTTGCAATGGTTTCTAAAGACTTTGACAATAGCGTTAGTAGTCTAAATACAACTCCCGAGTGGAGATACGTCTGATCTGAAAGACTCTTTGCGCAGTGCCAAGTGAGTGACCAAGCACAGCTGAGGGAGATGTTTACCCACGCACCTTGGTATTTGTATCAGACACATACAACATCCTGGTCGACCTATTGTCTTGAAATTGTGCTTTGTACCAATATCCTTGTCTCAATAGGGGCATAGCCGTTCTAGAGACAGAAGGAAGCTGTCAGCCGTTTTGTACGACATCAGAAGAGCATCCATCGACGACACCATGCACCTTGAACCGAAGTGACATGGCCATCTGACAGCTGCAGTACACCCTAGGAGATTATGTGAGATCACGCCGACACCCCTCAATGAAGCTTGGAAGCCAGGCACCTGGATGCTATTGGATGTTCATCGGTTCCCAGAATGGTGACGATTCGCGCATCATTCCATCCTGAGTTGCGACCCTCAGAATGGCCTTTTGGCTTGAAACCGACGTAAAGGTAAATGGGATGAAGGTGCTTGTTTGGTGCAACTGAGGGAAGGTTACGAACCCGTTTCGGCTTGAATACACTGAGTAGCTGGTCCTGTCGATGACTGTCTCCATATAGCGGCAAGTGTCCTATCTGATCTTTAACAGCATGTCAACAAGCTTTCTGTCAGTGGTCATGTGGTTGTGATACGCTGCTTAAAGTCCAGAAGCTCAGTTGTGTAAAGGGGGGTCAAGGTTTGATCGAAATATGGCAAGGTCCAGGAATGCTAGTGGCAGTCTGGAGTGACGGCAGTGTGAGCTTTTGGTTTGGAACGCGTTCTTAACATAAGCCGTCTACGCTCTGTCAACCTTCTGTCTATTCTCACTTCATTCTCAGACCAGCCAGTATCTTACCCTGCACTTTAGCAAGGCTACACTCTTTTGTTTCTTACTTCACTACACTCTTTTGGACACACACTCTTTTGAACCGGCGCTCTTCCTTCCACCTCTACTAAACCCTTACCTAACACTTACATTACTCACGACCGCAATTCTGCCGATAACACCACAAACTTGTACAAGATGCTCTTGAAAATGACTCCGACACAAGAGAAGCCACTACTGGATATTGAAGGCTCACCTGTCAGTCCGATCTACGATGAGAAATCCAGTATCGTGCCCAGATGGAGTCAACCAGTGCCAACAAAGAGGAGATCAATCCGAGAGACGATGGTTACGCTTCAATGCATACTGCTCAATGTAGTCACCACTGTCAGCGTGGTGTTGATGAACAAAGTGTAAGTACTACATCTAACGTGAGATCCAGAACATCATCTAACAGTTACCAGCATATTCAGCGATCCACAACTCAAGAAGTGTCAGCTGTCGATTGCGGCATACCATTTTACCACAACTGCGATCGTCCTCTATCTAGCTACTGTGGTTGGCCTCTTTCCTGCCGTACGCGCCCCGATCCGCGCTATGATTCCAATAGCATCCTTCTTTGTCGGCTTTCTCCTGCTGGGCAACCTCTCACTCACATTCAACTCCCTCGGCTTCTACCAACTCTCCAAAGTCATGACAACACCGACTGTTGTGCTCCTTAACTTCATCCTCTTCGGCCTCACCATTAACAGATGGTCACTTGCAGCTGTAGTCAGCGTATGTTGCGGTGTGCTCCTCGTCACAACAACCGGCATGGCAGACAACGTTCTCGGCGCTCTGATCGCAGTAGCAGCGTTTACCGTGACAGCCCTCTACCAGATTTGGATCGGGAAGAAGATGGCAGATCTCAACATGTCCGCGAAACAACTCCTGCTGAACCAAGCGCCTGTTGGAGCGTGCATGTTGCTGCTACTAGTTCCATTCGTCGATACAGTACCGAATGTACTAGAAATTCCAGGCAACACACTCTACTACGTCGGTGCATCTGGTATCCTAGCAAGTCTCCTCAACCTGTCTCAATTCCTGATCATCGAACGTACAGACGCACTGGCTTTCAACATCATCTCGCAAGTCAAAACCATCATCATCCTGTCATTGAGCTGGTATTCTGAGGGACGAAATTTGACGATCATCGATATTCTTGGTGTCACTCTGACTTTGGGAGGTGCATATGCGTACTCAATGACTGCAGCCAAGAAATGAACCCCATCTGCACCACGAATAGGATTACAGACTCGATGACGAGGGAGTTCCGGAAGAAGACGGCTTCTTGATATGTTATCTTTCTTGAGGTGGCTTGCAATGCTATGCAATGCATTGAAATGAATAGCAAGACCAGCCAGTCTAGCACTGGTATAATGAACAGTTGGGGGTGACGCGCACGATGCTTTTTCGAAGTGCTACGAATAGTACTACCAGCAGGTACTTGCTTACTTATGATGATGAATGCATAACTTCAATTCAGTCCTTTCTTCGCTTACTTAACACCAACGAGAGAATACTCACGTGGAGAATTTATCATTTTCCTTGTAAACAAGAGACGTTCTGTGTAAGTATATGCCCGAATACATAGCGTGCTAAACACGCACGTGTGCTGACTACATACGTACGGCTATCGACTTGGAACTCGACCTACAGACGTAAGAGATAAACCTTTCGCTTGGAAACCTATATACGGAAGACCATGGCTCTACGTACAGGTGTTTGAGTAAAGATAAGTTGTCCAATTGTACGGATGCAGCGTCCTTACTATAGCACTTACACGTACTGTGACCAGGATTTGAATAAAAGTCCACCACCCCAACTCGTGGACATGTCAACAAACTGCTGACTTCGGCTACAGCAGATAGAACTACACGTAAGTATATACCGAGTAAGATACCATGTATATATACATATGTACGTAGAAGTCAAGGCTTGACATGCAAGTGATTAAATATGGAGTGAGACTTTATGTTAAAATGAGCTGGTGTATTTATTCACTGATGCGGCAAAGGCATAGTACTTTTGATAATGGCCTGTTCAGCGTGAGTGATAAGAACAGGAATACGTACTTATGTAGATACTTATGACCTGCATGATATATGTTTTTTTTTGAGGGGTCGATAGACGATAAGTTGATGCTGTGAAGCTTTTTATCGAATCACACATACAGTAAATACGTATGGGGTTTCGAGATGGTGCATGAATAAAATACGAGAGGTTCCCTAGCTATTACTTCGTAGAAGACACTACTGCGCTGCTTGGATGATACATTCCGTCACGGATCTAAACGTCTGCCAAAAGAACGTTGTGCCAGTGTCTTGACATTGGTTGCCGAAGTGGATTGGCTGAGTGCTCTACTGTAGGCTTCCAAACCGCAGCTTGTGAACAAGGGTTAGTGAGTGTGATTCTCTTGTTGGACGGTATGCAGTGGACGATGGGATGACAGCTTTTGATTGTCGTGGGTGTAACGGCTGTTAACAGCATTCTCGTTGATTGATATGGGGTTGGCACTAATCTCGATTTTCACTCAACTTGGTATGGACTCCTCCTTCCAGTCAACGTTTTCATGACCAGGTATGAAGGAATTAAATGTTCGGAATCTGGCTATGGTCGTGATGAACATGCGTCTGTAGTCCACTCTGTAAATGAATAAGGCATGTGAGCTGCCGACTCCCTTCCCGTACTCATGATCGGTAGTTACGGCTTGTGTCGTGCGGACAAGTGTAGATTGTGCTTGAGCTCTTCATACTCAATATTCCACGTTTCACTGCCGTCCGTGTTCGTGACCAATTTCATTCGTTCCTTGGAGATCGACGATCGTGAAGTCAAGGAAATACGTACAATAAGCGGAATTGGACAGCAATTTCATGATAGGAGGCTCATATGTTATGGTGTTGTTGACGATGACATCAGATTCCGACGGCAAAGACAGAATGCTTGGAGCAATTAACGTAGTTTAACATTTCTTGGGTCGGACTGGGCTTGTTGGGCCGTGCCTGACTCGAACAGTACTCTGAATTTGCAAGACATGTTTTACCCGTGTCCAGCGCCCAGCACCCAGCATTAGGAGCAAGGAGATGGTGTTAGGGATAATGATGAAGTGGAAGGTGGGTATAGGATAGTAAAACCAGAAGGATGTGCGACAGAACTTTGTGTTCAAAAGGCTGGAAATTGCACCTTAACAAACTGCCTCTGGCGGAGCAGAGAGTTGACTTGGATGAAAAACGTCGCTTTTGACCATCGTATTGAAACAGTAGGAGATAAGTAAAAATTAGAACCGTGTTCACATTGACAACTGCAGTCGGTTTTACAGCTTGTTCATGCAGGTACAGGTAACAACATGAGGGCTCCTATAATCAGTAATGGATACATGCGTCCGTTGTACACCGGGTGCTGGCCGCTCGGTTGGGGGTGGTGATGGACAGGATGGGCAATTTTCAGTTGAGTAAACTTTGCTGCTCATGCTCAGGAGATATGGGGAAGGGTGTCAAACACGCGTGTTTCGGTCAATGAGACCCGACCAACATAAACTTCAACAAGGCGTATGCTGATATGTCAGTCATGCTTTCTATTCGAAATGGTCAGATAGATACCGACCAAGAACACTGATATGCTTAGAGGTCAATGTTATTTGCTCCCAGTATTCGTGGGTCGCAGCTTAGAAACTGCGGTACCTGCTTCTACCTACCTGGTGTTGCTCAAAGCTGCAAGGCTATGTAAATATCCTGATGACTGTACGCGAATAATTGGATGCGAAGTAGACTCGATTACTCCTGGTTGATGGAGTTGCATTTGAGTTGGTGGAGACAGCGGACTTCAGTGGGACGGCTTCGACCTAGACTCATGGATCACGCCACAAGTAAACAACGTCATGTTTGAATTCCATCATTACAGGGTATCTAGGTAGTCAAGAATCACTTGGTGTATCAAGCCACCGCAACCCGTGGATTTGCTGATTTGGGTAAAATGTCTCTGCTGAGCAGGCAGGTCCGGGCCACGGTGAGCGGACACACTGGGAAAGTCTAGATTGTGGCGAGCTTAATAGTTCTTTGAGCTTGTGGCGGTGCAGGTGGAAAGGTGACTTGTGTCCAAGTGAATTGTAGCACTGTTAAACCGACGGCCCATCGATGACCGTTCAGGGTTTATCTTACTGTGGCTGCAAAGTGCGCGAGGTGACAGGGGGCTTATTAAAGGGGAAGCGTGGTCTTGGCATGATGACTGAATTGGGTTAGCCTCGAATGTCAAAAGATGGTGCGGATCTTCACTGCTACTTGTTTGAACAATTAACATCGTGTCATCGTTTCGAGTGACATTTCAGTATCCTCGCCCTTTTTACTGACAGCACCATCAATGTGCTTGCAAAGTCATGTCGGAGACATCGATGTCAGGGTAGGGAAGCTTTGGAACCACCCGTGTCGAGCCAGGAGGAAAATGCTGTGGATTGGTTTTCATGCTGCAAACAAATGTCTGTCTGGCACATTCCCTGGCACTCGGGGACTGCCTCCGTCTGGAACGGCAATGAGAGTCATTCAAGCCTGATGCTGACCGAACTGGGGTTGAGCGAGACTTTCATGATCAAAAGCCTGAAGTGCTCAGTGAGTATTATGGATCTGCAATCACACTGACACTTGAATGACACTTGACCGAAATCCACCAGTAGGGGTAACATGGCAAATGAGTAGAGCGTTGGTGATGTTCAGGTAGGTGCTGACTAGCGGAGTGAGCAACAACTTCACGACTATAAACGACAAGATTTCCATCCCATCTCAGCTCATATTTCTTCATTCCTGTGTGCTCAAACTTTGCTTGCCTAGCAAGCGTCCATTCTTTCCCAACTCGCGTCACACTCAGTCACTCGTTACTTACACACTAGTTTTTTTGCTAATCCCTCAGTCATGTACTTCCCTCAAGGTGTCGCCGCAACTTTGTTGCTGGCCGACGTCGCCTTGGGCAGTGCTCTCACCACCATCCTTCCTTGCGCTAATGCCACGAACAAGGTCACCGTCACCGCCCAACATCAACCTGTGCCTACCTGTACCAACCGCGCCGGCAAGGTCTTGTGGAGCACCTACGACTACGTCTCAACGGTTATCCCATGTTGGGGGACCAATTCTTCCATCGCATCCTGCACGGTCACCAACACCGCTCAGCCAGTACCCGCCTCTGGTGCAGCAACCACAGTCACAAGTGTGGTTCCCATTACTACCGGAAAGGCAAAACGATGGGGTTGGGGCCGTAAGTCTTACTCGACTGTCTACGAAACTGTTTCGAAGGAATGGGTTGCTCCATACAACAAACTCGGAGGATTTGTGATTCCGGGCTACGAAGGATGCGACCTTTGCGAGGAATGTGGTTCTTCCGAGGACAAAACTCGAACACAGACTTTAGATGTCACCGAATGCACCAGTATCGCTGGGAAACCAGAGGTTTGCTCCAGTTATGTCGATGTCTGGGTCTCACAACCTGCGCCATCCACCACTGGTGCAGTCCACGCCGCCGTCTCCAGTCACGCTGCTGTAACCAGCGCAGGCACCTACACATTTACCTTTGCCCAGCCCGCACCGACTACAACCATCACATCCAACAAGCACGTGTACACTATGCCAGGACGCCCATGGAATGCCTACGTCACCCGATCCTGCGAGAGACCTACCACCTTTGATTTCACAGTTACTGTGACCGAGTACATCACATACAATGTGCCATACAGTACAGTCGCGGATCCTCAGAAGACTCCAGCACCAGAAGGTTTCTCTCAACAAGGTTGGGCCAATTGGCAACCTGACTCCGCTAAAACGAGCCCATCTGGCGCTCAGCAAACTGGTTCTTCAGGTTCCTCCGATGGCGAAAACTCCGGGGACGAATCGCAATGGGGTGGATGGTCTACCAGCTCTCCAACTCCTGAGAACAATGACCCAGCTGTTACGTCGTCGCAGTGGAACCAGTGGCAAAGTGCTTCTTCAACTCAACCAGCGACATCCTCCCAGTCCGTCGAGGGACAGAACTGGAATGTATGGTCGTCGTCATCGTCGTCATCCTCATCCTCAAGCTCTACGTCATCAACATCAACTACAATGAGTGCTTCGATCAGCCCAATCATAATCAGCGGTACTACAACCTCTACTTCATCGACAAGCACTACCTCATCGACATACAGTGTTTCGATCAGCCCAATCATAATCAGCGGTACTACAACGTCTACCTCTTCGACAAGCACTACTTCATCCACAAGTACAAGCACTTCATCAACACTTGTTGTTATTGGAGGCCCAACTGTCACTGGGAATGGCACAAGCTCTACCACCACGACGGAGTCTACCTCTACATCCAGCCCTACCTCGTCGATGAGTACAACCACATCCTCAGGCTTCGAGTTCTCGATCAACCCAACTTTGATTGGTGGCACTACAACCTCTACGTCGTCTACGAGTTCCACTTCTTCCACATCCGAATCCACCTCATCATCAAGCTCTACTTCGTCCACAAGCTCTGGCTCAACAACCAGCTCGACGACCAGCACAACCACTGATTCAGGAACAAGTACCAGCTCGGCGACGAGCACAACCTCTGACCTGATTGTCATCTCTGTTTCCGTAGGACCAATTCTTGGAAGTACCACCACCACCGCCACTACAACCACCACCGAGTCAGCAACAAGCACTAGTTCGGCTACAAGCACAACCTCTGATCTCATTGTCATTTCTGTCTCCGTAGAGCCAATCCTTGGGACCACGTCTACCAGCAGCTCGACTACCAGCACAGCCACTGATTCAACAACTAGCACCACTGGTTCAGCGACAAGTACCAGCTCGGCTACAAGCACAACCAGCACTGATCTCATCGTCATTTCTGTCTCTGTAGCTCCTATCCTAGGAGGAGAGACTACGAGTACCACCACTGATCTAGCGACAAGCACCAGCTCGGCAACAAGCACAACCAGCACTGATCTCATCGTCATTTCTGTCTCTGTAGCTCCTATCCTAGGAGGAGAAACTACGACTACCAGCAGCAGCACTACCACTGATTTAGGCACGACCACTACTTCTGTGGCCGCACAAGCAACGACTACAGAGTTTGTCTTGGAAGCTGGTACAACAGGTCTTCGAAGAAGATATGCCAAGCGAGCTGATGCTCAATATATCGGTTTCGCGGATGGTAGCAATGACGCAAGCGTGGTCACCTCAAACCCTGCTACATTCTACTTTGACAGTGAAGGATACTTGAGGACCGAGGACTACTACATTACAGATGACACGTCCTCAGGATACATTGTTTTCGAGCGGAGCCCTCTGAAGCCAAGTTCGCCTCCACCATTCCATATTAATTCCGACGGGACCTTCACGGTGACTGGTGGACAGTTCTGCGCGACGAGCGCCAACCTGTTCATTACGTTTACTGGAAGCCCTGCCAACTGCAACCCGGTGTCTTTGACTGGAACCAGTAAGTTTCCCAAGAATGTCTTGATCGATAGCTAATTCATCTAGGTGTACCCACAAACAACACGACTACCTCGTCTAGCACGACTAGCTCCTCCACCTCGTCTGACACGACCACTTCGACCACCTCGACGAGCACGACCACCACGACTAGCACGACCACTTCGACCACTTCGTCTAGCAGCACCAGCGAGTCTAGCACATCGGATATGTCCAGCACGACCACCACCACCTTCGCGCTCTCAGTTAGTTTGACCTCGTTGAACACGTCAATCCCAACTAGCACAAGCACAACGACCTCGTCGGACACGACCACGCCGTCTATTTCTACCACGACTACCACCGACGCGTCTGGTATCGTGTCTGCCACTTTGGCAACCACTACGTCGTCTACCTCTACCACGACGTCCACCTCTACCACGTCGTCTACCTCTTCCGCGACTGATATCGAGTCTGCCACTCTCGCAACAACGACGACTACCGCACCTACCACCTTCGCTACCTCTACCACGTTCCTCACCTCTACCACGTCCACTAGCAACAACCCTTCTAGCAGCTCCAGCTCCTCTAGCAGCTCCAGCTCCTCTAGCAGCTCCAGCTTCTCTAGCAGCTCCAGCTCCTCTAGCAGCTCCAGCGCTACCACCACCTCTACTTTCTACAGTGCCGGTAACGGCACCGTCGCTGGTCCTACTGCCGCCGTCCGACGCAGTCTCAAATACTACAACCGACCATACTGATAACGGGACTACTACGAGTGTTATGATATGATACAAGAGGTATGATGCTGTTTTTAACGACTGGTGCTGAGCACGGTTTGTCTAATGAGGAGGAAGAAGGGGGGCGAGAAACGCACACAATTTGTATATCTGACTGTATTAGTTACAGATTTTTCTTCGTATGCCGCTATGGCGGCATCTATACACTCTCTTTGGGAGCTGTTGTTATTTAGAAAACATAGGACTTCCTTTTGTCAACTATTTTGTTGCACATACATTTCCTCGCGTTCCCGTTATTTATTCACTGTGACTGCCCGAGCCTCGGTCTGTCGATTTCACTTCGCGGATGCCTTCTGTAACTCGGCGACGACATCCTCGATAACATTAACAACCACATCAGGCCTGCTAACCAGCATGGCATGCCCCGCGTTCTGAATCCGAATAGTCTTGACTCTGTTCTCCACGATCGCATCTATCTTACCGATCATGCTCTCTGCCAGACTAGGCGGCACGACAACATCATCTTCACCTATGACATAAACCATCTGACCCTGATATGCATTCTCTTTCGAGAACAGGTCGTTTGTCACCTTTCCGTCGAAGCTGTCACTTGAGTGCGTCAACATCTGGTCGAAGTAGTACTTCACTTGATCTTCTTTCCCATCCTTGACTAGGTCATTGAATACATATGGACCGGCGTCGCTGGGCATAACCATATACCCGCCTGGATTTCCTGACTTGTTCGGTTCTTGGAGGAGATCGCCCATTACGGATCGGAGTGTGTCGCCGGGAAACGGGATGAAAGAAGAGAGGTAGATCATACCGACTATTGCGCCGCTGGGATATGTGCCGCTTGCTGAAGGGTGGGCCAAGGTTGAACGACTTGGGAGATTTTTTATGGCTTCGGTGCCTGGGAAGCCGGAATAGGAATTCATGGCGATGATTACGTCTTTTCCTTTGGTGAGGTACGCCTGGATTACTTCTCGGATGTAGAGCGTGTCGTCTTCGAGTTTGGCTGGTGGGTGTCGTTGATCGTGGGCTGGCGCTGCTGAGAGGAGTTGACATTCTCGGACATTGGCGAAGCCATCGGAGATTAGTTGGCGAGAGACTTTGTTGTAGTAGTGAGGTGGAGAGAAAGATCCGGGTATGAGAATGATTGCGAGGTTATCGTTGGTGGTGGTAGCCATATTGTAGTAGTTTTGTTCGAATGCCGTGGAGAAGTGTGATGTGAGACAGAGCTGCCTTTTTATTGATGCTCAATGCCCTTGGACTGTTGGTTACTTCGCCGAAGCTATACCTTTAGATTGTCTTTGCTACAGTAACATGATGTGACCCTAGATTAGTCACTTAACTTTATGTCTTGTCATACAACCTCGTTTGGGTATGAAAGACTGACAATACGTTTCGGCCATGCCGACGGGAATATTGGTCCGGCATTCGGCCGCGAGCTGCTGCGGAGGGCATAGCTGTCCTGTTGCCGAGGACAAACAGGCATGAAGCTGCTTCAGAATGTTTACCCATTGCATGAGATTTGGTTACTTGTAAGGCACCGGCCCGCTACAGTAGCGAATTTCGACAGCATGGAATTCTCTATTCAGGTTGTAACCTGTTGGTCATGTTAGTGCAGTAACGGTGACATCCCATGGAAGTGCGTCATGATCAAAAGGTATAAGTGGCGTTAAAATGTGGCTGGTATCCCGCCTTCGAAGCCCCTCCATGTGATTCTCTGGCTCAAACCGCATGCGAAATACGCTAGCAATTTCAATACCACAAAGTACAATTGAACAATGACAATCAACTCCTCCATTATACTTTAAGATAAATCACGTTATACCATTTCCCATCATGTCTGGTCTCACGGACACGAAGAAGCGTCTGGCGCTCAGCATAATAGACTATCTTCAGAACTGTTCCAAAGATGGTACTCTTTCCGCAGATGAAGCAGAGAACATTGAGGTCGCGAGCTCTTGCATAGCAGACGCCTTCAAGGTCGATCATTCGAATGCCGCCGCCGTCAAGGACGCGGTCGGTTCGCAAGCCTTGCTCAATGTCTTCACCGTATACGAGAAAATGTCCGGCAAGGGCTCAACCACACCACAACCAACAACATCTGCCTCGAGTTCGACGTCACAACCTGCCGCCTCTACATCTTCAGAACTGAATGCTGATGCTGAGAAGCTAAAGTCCGCCGGCAACGCAGCCATGCAGCAGAAAGATTACAAGACTGCAATTGACAAGTACACCGAAGCTATCCGACTTGCCCCTACAAATCCCATTTACCTCTCCAACCGAGCTGCTGCATACAGCGCCTCCAACGACCACGCATCAGCTGTGAAGGATGCCGAGATTGCAGTTGCAAGTGATCCGAAATACACTAAGGCATGGTCAAGATTAGGGTTGGCACGGTTTGCTATGGGAGATGCAAGAGGCAGTGTTGAGGCATACCAGAAAGGTATCGAAAACGAAGGCAACGGTGGAAGTGATGCCATGAGGAAGGGTCTCGAAACTGCCAAACGAGAGCTTGAGCGAATGGAGAAGGAGGAAGAAGACATTGAAGCTGACCCTGTCGATGAAGCAAGCGGCTCAACACGAGAGGGTGTCGGTGCAGCAGGATCCTCAGGAATGCCCGACCTGTCTAGTCTAGCTGGCATGTTTGGCGGAGGTGGAGGTGGCGGTGCAGGTGGCATGCCCGACCTTTCTTCCATCATGCAAAACCCTATGATGCGACAAATGGCTCAGAATCTAATGTCAAATCCTGAGGCATTGAGTGGTCTCATGAACAACCCGATGTTGAGGAACATGATGAACCAGAGACAGCAAGGTCAAGGAGGAGCAGGAGGAGCAGGGGGTAGTGGTGGTGGGATGCCAGACATGAGTCAAATCCAGCAGATGATGCAAGATCCTGCCCTTGCAAATCTAGCAAATCAATTCATGGGTGGTCTCGGTGGTGCTGGAAGAGGTCGGTAGGATCAAGGTGTGAAGGCCATTTCCGCAACTTTCGAGCCAACTTCTTGATGAGGGATGAACAATGATAATGACAAAAATTGAATGAATTTGTTAAGCGCAGCCGTTATACGCTCTTCTTTACAAGCTTCCACTTGCAACCTTGACTGCCTCGCAGGCTCTGAGAAAAGTGCATGTGCCGGACACATCTGTGATGCACCATACACTGCAACCTCACTTACATCAATGTCAACCCAGAGATATCGTCCTTGCCAATCCCATCTCGTCTTCAAGCCCCTTTGGAACTTCAAGTTTTCCACCTCGATATGACTGCGCCATTTCGCTGACACACAAATTACTGTACAAGTATGGGGCAAGTAAAAACTGGTTCGTGTTCTGCTATTGGTAACAGGAAATGAATAACATTGAAATCAACCGAGCACATGATGCCTGAGGCATACATAGATCAGGACGGCAAAACGCCGGCCTTGTCTGAGTCAGAACCGAGGCTTACCGCGGCACAGATTCGGCTGGCTTCTATTACTCCAGGACGTCTCAAATACTTGAACTCAGACTGACTGGTCAGTCCCCTAGTAATATACCTCTTTCCTAACTCAGAGTCCATACCCTTTCCAGACTCACACCTGAAACGAATTTCAATATACAAACACGACCTTCCTGGATAACTTAGACAACCCATCTCATCGAACACTGATCCAACCCCAGTCTCACTGGTTTCATACCGACAAATCCAACTCAGATCCGCCGAAACAATGGCCGCCCCAAAACCCGTCTCACCCCTTTCAGAACCACCCTACCTCTCCGGCCTCCCAAACGCCTACTACAAACCAACGCACCTAAAATGGCAAAAAGCCTGCCGCGCCTTCATAGAACAACACCTCATGCCTCACGCCTTCGAATGGGAAACCGCCGAAACAGTCCCCGACCACGTGTTCCCCATCTTCGCCAAAGCAAACATGCTAATCCCCAACCTACCCGCCCCGCTCCCAGTGCAATGGCTGCACAAAGTCGGCATCAAGGATATTCTCGGCACGCCCGTCGAGGAATGGGACTACCTCCACACGGGAATCTATCTGGACGAGATGTCGCGCACCGGCGTATCAGGGCCAGGAAGTAGCATGACAGCCGGCATGGCCTTTGGCGTGCCTCCAGTCCTTAAATTCGGTAGCGATGCGCTGAAAGACCGGTTCATCCCCGACGCATTGCTCGGCAAGACGAAGTGGTGCATTGCCATCACAGAGCCATCAGCCGGTTCTGACGTCGCCAATATCTCGACCGTGGCCAAAAAGTCCGCGGACGGAAAGCACTTCATCATCAACGGCGAGAAGAAGTGGATCACGAACGGCTTCTGGGCGGACTATACTGCCATGGCAGTGCGCACAGGCGGCCCCGGCGCAAGCGGTCTATCAATGATTGTGTGTCCTCTCAAAAACTACCCCGGCGTCACGATGCGGCGGTTAAAAGTCCAGGGCCAGATCGCGGCCGGCACGACATACATCGAGCTCGACGATGTGAAGGTGCCCGTTGAGAACCTCATTGGTGTAGAGGGCATGGGCATGCGCTACGTCATGACGAACTTCAACCACGAGAGACTCACGATCGCGGTGGGCGTGGCGCGGCAATCGCGTGTTGCGCTGAGTGCGGCGTTCGATTACTGTCTCAAGCGAGAGGCGTTTGGGAAGGTATTAATGGATCAACCTGTCGTTAGACATCGTCTTGCTAAGGCTGCGGCCGAGTTGGAGACGTTGCAGGCTTGGGTCGATCAGTTTTTGTATATGATGACGAAATTGTCGAAGGAGGAGGCTGATGTTAAGCTTGGTGGACTCACGGCGCTGGCGAAAGCAAAGGCCGGGATGGTGTTTAAGGAGTGTGCGGAGACGGCGGTGTTGTTGTTTGGCGGGCCCGTGTGGAAATACTAGTAGCTACAGCAAGGCACCAGAATAGCCTCTACAAAGTAAGAGAGGAAGTGCATTGGATAGATGTTGGAACCCGATATATGGTCAACCGCTATTAGACAGCTTGTGAAGAACTTCAAGAACGCGACTGCGGCGATGGAACGGCCAAGGGGGAGTAGTAGGTTGTGATGCTGCTCATTTGTTCAAATTTGGTTTGGATTGGAGTTTAAATGACTGGTTGACCATATATCGGGTTCCAACATCTATCCAATGCACTTCCTCTCTTACTTTGTAGAGGCTATTCTGGTGCCTTGCTGTAGCTACTAGTATTTCCACACGGGCCCGCCTTCACTGTCCAGCCCAGATATTCAGGCTCGTTGACTATTGGAGACCATTTGGCGTCGTCGTGGCAGCTGTACCAGTAGAAATCTTGGGTGGTGTTTGTGGATTGTCCGGCGATTCCTCGACAACACGCTCCGTACCTGGGTTTAACCTGCTTACAGAGGATGGCCGTTTTGTAACGTTGCTTCGAGTTCTGTCTTCAAAAGTGATAGATTTCCATTGTTCATACAAACTATTCTAGTGCTCTTTTTATGTCAATTTCTGCTTGATGAAGAACGATCTCAGATGGGACAACTGCCATGCACATGTCACACCCAACACGGCCAACTGAATCAGTGTCCACCTCACAATTTTCGAGTTTGTCGTTTCAGACTGGTCTCGAAATTCAGCTTCTCGTTCCTGTAACACAACCATGTTAGCAACCTGCCATATCTCACACAATGAACAATTCTAGCACTCACCCGCTGGAAAACCTGCTCCCTCCTGATGTCAGCCAACCTCCCATTCAACTCCCTCACTTTCTGCACAATACTATCGATTTTCCCCTTGTCCTCGCTCTCAATCTTGCTGCTCTCACCAATCGCCATGTCGAGCATGAGCTTGATTCCGCCTTTGGCGCTATCGTGGCCTGAGAACCATCCTTGCAATGAGATCGCACCGGGACCAGAGGGAGTGAAACATAATCTGTGTAGACCACTGTCTGCGGCTGAAAAGGTGAATTTCGAGACCGTGTCGGAGGAGGTTGAGGTTTGAGAGACCACTCGGTGGTCGTTGTCGAAGGTTTCGTCTACTGTTACTTGAATTGCGAGGTCGGATGTGGTGTGGTAACTGTTGGTGTTGGTGTTGTACGCTTCGGCTTTGTATGTGCCTGCAATTGTATTAGCACATCTGGTTTGTTGGTTGGAAGAGTGAAACGTACCGACGACGAGCGTGTCCTTAGGTAACTCTTCATAGAAACATTTCGGCTCCGTGCCGTCGAGGTAAAAGAATAGCGCCTGCGCTGATGATGCCAGCAGGCATGTTGTCCAAAGGGATCTGAAAAGCATTATGCGGTCGAAGCTCGATTTCAGAAGGAAGTCGAATAATGGTACAGCTGTTGAGTTGGTGATCGGACTGATCGCTTGACACTGTTTAAAGGGCCCCCAGAATATCATGCAAAGTGGTCAAATGTCGACTCCGCAGTTATCGATGCCAAGACTCAGGGGTTCGCCCTGCTCACGTCCACCAGTGCTGCTGCAACCCTTGGGATACTTCAGTACTACAAAGAAACTATATTCGAAGCCAGTTACATAGCTCGAGGTGTGGCCTACTAATGTACGTGCCGAAGACCCGCGTTAGGCATGTCTACTGTGCTTTACTCGTCAAATGCTGGAAAGGGGACGTTCACTATCTGTTTGCGAGCGTGGTTGTGCCTACGAATATGGTTGAAGCGGATGAGGAAAGTTAAATCGTTGTTGGTGAATACATAGTCCTGAAGGCGGAAAGCTAGTACAGTACAATTGTATTGATTGTTTGACTGCGTCGTGCAATCCGATTGACCTTCCAAAACCGATAAGGGGTAAATGAACGGCTGAGGAGCGCTAATAAATCCAAGCACTGACAAATCTTTCGTCGAGTGTTGAGTTGGAATTGAGGTCTACAAGCACATACATGAGTGTTCTGTGATACATGTGTGGCAATCTTCCTTGTCAAGCGTTCTATGTCAGTTTGTAGTTCATATTCTGGACGAGATTAATTAGTTCCAATAGATAGAGCAATAACATGAATGATCCAGAGGACTTCCTGTTTGTGTAATTGCGGGTTGAAGCTTTCGCCGAGATATGACAGCTTGCTCGGTAGTGTAAGGACCCTTATATGTTCATATCTTTGTTTCCAAATGTTGCAGCACGCTCGTCCAGTACATCTCGTGCTTTCGAACTTTTCAACGGCTATTGCTTTGGAGTACTCCAGCTGAATTTCCGAAGTGTCGGCAGATAAAGGGTTCCCGCAGCTAATGAAAAGCGTGCGTAAAGAACAGAGTGAAGGATATAACTATTGAAGCCACGAATATCTCTCACAAGCCAGAGCAAAATGCCAGTGGCGACTTGATCTGGGGTCTTGGGGGAGATAGCTCAAGTGTGTATGGTTTGCGTTAGCAATGTGCGGAACGGTTAGCAGCAATCTGCAGAACCCTCAAGTTCGTGCCCTGACACTTCTATTCCTTTTGCAATTTTCACTATCACTTATCCCAAGTCGTGGGTTCGATCCTCGGCTGCGTTTGTATTTTTTTGTTTGTTGGGCGTTCAGTATCTAGGTCCCCTGAAGTCCTCGGAAACCTACAAAGCTAGTGATGCTGCAAACCATGAACAGTAACCGTCTGCTCAAAAGAACTCCGCCTCGATAGGCTCATTGTGATCTGCTCCATCTCCATCCAATATTTGCTGTTCATTGTCAACGTTCGGACGAGGATTTAAAGACGCATCAGGGCGAATCAAGTTCCATTAGCATCTGCAACATCGGTGAGCCTCTATACCTGCTCTGAATACATATGGAAGATAATTCTGCGATACCAGCAATACTAGAACAAGCTTTCTGAAAAAGCAACATTAGCCAGCCCAGTTTAAAATCCACTGTTGTGATACAACCACAAGGACCTTCAACAAACTCCAGGACCGACACTGTACACGACAGGAAGATGGATTGATAGCTTGGCACAAAGCTTCAATAACCAAAAGAAGAACTCACAGCAGATGATGCTGACCTACGTTCATCAGGCTCGGATGCTCAGCAGCTATGTGACCGATGTCTCGAGGCAGCAACGTCTTGAAGATAATGGAAAGAGAGAACGCTTCACCATTGGCACGGTGGTCGTTCAGGAGAGGGAGAATTGAGGGACGGAGACATGGTGAAAACTTCCTTGAAATTGGATCGCACACTCGATAGTACGAATACTGCTGAGTTACTGCTATGCCGTCAAGCTCTCTGTAAGAAACAACCTTACAATCATTTTCAGCTGTGCTGAGCAGTCCGACAGGGTATTTGCCATGCCAGTGTCAGAAGTGGAGCTTCTTGTCGGGTATCGAGGACGTTTATGCCAATACATAAGCCATGAGAGAAACAACGACTCTAGGCAAGTCTTCGAAATACGAAGAAACGGCCAGCGTGAATAAAGAAACTCGATGGAAAGGATGGCAGAAGCTGACATAAATTTCATGCCTGAAGTCATAACGGAGATTAGATTACGAGTCGTGTTAAATCCGTGGAGCGCTCCAAGTCTCGAGTTGGAGATGATGCGCGCGCATATGCGCCATGTTCAAGTTGTTCACACACCATGTGAACACTTCTGATTCTTCCTTGAAGCAGATAGCCATTCTGAAAGAACTCGCATAGAACGACCTTCAATATGCTGTGAACGGCTCATTACTGTGGACTTCCACTACATCGCCTCAATCCCTCGAGAAGACCATCAGAATGCCTCCACAGCACATTGAGATAGCTGAGACCGTGGCTGCGCTCAGGAGGAAATTGAAAAGAGAAACTGGAGGTAAGTCTCGCAACCATGTCTTCATGAAACTTCAAGCCACTGACCACGATGCGCAGCAATTGGTGGGGATACAACACATATTGCGACAAATCGGGGCAACAAGTTAAAGCCCGGCGCGCGATACGTTCATTCAGGGTCCTTACCTTATAAGTATGGTTCTGGAGGTTATAAAGAGGTATGACTGCAAGATCGTTCCACGGTCCTCGCATACTGACCTCGCCCAGAAAGTCAACCATGCCGGCTACCAGCGCTATATCCTCGAGCGCAATCCGAAGCGATACAATGAATATGGTAACGAGCTTGAAGACAGCGAAAGCGACCCCGAGGCAGATGCAGATGCTGAAGAACAAAATCCTTACGGGGAGATCAAACTCGAAGGTACCAAAAATTACCAAATCCGCTGCCCAGGCTCGGATCACTGACTTGAATAGAAATCCTTAGACCGCTCACACACCCATCTGAACTTGCGAACCACCCTACCTTGAGCTGTGCATATCTTGACCCAGCGTTGCCAAATATGGTCACTGCGACCGACGCAAAGATCCGTGAAGAGCGAAACAACCTTTGGAGAGCCAAGAATCTGTACAGGTACTTCACAGGAGACGAATCATGGATTCCATGTGAGCGAGTTGAGGCACCAGAGGACTGGGACCTCTTTGAGCCACATGCAAGACTGCCAAATGGAGAAAGTCCTAGCAAGAGACGGAAACTAGATTTGGATGCGCTTAACCACGAGAACGGTGTTGATGTGCGAGATCACATGATCATGGACGTTCCAGCGCAAATGATTGAGGGAGAGCAGACTGCCCCAGAAGAAGTCGTGAACGGCATGGTGTTAGATGTACAACAAGACGCACCAACTAAAGCTGTGGAAGAAGCGATTGAAGACACGGCTGAAGACGTAATGATGGCTCAAGCCGATGAGTTAAAGACGAATGGTGTACACGAGCAGGAGGAGGTATCGAAAGAGCAAACAACGGAGAACGATACAACTCAGGCGCCCAAGCATGAAGCCGCGACGAGTTCCCACTCAATACAAGAAGATACGAAACACAAAGACGATCAACTTCCACCACCTAGCTCGCCTGCAAACGGCAACGAAGAACAAGAACACCACAGTCCTGGCATTTTCGATGAAGACGCAGAATCACCAGCATCAACTCCTCCTCCACCACCACCGCGGCGCATCACTCGAGCATTAGCCGCAGAAGCAATAAATCCACAATCTCAAACCGTGTCACCACCTCCCACCTCGCCGACTCTTTCCTCCCTCTCGCCCTCCGCACTGGAACCACATCCAACCTTTCTACTCCCATCGTCCCTTACTGCCTTGCACGACACACATCCAAGCTACGCCCCTCTCACCCTCGGTCTCTCACACTCAGGTCTCCCACCCGAAGAACTCCTCGAGACGCGCAAACTTCTGTCCTTATACATTCAAAAGTCCGAAGAAACAATCAGAGGTCTGGAAGGCATACTAGGGAAGCTAACGAAAGCGAAAAGACGTCGAGATAAAGTTTGGGAATGGTGTGTAGCAGAAGGTCATGTGGGTGAAATGAGTGATGGGGAGGATTGGATTGATCATGAAGCGTGGGGGCTGCAGAAGGATGAGCTGAGGAAAGGCAGGGATGAGGATAGCGGAGCTGCTATCGCACTGGAGACCGCGGCGGGAGGAGGGACGCATGAGGCTGGTGAGGAGGGTGGTGCGGTGGTACTTGGGGGTCGAAAGGGGAAGAGGAGGAGAGGTGCAGCGAGGGATTGACAAAAGTAATCAGAGCTGGCCAATTATCTCTGCTTTCGGTTGATGGACAAATTGTTCCTTTTAGGTCCCTCAAACGCCGTAATATCTTATTCGAATCTATGTCCTTGCTCCTGTCGCATGTGGGTATATCGTTGCTTTTGGGCTGTTGCTATCGCGTGTGTGTTGAACACAAAACTCCAGTTTGATGCACAGGGTGAAGTATGCTTACTACTTACTGATGAAAGCCCACTTGTTCATCACAATACCATGACACCCTCCACTCTCCTATCAATCCATTCTTAAAGGAAAGCCCTACACTCCTCCCTAGCCTCCTTCCAAGTTCAACCAGTCTTCTTCCCCCCAACCTTCCTCTCCCTCTCCCTCCTAGCATAAATCTCCCTCGTAAACGGATCCTCAAACTGCAACGCCACAAAATAACACACAAAAACCTCCACCGTCAAAACTACCCCCGCCGTCTTCCCATAGTACAGCGCCGTGCCCAAGAACGACGCCGTAGATCCCCAATACATCGGCGCGTCCGTGATATTGAATGGGAAGCCGTTGACTTTGGAGTCCATGAGGATGCCGAAGTAGTCGCCTAGGTAGGTACCTGTTATGCCGAGGGCGTACATGGAGGAGAGGACTAGGGTGTTGCCGAGGAGGAAGAGGGCTGTGCCGATTAGGGGGTGGTGGAGGGGGGGGATAGAGGGGTTGGGTGGAGAGGGCGGTGGTGTAGATGTAGTCTCTAACGAGGCCGAGGGTGAAGATTGTTAGGGCGAGGGCGTAGCAGCCTTGCTTTGGGGAGCGAAAGGTGCGGGTTAGGAAGTGTGTTTTGTATTCTGAGGTTAGGAGGGTTAGTTGGTTTGTTGGTTGAATTGGGTGGGGGTGGGTGGAGGGTTACCGGTTTGTGCGACTATGCTGGCGAGTGTGTGTTAGTTTGAATTGCTGTGTGGAGAGTGAAGAGATGGGACTTACTTCCAGAATAGCGGGTTGAATGCTATGGTTGCTGCTGAGACTGTTTGATATGTTAGACTGTGGTGGGTTCGTGTGCTTATTGGTTGGAGTTGTTGGTTAGCTCTTACGATAGAGGGAGGGCTGTGAGGTGTCGATGAATCCGATCTTCTCTGCGCCGGTCGCGCCAGCGATGAGGTTGTGTAGCTTTTCCATGTTTGTGATATGTTTTGTAGGCTGTGGGGTTTGCTTCGGAAGTGCTTTGAAGAAGCTCAAGTAATGTTGTTGTTGTTGACCAAACGAAGGTATTCAGGTTATTTTCCCAGCTTGACAGGGGTCTTGGCTATGACGTTTTAGCATGTGGCAGAGGTAGGTAGTCTTTTTATACAGCTGTACAGCCTTCTTGTTGCATTAGATACATGTTATTGGCCCCAACATGAGACAGTCTGTGCGATTGAACTACATATTGGCCATGAGGTCTCGACTTTGGCTACAGACAAAAGCTGTAGGTACGAGAACTACAGCTAGAAGTAGTATGCGAACCCTTGCTTAGCATCCACTATGCAGCAGCCTTTTTCCGTGTTCATCATGCTTGGGACATAAGAGCACTCATATTGTAGGGACATGGCGGGACATACTGCATCGTGCAAGCAGAAGTAAGTAGTCCGTGTCGTGAGACATAATTAATGCACGGATAGTACCATAAGGATTGGTTATGGAATGGCCTCCTATCTGCTTGGCCTATGCCAAGATCCTGTCATTCTCAATTCCTCTGTGCGTTACGGGGAGCACACAGCTTATTGACGCACATCGTCGGCATTACTCAATTTCGCGACAGATTCACAACTCTCAATCTGTGTGCGCAAAAGCTCGACCTGCCCTCTGATCTTCGGCCAACCATCACTCCCAATCAAGAGTCTTTCTAAAGTACCTCCTTTGGTCTGCCCAGTCCCAGCATTAACCATTTGCTTTTCGAGAGCTTCGTTAGCTTCGCTCCCCTCCCTGCACATGACAGCATCAAACAGTATCGCCGCACCCTTAGATGGGTCTCCTTTCGCCGCGTTAGGGACGTTGGCATACTTCTTAACCATGTTAACTCGTGCTGTAGCAGGATGCTCTGGATCGTCATATGGCGCTTTCCAGATGCTATCTTCTCTTCCACTCTCTGTAGAGCCTTCGACAGCTGGAGGAGCCCTCGCAGCCTTCGCCCTATCGCCACTCGTCGCAAATGCAGTTCGAAACGAGCCAAGGTTCGCATTGATCACTCGAATGTTGAACGGTGAGACTTCTTTGACAAGAACGCCGGAGAGAGCTTCAAGCGCGTGCTTACTCGCGTCATACGCCAATTCACTAGGATCCTGACACAGCCCCTGTGTACTTGAGATATTGACTATCACTTTCGGACTGCTGTTGTGCGAGGCACGCATATTTGGCAAGCAGGCCTGGATCATCCAAAGCGGGGAGTAGAAGTTCACCGTCATGACTTCATGGACTGTGGAGGTGAGGATTGTTTCAATTGGAGCAAAAACGGTAATGGCGGCATTGTTGACCAACACATCAATGTTGATTTCTGAATGAGAACGGAGGAAGGACGTGATTAGAGATTTGAGGACCGTCTCGTCGTTAGTAGAGAGATCGTGACGGAGGTGGTGGAGTGATCGTTTGGGAGAAAAGGTGGAGGAGGAGACAATTCCTGCGAAGGAGGGGTGTGGTTCGACGTGGCGAGAAAGGGAGATCAGATTGTGCCCTGCCGTTAGAACGTGTTGTGCTAGAGCTAAGCCAAAGCCATTTGAGGTGCCCGTTATGAGCCAAGTCGGGATTGCAGAAGTCATGAGTGCTGTTGAGCTTGGTATATCTTGAGAAAGTTTATCCTTATGCTCCTGTGTGCTTGGAATTGCCGCGGTGGGAACAACTTGCTTGTACCATTAGATAACTCACCTTTCATGCATCTAGTCATATCTATACGTCCCAGGCCCCTCAGCTGAGACTGCCTGACTCTTTATAGGGATGTAGCGGAGTTATCACTTAAAGCCGAGCAGGTTCCTTTGACGTTACCCGAGCCCGAGATCTTAATTCGTCTCATGTACCAGTCCGTCAATGCTGAGAGGACTAAGATCGCCGCAAGAGTCCAATCATTGGAGTATCAGCGTGACAAAGCATGCTGGATACTGGGTCGAAATCCCCAGTTACGTGAAGTACATGTTGATACTCCGGCATACGGAATATTTCACCAGGCAAAGTTGTCGTATCAAGTACAACTCTTTAAGAATCAAAGTGAGCGCATGGGATCCTTCAACATTGAGAGAATGTCACCTGTAGTAGCCAGTTCTCGAGACGAGGCAAGAAGCTACCTAGTACAATACTGTAGTGTTATACGTTTGTAGTGCGATTATTGGTTGGATGTTGAAATGGTTCATGTCAACTTCCGGCTAGGCTTGCCTGCTTTGAAAAGGGCTCGGATGATAGCATACTTCATCACTCCATCTCCGCACTTGCATTGCATTCAATGAATTGACCTGGCCCACGACTTGAATCACCCTCTCAGTGGTAAAGAGTGCTCAAAGCCATACAATGCCACGGACCCAAGCCCTGGACTTTGCTATCCGTTCTCGACGAGCGGCCCAGCCACTATGGCGACAGCGGCGGCCACTGATCGTGCAATCCGAACGACTGAATCAAGTTCGATATACACATTTGCCATGCTCAGAATGCACCAAGAATAGTCGCACAAATCAGCAATTCTTTCTCAGACCCAGCCCCCTTCAATTTGCTATCCTCCGCCGCCATCTTACTTCTCATATTGCTTCAGCCAGACCTCAGCTACCATACCTGTACAATCCCTTCTACCGCGATAGATCATTTCGTACTGCACTCATTCGCCATCTCACTAGCGAAGCAAAGAAGGGGAAATGGAAAGAGACGTTGAAATGGCAACTGCGCTTTCATGCATACGCTTGGCCTATGGTAGCTCTGCTCTTCACGGTATACATTGGCTACTTACAAATGGAGATGGAGCATAACCATCCGACGCCAACAGAATGGTCGTTTTGGGCTCGATGGGATGCCCGGGTCGCAAAGGTAGCAGAGAGTAGGAATGGTGCGACAGATTGGCCTCTTGTTGGGAAAACCTGGTCGAAGCTGATTAAGAGACTCGAGGACTTTAAGAAAGATGGTAAAGGCTTGAAGGAGCAAGAGGTAAATAGTGCTCCGATCATGGTTGATGGAGTGGGAAAACTGGGGCTTGATGTCAGCGCCAAAAGTGAGAGGTGGAGGCATGGATATTGGGAATGCTTGATGGGCCTGGCGCAAGCATCAGAGCACCTTGATGGAATGTGCAAGAGGAGGGGAGCAGATCTAAAAGATAAATTATTCAAATGGGAGAACATTTCTGGTCCAGAGAACCCAAGGCCAAAGCCTGTACCATTCGATAAGAATGGTGAACACTTGAGAGTGCCAACTATCGAGGAGGTCGAGCCTGCTATGGACGATCCTGAGGTTTACTACATGAAGATTATGACAACTAAGGGATTCACGAATCGACAGAGACTCGATGCTGCCTTGGCATATGCAGATTGGTGTGAATACAAGGGATTGAAGGAGACAAGCAGTCTTGCCTACAAATGGGGGCTCGATATCGCCGCTAGTGGCTTACCACAAGTCGCTGATGGTGTGCTCGATATGAAGACCGGTGTGATCAAGACTGGTAAAGAACAATTTGTGACCGAAAATTTGCTAAAGATTACCACTGCATTAGGAGTATGGCACGCCAGAAATGGTGAAGTCAAGGAAGCCTTGCCCATCTTCCTGAGTGTGTTGAGAGCCAGGAAGGCATTGCCGCCAGCCCCTCCACACTTGCAGCAGGCTAAATCGAATGCCATGACACCAGAGCAGAGACAAGCTCAGACTCAGGGCGATGTGGTCGTAAGGTCTATCCGGACTTTCATGGACTTCTTTAGAGAGATCGACTCGACGCAAATACCTTCTACGGGCGATGAACAACCATTTCACAGCCTGAAGGAGGCTTGTGAGGAAGTCGGAGTCATGACCTATATCGGAGAAATCCTGTTCGCCACAAGTGAACAAGAGCGAGAGAAAGGTTTGAGCTGGACTCGGGATAGTGTGGAAGCAGCCGAAGCTGTGCTATGGTTTATGGATGAGCAGCGCACTGATACAGACCAAGAGGGCAGACAGAAATGTCGGGATTGTCTCGAGACTGGGTTGTCGAACTGGCAACAAATGACCCGACAGATGGCACGATTTGCCGAGAAGAAAAAGGAAGAGGCACAGCATTCGAGGGGCTGGCTGGGTTTAGGCTTTGGACAAGGTTCGGGAGTTGACAAAGCAATTGACGAAGTCAAAAGGTGGGAAGAGGAGGAGGTGCAGGTTGAGCTAAGGCGGCAGAAGACGGCCAGCCTTGTCCAAAATCTGAAACCGAAGGGTAATCCTTTTGCGATGGTGTGATAATGCAAAACTTCTTGCCTTGGGAGGAAATCACCTCTTTTTATACAACGCACTCCTCATTGCTCCATAGCCTCCAGCATTCCATACTCATGAACCGGCTTGCTAAACCCTTGAGTGTCCAGATTGGTACGCTGGCTTCCTGGTACAGTATCAGCCTACAAACGATGCCTGTTTTTGGAAAATGGCAAATTGGAATAGCTCCGTTGTGCTTCGGACTCATTGATGTAAATAGTCAGCAGGTGGTGCTTAAACAACGATAAGTACTTCCACTGAGCAACACACGCTCGAGCTGACAGGTGACGACTGTGCCTTTCTATGACGCAAAATAACAACGACAATATCGGGTGCTCGAAACTGCACGATGGCACGAGCTTGTTGACCACAGCCTGACGCCCTATGTCGGATCGTGTGGCCGTTCATGCTGAGGGCCTTTAGGTTGATAGGCAAATATGGCGCACATGTTACCAGCCTTGTATCAATTTCATGGATCACTCTGGCTTTACCTGCAAGAGGCAGATGGAATTGGGCACATTACCAAGGTTCTGGCTCTTGCAGTCTTGTCTCCATCAAAGTCACTCCATATTCTTTGAATCATCGATGTCTTGTTTGAGTTCTTGGATCGTCAAAATGAGCTATAACGCTGTGTTACCGCCATTTTGATCATGGGGACACATGGACATATGGGATCGGATATGTTTTCACTCCTATCAATGATGCTTGGGAGCACTCCCGAACTGGTTCTGGACGATTACATTTTTTGTTGGTATTAGCACATTCATAGTCACTACATGTTGCTCACAAAAATTTTGTTTCACGTTTTGAGGCGCAACAACTTTCGACAGCAAGCACGTACATTCCATTCTATTCACCAGTTTCCACTCTTGTCATAACCGTACGCGCACAGGATGTTTGGCAGATTTCATCACTCGCGAAGACGTTCTACGCGACCTCGAAGAGCCTTCACTGGCTTTACCACCATGATATCCAAGCGCCTGACATTAAGAAACATTACCATCATCCTCGCGATCGCCACGATCCTCACCCTCCTTTACACAGCTTCTGTACCCTCCTGGTTGTCACACGTATGTAGAATACTTCTTCTCTATCCTAAACATGACAATGCTGACGCTCCACCGTCTAGTACCCCCTCCACACAGCGAAAATCCCACCACGCTGCCAAACCCTTGAGTTCGCCTCAAAAGATCCTCACAACAATGCTTCTGAACCCGGTTTCTACCATGCCTTCCCACCAATCCCCCTAACCACAAACTCCAGCCTCTCCGCTTACCGCTATCCTGACATCTCCGACACCTTTGCCGACTACGCTTACCGCGACCATCCGAAATGCTCCATATCATCTCTCTCCCTTCACAAAGCCTTTTCACCCCTCTGTCCCGATCGCCAGTCCCTCCTCCGTGCCTTCACAGGCGGTGGTCGTATCGGCTTCGACGCACCTTTCATGCCAAGGGATTGTGATATGAGGTGGTACACAACAGAAGAAGTCTGTGAGATCCTAGGACGCTTCGAAAAGATCATTGTACTAGGCGACAGTATGATGAGACATGTGGTAGGGGCAATGAATGTAATTCTCCGCAAAGACCTCGGTTACGGTGCCGTCACAGGATGGAACTTTGACGATGAGGAAAGGTACTTTTATCCCCATCCCTCCCCTTCCCCTTCCAAATCAAACCAAATCTGCATTCCCACTACAATGACAACGCTAACACACCATTTCCAGTGAGAAGTGCTTCTGCACGCACCAAATGGACGTCAAAGCCTGCAGCACCCAAGGCATCTACCGCACCTCTGACGTCCTCCTCCACGACCCCACATCCTTCACCTGCCCACACACCTTCTCTCCAACAACTCAAACCCGAACTTCAAACGTCAACCTAATAATAGAACTAATGCTAAAATACCCCCTCGACCCAACCGAACTGTCCCGCCTCGCCTCCCTCCTCCCATCAACCCGTCCAACCCGTCCAATAGCCCTAATCCTAGGCCACGGCCTCTGGAACGACCTCGACCTCGCCGCGACAACGCATTGGCTAACCGGCATCCTCTCAACCATCTACACCGCCGCGCCCTACCTTCGTCCCTCCGCCCTCCCCCACACGAACACAACCAGCACCGACACATCAGTACCGATGCCGCACATCCTCCTAATCACCCCCTCAGCAGCCGGCATCCGCAAACCCGACGCATGGATATTGAGTCAGGGTGACAAAGCGCTCCAAATCTTTGAACATAGTGTCCGAGACGAGATTTATGAACACGATGGTGGATTTAGGGATATAGGGGTTGAGCATATGGGGACTTGGAATATGAGTGTGCAGATGGATAAGTGGGATGGGGTGCATTTGAATTTGAGGGGGAATTTAGTTAAGGCTATGGGGGTTGTTAATTGGTTGGGAGGGATTGAGGTTGAGAGGTGGTGATGCGGGTTGAGAGGGAGAGAGACGGAGGGAGCGGGGGTTGTGCGGGACGGATTTCGAGGCGTGGTGTTTGAGAAGCATGTGAGTCTGGTGTGTTGTGGGTCACTGGCTGAGATTGTGTGATTTCGGGTACTATGATCCTAAGATATGGGATAGGAGGATTTACATTGATTGTCGCTTGTGAAGCAGCTGGTGTCGTCTGCACTAGGAGTTACGAGGTCTCATCGCTACTAGTAAGCTACTGCAGAGGTGGAGAGTACGCTGATGCGAGGTAAGATTGTGATCATTCATTGCATTATACAAGATTGATCCATCGTGCTTGCCCATGTGGGTTACAAGTCGTATGTACAGAAACAACTTCCCCTGTCGTGAAATCGTCAAGATTCGTGTAGCTCATTATGTCATGATCATCACTGTTTGCATCAGGGGTTGACCTCTCAATTCTGTGTCGATCCTTGATGTTGTGTCTCTTCTTCCACATTTTTGGTGGTATGGTTCTCTTGCCGTAAACCTAACCATACAACATCCACAGCATGAATAGCAAACCCAGCACTTCGGCAGCTAGCATGTATCCAAGAAGCTCAACGCCGGCACCAGCATTAGCGCCTGCGCTCGTGGTTGTAGCAGCTGTCATGGCTGGGCCACTGAAAGGACGAGTCGAAACTGTCTCAGTAATGATGCTATCGGTGGTATAAGTGCTAGTGGTTACTGCTTCAAGCGTCTTTGTTACGCTAATTGTGTTTGGCTCCGTCAAGTAGATAGTAGTGGTTTCGGCCATAGATTCATTAGATCTTGGCTGGTTGATAGTAACGCTGACTGTCGTAGGCACCGAAATAGTGTCCGTGGTAGTGACGTTCAAGATGGTGGACCACCAAGGTGTAAATGTGCCTGGTGCTTGAGTGAGGGATGAAGAGTTTTTGAGCGTTTCACATGTTGTCTCGGTTGGTGGAATGACTGAGGAAGTGGTTGTGAGAATGGTCAAAGTTGGTTCACTAGGTGGAGGATGCAGTGGTAGGCTGACGGTGGTTGGTTTGACTGCTGGAAGTGGGTTTCCACTAGGCAACGAAAATCGGTCAAGCCGCTTTTCAGCAATTATGTACGGTGGTCGACCGGGGTTGAAGGGGCTGAGGTAGGAAGAGAACTGCCCTTCAAGCTGACTATTGACACTCATGATATGGTCCTGACTTGTGTCGGTCTTGGCAGAGGTTGCCATAGCGAGGTTGCCTAGAGACAGAAATCGTGCAATCACTCCGATGAACGAAGGTAGTCTGACAGCTCTTCCTGCGGATGAAAGAAAGGGACTAGCAGTATAGTTGGCAGGAGTATAAGAGCCACTTGCAGAGGAGTTCGCTGGCATACTAGTTTGGATAGTACTGATTGAAGAATTGCTGGTCATCGAAGCGTTATTGGCTTCTGTAGTAGAGGCCGTGACTGTGATCACAACAACCGTAGTCGATTTGTTGCAAGGGAACGGGGGCTGAGATTGCCAACCAACCGGTGGTGGGGGGTAGGTAGAAGAGGCGTTGAGAAAGCTGGTTGTTGAACTGTCAGAAGTGACAACTAAAGCTGAATAAGCTATTTTGACTGCGCTTTTTCCTTGCGGTACAAACCTGCGGTGACAGTCTGTGTGCCATAACTTGTGGTATGGATGGTTGAAAGAACACAGGAGGCTGGGGTGCCTACGTCCGCGAGTGTCAGAGCGATCCTTATCAAATACTACGTGATCGACTTACCCTCAAGAGATTCAGCTGCAGCGCAGGTTGCGAGGTTGGCGGGACTACCGGCAGCTGCAAACTGAGAGGCGTAGATGATAGTGGTGTGGATTCTTGTAAAGGTTTGAACAACGGTGACAGTCGATGCCTGGGCTGCGACGCCCTGGATGATGGCAGGTGCGACCGCTACCAGAAGTGGGAGAAGAAACCACATCGTGCTTGAAAGACACAAGTGATCGTGGTATAGACGAAAGTAACGCTACCGAGACGGAAAGTGTGAAGAACGACAACAATAGGTATATCGTGCATACAGAAGAGAGTGGCTGCAAGCACGTGCATCAACGAGAGTGTAGATTGTCGAATATAAACAAATCCTCCTGGGACGCGTTGATCAAGTTTCAAGGCTGCAAGTCTGCTCAACACGAGGCTCTGTACCTTCATAAAAATCTGAGCCCGTTTGACAAGAGATCAGAGCGCGAATTTCGAATTTCCCTCTTCACTAAAAACAATATCCTCTTACCATCGACAGCCACAATACGTTTATCCTCCATATCTGTTGCATTACATATGCATATGAACAACTCTCAAATGGCCAAAGACCCATGGATAAGCATGTACGCGCGAAGTTTGAAATCATATAGAATGGAAGCTATCTCACCTGGACCTTAACTGCGTCGACTAGATGCTCAATAGAACGGCAGCTTATGCCAGAAGGTTTGCCGCTGCTTCTCATTCGAACGTGTCTTGAGCATGGTATACTCCTAGACTTGACCTTCATTTTTCATAGCACAAATCTTTTTAAAGATGCCCTGTGCGTTAGATTGTGATTGCAATAGAATCGTCTGATGTTCAAACACGAGGCTCGTAATGAAACCAACAATGTTTAGTACCAGTTGCGTTGACGAAACGACTCGGAGTCCACGGCGGCATATGTTGATGATATATCAGCTGGGGGTACAATACATTAACTAAGAAGTGAAAGAAGGATGGGAGTCAGGAAGCTGAGCAGTCAACACGATTTAATTTTGCTTTGTTTGCATCGTGCAACGCCACTACCACCGCGTTCCCAATCACGTCGATGACAAACATCAGATCAATGCAGCATGAGGAGAAGACCTACGGATCCAAGACTCTCGTGTCGTGAATTTTGACACAAGTCTAGCACATACGATTGAGAAACTGAGCCAGATTTCGCTTTCAAGCACGAACATGTCTTGTGAGCACGAACATCACAGCCATGGTCACGGAGGGCATGATCACGGAGATGGTCATGATCATTCTCATGATGTTGAGCCAGCCCTTCAGTCCAATCTATACAAGCAAATTGAATTCGACAAAATTCGTACCCTAAATGAGGCAGATTCGGGTTCAGGCGTTGGTGTAGTTCGAAAGACCTGGTCCGAACGACTAAGTGATACGCCTATCCTCGAAAGCGATGCCGATGAACAACTCCTTATACACATTCCGTAGGGCCAATTCGATTCCCACAAGAAGCACTGCTGACACCCGTTATCAGTTTCGCCGGATCCTGTAAGCTCTACGCGCTTCTCATCCGTACTTCAGACACACCCAATGCTCCACAAAAACTCAAGCTTTTCCGCAATCGAGACGATCTCGACTTTGGTACAGCTTCCGACCTCCAGCCAACTCAAACCATCGAATTGCCTCGGTCGAACGAAATCGCCGAAATTCCTCTGAATCGGGCGCACTGGAACACAACCACATCAATCGACCTGTTCTTCGAGGACAACCACTCTGATGGGGACGAGGATGTAACGCATGTGTACTATCTCGGCTTCAAAGGCGACTTCATGGCCTTGAATCGAGAACCTGTCAGCTTCTTGTATGAGGCAGCAGCCAATCCTAGCGACCACAAGGTCATTCAGGGATTGCAGAATACCAACCAGCAATCACTCGGACAGTGATGCGACCATACAATGACCATGACCATGACCATGACCATTGGACTTGTTCAAGCAGCTTCTAGCTGCATCTTTCTCTGCCGTGCCCTTTCCTTCCGCTCTCGCTCCTTGTCCAGGTCGGTTTGTGGGGCATCTGGCAGGGCACTGTCCGAAAGAATTGTCTGTGATGGAGCATCAGGTAGCTTCACGCCCTCAATCTCCCGCTCAAGGGCTTCAAGCTCATCCTCAACTTCGTCCTCGTCATTGTTGCTCAACTGGCCTGCCAGCGCATCGCTAATTGCTGTCTGTTCCCTTCTCGCGTCTTCACTATCTTCCATCATCTTCTCCACTGCAGCTAATCCACCCATTTCTTTGTTTATCACCTTGAGGACTTCAGTTCCTCTCTGTAGACCAAAGACAACATCTTTCTGGACAAGCGCAAATTCCACACTGCTTGTCAATTGCTCCAACTGCTCAAGCTGTGCATCTGTTTGCGATAAGAGCGACTCTTGATACTTCTTACGTCGCAATGCAAGCAAGGCCTTGTCTTTGTCTCCCTTGGCTAGGCATTCTTTCGCGATCTGTTTCTCTCGGTTTGTGACTACGGAAATCTTCTTTTGGTATTGTCGGAGCTTGTCGCGCTGGTTTTTCATGTCCAGGATTGCCCTACATGATAATCATTAGCGGATATGCCGAATAACTTCAGCAGCTGACGAACCTGTCCTGAGCGGAGATCTTGCTCCCTGAGTTTCCCATCTTCTCTGCATGGTTGACGTGCGATACTCCTCGTTCTCAGAACGCCTCGAGACTGTGTGATGATGGAGGAATGTTGATGCCCGCGGATCTCCGTTGCCTGACGCAGACATCAACAGTGTGTACGGATCATCGTTGATCCTAGCCGAGGTCAACCTGGACCAACGCGCTTTCCTACCGAGACAATCATCACCTCTGGAGAAATGTGTCGGCGAAGGTGCCGATGTTCCAAAACAGCACACGACATCTCGTAACCCTACATCGAGCAACAGCCTCCACTTTGGCTTTCAAGTTGCTGAGAATCTGTGAACATGTCGCTGTATGTTTACGACAGCGATGACTATGAACAAACGACCGCGCTTGGAGAGTGAGCAGCAAAATGACACAATTACACCAGAATCCAGATTAACTCGAGCTTGTATGCAATATACTCCAGCTTCGTTGGTTGAAGCTCATACAGTTAGGTGCGGAATGCAAGAAGCATAAGATCAGATGTCAGATACAGGCCGGCCAGACTGCCTGCAACAAATGTCTGAGGAAAGGCATCGAATGCGTTCCGTATAACTTTGCTCAGAAATTCATTGACGATGATGCTGTGTAAGTTGTGTGCTTCAAGATTTCACCCTTCTGACGGCGAGCAGCTGGAAATCTCAAGCAGCATTGAACCTCGACCAGCTCAAGACTGCCGTGCAATATTTGCTGCGACAAAACAATCTTCCAGATCTTGCCAAGTTTAGTGATGTCGCCCTTCCCAGTACAACGATAGCAAGCACAGTCTCCTCGACAGAAGTTATTGACGAAACACCATCAGTGCAGGATGATTCGGATCTCGTTCCTCCACCCATGAGCAACCTCTACAGCTTGACTGAGAATCATCACCCACACGCTGTAGCCACTGCACGAGAACTTGACTTCATCGACAGAGGCATTATCTCACTTTTCGAATCTCAAGATCTGTTCAACCACTATCGTGATCACATTAATCCTCTACTCTGGGGTGGTGCTCTGTGCTCGCATCAGACCTTGGCAGAGTCAAGGCAATCTTCACCCCTTCTCACCGCCGCCGTACTTGCGGTTGCTGCATTACATAGACCGGAGAAGAGATCTGTCCAAACAACCTATGATATATTTGTTGCTGTCATCAAGTCCTCATGCCTAGCAAGGGGACAGAACCTAGACGACATCCGTGGCTTGTGTGTTGGCGCGTTCTATATGACGAACATGAGCTGGCGTATTGTAAGTCGAGCGGTACGTATTGCTACCGAGATGAATTTACATTGGCGGGGAAGGACTGACTCGCACGAACGGCTGCGATTATGGTACGTGCTTTACGTCTGCGATCATCAATTTGCCATAGCTTATGGGCGCCCACCTCTAATGCATGATGATGTCGCCATTCGGAACGTCGATAAATTCCTGTCTAGCCATCAAGCTACAAATGGTGATATGAGATTGATAGCACAAGTCAATGTGTTCCGAATTCTGGCAGAGGCATACTTCTTGTATGGCTGTGAACCTGATCAAGAACTTAACGAATCGGATTTTGAGAAATTACGCCTGCTCAATGTTCAAATCGACCAATGGCGGGTGCAATTCCAATCAAAGCATATCGACATGCCAACTTATGGATCATTTCCACTCAAGGGTCATGTCCTGTACTATCATTTTGCACGCTTTCATCTCAACTCAATGTCCCTCCGAGGTATCAAGTTCCATGACACACTAAGTTGGGATCGGAGAGAAGCCGCTAATACCGCAATCTCGGCCGCTACAAGCACCTTGAAGTTGATCATCGAAGAACCTGATCTCAACAAAGCTCTTTTGGGACTTCCTATTTTCACCCATACCATGATTGCCATGTGTGCTTCGTTTATTCTCAAAATGGCCATCGCATTCGGTACGCGAACGCAGGATGGCATGACTATCCTTGTGTCGAAGGACCTCTCAGATCTGGGGCTCACTTTCTACACTATCGAGGCAATCAAGTTGGTCCAAGATTTTACCAATGTCTTAGCATCAGTCGGAGAGCATGTCAGCCAACGACATCTGGCAAGACACATTGTCACCGGCTTGAAGGAGTTACTGCAACGATTTAGGACAGAAGCCGATCACCTTCTTTTCTCCAGAATTAACAGCGTGCGAGCAGAGAGCGGAGCAAATTCAGGTTTGTTGCCGTCTCGCCCAGTTTCGAGAAACGAGCACAGACCGAACACGGCGGAAGCCAAGCCTCCGACGTTGGATGTAGGCTTTCTCGAGAACACCATCACATTTGACGGTTTCGACAGCGATCCCCTTAGCATGAGCATAGCTGGCAATTTCGATTGGGGCTTCGATGACAACTTTCTCTGGCAGACAGAATATCAAGACTTTCAATTTTGACCCGCCTGCCTACATGCTAAAATCTAATGATATAGTTCCATCACCGTCCTGGACGCCAGTTTATTGAATAACGTCGTTAGCAGCATGCATGAACCTCGACTGTCGATATTTTCGGCAACGCCTTTATCGGTATCTGTAGGCTTTCTCCTCGCTCCTCCTTTACTATCCTCCTTGTTGCCATGGTCACAGCAATATCAAAGGCACTCTGTGTGCTCGCAACGCTTGCGAGATTTTTTCCAGCAATGTCGAATGCCGTACCGTGGGCTGGTGTTGCAATAACAACTGGTAGTCCACCCTGGACTGTCACACCACCCTCGAACGAAAGCAACTTGAGGGCGATCTGACCCTGATCATGGTACATGGTCACGATGCCATCATACTTATCTCGTTTCAGAAAGATGGTGTCGCAAGGGAATGGTCCTTCAACGTTAATGCCTCTTTCTCGCGCCGACTCGACAGCTGGTCTGATATGGTCAATCTCTTGTCGACCGAAATTGCCATTCTCTCCATTGTGAGGGTTTAAGGCGCATACTGCAAGACGTGGTCTCTCAATGCCAGACTCCCACCTATGACGTGTTAGAAGGACTCCGGAACTGCCATGATCAACTTACCTCAACCGGTTTAACAATTCAATAGCATTCAGTGTCGATTGCTTGTTGATCAGGCCAGCAACCTTCTCGATTCCAATATGACTTGTGACTCTAGCTGTCCACAATGCCCCAGCGATGTTGATTTCGCTGGTGGTACCCTTAAAGTTCAATTGCTTTGCAAACCATCTTAGCTCATCCTCTTCAGTCATCCCCGCAAGGTGAAGCGAGCTCTTGTTCAATGGAGCAAACACAATAGCATCAATTTCACCTTGCTGCGCCATTGCAAGAGCTCGGCGAAATTGATAGAGACATCGCTCGCCTCCAGCTTGTGAAACTTCAGCACGTGGAATGGTGACTGCACTGCCGTCGTCAAGTAGCTGCACTCCGTGAGCACCAGCGGTATCCACGATTGGAATATCGACGCCACCAGCATCAGCGGCAGCAGATGCAAGCTCGGAACGATCTGCGAGCACAACAATATCTGCTTTCTTCAGGTTCTCTGGATCACTCAGAAGCTTGGCAATGAGCTCTGGACCAATTCCTGCTGGATCTCCCAGAGTCACTGCGACACGGGGACGTCGCGGTTGGGTTGATTTAATTGCAGTCATCTCGACAGTGCTTGGAGTAGCAAATACTTTTCGAGCGTAATCTGGACTGTCTGTTCGTGCCTGGCTAGTCTTCAAGCTGGCTTACCAAGCTATCGTTTATTCTGCAAAGAAACATCATTTGGTCTCTTCGAGGTATAAGAGAGCGTCAGTCACTCTGTAGTGTACTGTCGGCGCCAGCACCGAACTATGCTCCACAAGCCATGTTCCAGGAACAACCAATCCTCAGTTGTGGAGTTTTGGATACCGGGCAGTAAGAACCTCGCAACCTATCCACTCACGCTTCGAAGCGTTGCAATAGAAGTCGGTACTTCCGCCGATGGCTCCCAAAACATCCACTCCTCTCGGTCACTAGTGGATCGGTCGGCAACCGAGGGCCTCGTTATTGGAGAAACTGGATTGTTCGGGATCCACTTTTCATGACCTCGCCGGTATTGCGCAGATGGGGAGATCGCACACTCTGCCATGCCATTTCCCGTCTGTATCTTTGTGGAGCATACCACGGCTAGATTGGAACCCAGGCGCGCAACTCTCAGCGATATCCCAGCTAACTGGTGAACAAAAAGATTGAGCTCGATACAACGATCTCACCGCAAACACTGAGCTGAAAAGACCCAAATCGTCTTGACCTTAGCCGTCGCATCAGGTGAACATTCCCATTTCTGAAACCAAAAGGAAGGTCTTTCTGAGTATAGCCTCTCTGTGGTAAGCGAAGAATGAAAAAGTGTGCCAAGAGATGGACTCGGAATGACGGTACCGCTAGCTCCACCTCGCAGTAGTCCTTTTTCCCACTAAGTCAGACATTCCTCGATGCATGCATGGCAGTGATAGAGCAGAGCAAAACACCTAGTCCTCGGCACACCATTCTGGACTCTAGACTGGAAGTCAATCTTGGACACACGACCATAGCTCCGCCCCTAGTGCTGCAGTTTCACAAGCTGGAGGCGAGCGATGTCTCTATCAATTTCGCCGAGCTCTTGCAATGGCGCAGCAAGGTGAAATTGATGCTATTGTGTTTG
>Ga0115842_100038_pt1 | contig 36695 bp, 29 predicted proteins | sample InSIn2SAF170_2_FD_83856 | JGI IMG/M metagenome (GOLD analysis project Ga0115842, IMG submission 83856)
AGGTAGGATAGTTGAGTCGCGGTGGAAGCGTTTGGAACGACGAAACGGAGTTGAGAACGGAGCGAAGCAAGGTTTATTGGGTCGTGAGTATTGAACGGGTCCATATAGAGGTGGGTTAGACTGGAAGGTTCCGGCTCGGTATTGGCGGAGGTGGTAAGGGAAGGATGGTTGGCAGAGAGTGGTCTATTGTCGAGGTCGAGAGGTGGGTCGGTAATCGGTGGTTGGACAACGGCGTGAATGTGCATCGGGTAGTTACAAGGTTGGGCACGGAGATTAAAGGCACGACAGACGTAACAGTAGATTACGCAGGTGAGGAGGGGTAAGGCGTTGCGTCGTTCAGAGCGGACGGCAATGCCGAGGAACTGATTATCGAGACTGAATACATTAGTATCAGGAGTTGCAAGACTTCGAAGTGCATTTGATGAACTCACGCGTAGTAGTCGTCCCCTTCTTCGATGCCGAGCCATTTCTTTGACCTCAAAAACTCTGCAATAGTGATAGCTTTGGTTCTTGGTGTTTGCTCATCCAAGTCTGGATATACATCTCGTATCGCTTGTACATATTCATCTAGTCGGCGAAATGTGTCGTCAATGTCACCGACCTCTGAGTGGCCAAGTACGAACATGTCCATGCATGCTAAAGCCAGCTCCGTCGGGTGCTGAATGTCACTTCGATAGCGGATCTTAGTCCACGTCTCAAGTGCGATGGATCGATCGAGGCATCCAAGTACCATTTGAGCCATATAACGTTGTGCCAAGGGGTACTCGGTGGATGGGGCTTCTCGGACGAGTCTAAGGAGCTCTTCCTTTACTCCATAACCATACTCAAGGACTTTTTGTGTTTGACGTAGGCGTCCGAGAGGGAGATCGACCATTTGTTGTATCGATTGTCGGGTTCCGATATTGGATGTTTGTCTGGTAGCGTAGAGACCTTTCCACTCGCGGAAGGCTGTATCTGCCTTTTTGGAATTGATCTCGTCGTTCGAACTCCAGAACCTGAAATCGTTGAGACACAACTCTCTCCATAACAGACGCTCACCGGCAACAAGACTTAATTTCTTGGCTGTTTGTGAGACGGCGGCGAGAGATTTGGCGTCGAGAAAGCTGAAGATGGATTCGAGCACTTCATCTGGAAGAGCATCTAGTTGTGGCAAAGGCCGAGCAATGCTCGATGTACGATGGAGCTGCATGGTGCTTCGAAGCTGGACTGTCCGGTCGTTTGCCGAGAGAAGCAACAAGTGTGTTGACGTTGTCGATGCTGTTACGATGAGTGGGATGGCTACTGTATAAAGGCGACATTGAATTAGTTGGAGCAGAAGTCGTAACAAGTGATGGCATTCCAAAGACGTCACGAATCATGGTCATTGGAGAAAACGAGGTTTGCCACCACTAAGCTACATGTATGTGCTTGTTGCGTACCACAGCAGTAGCAGTAGTGAATAGAAAGCTTACCACACCTGTACATTATATTATACTCGGTTGCCCAGCAAGAAAAGAAGCTTTATCTGCCAGCTCCGAGTTTGTTCGAAGCCTATCTCTCACCCACCAACGCCAATGCTAATATTCAAAAACAACCATCACCTTCGAATGGTAGGACATCGAATTCATACAAATCACAGACCTAGCTTCTGAGCCAGATCACCCTTTTCAGCATGTAACCGTAGCATATGCTCGATGAAAGGTGCCCAGTCCTCCTGCTTTCGCTCCCTCTCTGGTCGAGCTGCCTCTTCCTGCACAGGTGTCACATTGGTCTTGGTCACCTTCATGAGTGAGACGTCGTAGTTCGCCAGAATGGCATCCTCAATCTGCTGCATCATAATAGCAGATACCAGGTCCAACCACGTCGTCCCGGCAGTAATGTCTCCCATATATCGTGGCTTTGACTCCATACCATCGAGCTGCCAAACCTTGCCGTGAACTGAAACATACGCAACAAAATGGTTACCCGCTCCGTCGTCGCCAATACTCGTCGTCTGCCTCTTCCGGCCTTTCCGGCCTCTCTTCCTCTTTGGAGTTTGCGACCTTCTCGCTGCGGTCTGAATTTCTTCCCTCAATATCTGGTCCACGATCAGGCGGTCAAGCAGGGTAGCGAACGAATTGTGAATATCTCGAAACCTCTCATGCTCGTCCAATGCTACACCACGACTCTTAGCATCATAATCCCGTGTCTCGTTCTTGAAGCTGGACAGTGTCTCGCTAAGTGGAAAGTCCTCGCGATTCATCAGAATGTTCATCAAGGAAACTGTGCCGCAGGAGAACCTGGAAATCTGATTGGCAAACCATGGTAGACTTGCTGAACAGTCCTGGCTCATGGTAGATGTCGACGACTGCTTCGTGTCCCGTGGGATGTATCGAGAAAGGAAGATCAGGCCAAGGACATCATTGGGATTCTGATTTGGCAGCTCAGTGATGTCAAGCACTTCCTCGACATGGATATCTGGCACGCCCCATTCTTGTACAAGAATCGTGAAAATTTCAGGATCATTCTCAATCTCTGCCCAGCCTTTCCATGTTGTGGTTTGTTCCTCAGCTTTTCCATTGGTCTGTTGGTGCTGTTCCGCGACAGGAATATTCGCACTACCGCCTTCAATTTCTTGCTCACCACAGAGAGTGGAAGGTATGCATCCTCCGCCTCTTATACCAACTGAATCCACCGCAGGTAGAGAATGGTCGTGGTCTCGATCTCGCTGATTTTTAATATTTCTGAGATGCTCGCCACCATCCTGCTTCGCCTCTGCGAGCTCACCACCACTCATCGCCTAACCAGAAAGAAGTGAGTAATACAGTTCGGTGTAACATTGGCAAGGAGGGTTTGCAAGAATTAAGCGATTGTGAGGATAACAGTGTCCAGAGAGCTTCCTTGCTTATATATGCCACGATAGGTGTATCTCTAATAACTTGGGTAGATCTGCCAGAAAGGCCGAATGAAATTGTACCTTGTAAGGACAAAATTAAGTCCAGTGAAAAGTGTTTGCCAGAGTGAAGTGTGCTGGATCACCAGTAGGTGTGCTAACGTTGGTGCCAGGTGATGGATTGTTTGTGTTGTTGCGTCATGCCCGTCACTCAATTTTGCCGGACGCGTAAAGAGTGTGTACCGGTATTGACGCGCCCAAACTAAAAGAAGAAATTGATTTGTTTATGGTCATTAACAACACCCACCACTCAAAGGCTGAAGCTTGCAGATAGCGGAACAGCGTTCACTCCAACATCAAAGCAATCATTATTTTTGTTCATGTGCTAAAGGAATTAGGCCTACACTGCAATCTTCAACCACTGCAGCCTTGGTCAACCACAACAACTCCTCCGCTGTGCTCGAGAACTGCCTACCACCGATATTGTCCTGAGTTGCCGCATGAGAAATGGATAGAACGCCCCGACTACGGTCGGCATTTCCAGAGACACCTCGTCATGAGCCTGGTGCCAAACTCTTCGCTGCAGGATCTACACCCTCATCAAAACCTCCACGAAGATCAGTAATACGACCGAGTCCAGCCATCAATGCAACTCCAACACAATCACCATTTGGCAGCGGCGGCGGCAGCGGCGGCAATCCTCCCCCTCCGCATATACCTCTCGACTTCGCAGATGGCCCCACGCAGCGCATGTATGTGCTGGCGGTCTACATAGCCCTGCTCGCGTGGAAGGTGTATGATTGGGCTTCATCATCAGGATATGCACAAACGGAGGCAACATGGTTGTTCATGAAATGGGCCTTCTTAGATGGTGCCTTCCTGGGTACGCTACCTCTGCTACGAATACCATGGTTCGAGTGGTCCTTCTTCACCTTCTTCGGCATCTTCCTCCTACACGCCGCAGCTGATTTCTGGTTGATGTTCAACATCGCCATTCCATATTCCAGCATCTTCTTCTACCTGATCCGAACCGTCTACGATCGAGAGCTCTCCCTTTCCGATACACGAGTCAATCCGGATCAGATTGTACACAATTCATCCATCATTCTTGGAAAACAGATAATCAATCTTCTCCCCGAAGGTTCAGCCATCTTGAATCCTGGACTACAGTCTTATTGTCTCGATTCTTCACAAACGATGATTGAGCTGCCAATTCAGATCAACCAAACTGAGCCCGAGACAATCGAATTGTTGAGATTCGATCTAGACTCTGAACATACAGAGACCATCACGATTGGTGCTAAACAAGCAAGGAAACTGAAAAAAGAAGCTGATCGTAGTCACGACAAGACTGATACAAGCACTCCAAGGCTTCTTCAATACCCTGTGACGAAGAAGGGTCTGTACAGGCTACAGAGGGTTGTAGACAAATCGAAGTTGGAGGTAAGAAGGAAAAGCAACGATGTCGCTGTGGTTTCTTGCCCACGAGCGTCTGTCTCGGCTAGCAATCCTGACAAATGTACTGGTGAGCTTAGCGGTATCTCCTTACATGTTACTGGCGTACCACCGTTCAAGGTCAAGTATAGCAAGAGGATCAACCAACACCAGTTCAGCTCCATCACCCAGACTATTCAGTCTGCTGAAGATTCGAATATGGACAATATTGTTCTTGACCCAAAGCACCCGCAAATGGGCTGGACCCAGTCAAAAACTCTATCTGTGGATATCAATGAGTCGCTTAATCAGAACGGAACCTGGTCATATACTATCGAGGAAGTCGAGGATGGCTTGAGTAACAAAGTCATGTTCGAGAACGACAATACGAAGAAGCTATTGACGACTAAACATAGACAGTCTATCACTGTTCACAAGAGACCAGTCGTGAAATTTGTAGGTTGTGATGCTGAGCACTTTCTGAGAGTCGCTGTAGAGGACAGCAGCCACAAGATGCCGTTGTCAGTTACCTCAGGAACGCAACTTCCAGCTTCGGACTGGCCGCTACAGATGCGATACACTTTCACTCCACAATCCGGCGGCGAGATACCGGCAATCGAAGAGTTCACATACGATCTGAAGGACGAGAAGGATTGGCCATTCATCAACAAAGCCGGCCGGTACGACTTGACAGCTCTTGAAAGCCAGTTCTGTCAAGGTGAGGTCAATGAACCCTCCTCTTGTCTCGTCTACAACCCACCAAGACCCTCGGTGAATTATCAGACAGAGGAAATATTCGACAAGTGCGCTGGCCGCCCAATCGGGATGATTGTGAACTTTGATTTCACTGGCACTCCACCGTTTAAGGTACGGTATGAAGTTGTCGAAAAGAGTAAAGGCTCAAGTCCGAAGGTACAAGAGTTTAGCGGTATGCGAGGACAAATGACCCTGCGTGAGCGCTCGGCCGGGTCATACCAATATCGATTATTGTCAATTGCAGACGAAGTCTACTCTCCAATCAGCATTAAGAGTGATGAAAACATGTTCGAGCAGAACATTAAACCACCGGCAGAAGCTTTCTTCCCCAGTAAAGACGAGTCTATCAGAGCCTGTCTCGATCAGCCGGTTTCTGTTGATGTCAGACTTCTTGGAGAAGGTCCTTGGGATCTTGAGTACGAGCTTGTACATTCTGGAAAACGACAAAAGTTTACGGCACACTCTGACAACGAGAATTTGGTTATCGAAGTACCCCCTCAGACAGATGGTGGTAAATACACTCTTGTACTGACAGGTGTTCAAGACTCGTCTCGATGCCGAACAGCACTAAAGGAAGAAAGACATATTGAAATACGACCTGAACGACCTCGCGCTGCATTCGGCGATGTCAACGGCAAGCGCTTGATCGAAGCTCTAGAAGGAAAGAATGTCCAATTACCACTGAAGCTCAAAGGTATCGCGCCTTGGAAAGTCCAAATCCAAAGCAACAACCGGATATCAGATCATACCTTTAGGGATGTTAATTCAGCCGTTCAAGCTGATGTCGAAGGAGTATACCAGATCATCTCTGTACATGACAGTTGCCCTGGTTTGGTTGATCCTAAGGCTGACAAGTTCGAGATTTCGTGGATTAAGCGACCAGAACTTCACATCCAAGATAGCTCTGTTAGCGATCTTGGTGGAAGAGTGTATCGCAAGGGAGCTGTCTGCCAGGATGAGCAGGACAAGTTCAAGATCGGTCTCAGTGGTCATTCGCCCTATCACCTCAAATATCAGATCTCAGCCGAACCACTAAAAGGCCAGAAAGCAGTATCCAACAAACCACTGTCCATTGCAAGTAATGGTGCTGATATTCCACTGGATACTTCCAGAGCTGGCCACTATACATACACGTTCAACGAACTCTCCGACGATCGATACGCACATGATCGCAAGCACTTTGCGCCGCTGGTTGTGAAACATGAGGTGTATGCGTTGCCGACTGCGCAATTTAGCCATCCCGGCAAAAGTTACGGGTATTGCAAGGAGGAGGACGAATTGCCTAGTGACGGCGAGACGGAGAACATTCCAATTACTCTGACGGGCGTGCCACCGTTCTCACTCGAGATCGCTATTACGCATCATGGTGTGTCTGCCAGACCAGAGGTTGTGCGCATAAAGGACATCCTTTCTAACACGTATTCTTGGGCACTGTCTCGATCGTCGCTCGGTCTTGGCGCGCATACGGTACAAATTCGTGGTGTCAAGGACAGCCACAATTGTGAGAGCCTCATCGACTCGAACCCTTCGACAGTTCGAATCCAGGTGGCATCACCTCCCAAGATCGCTTCTCTTGATACGAGGACAGATTTCTGCGTTGGTGATCATCTCGCGTTCTCACTGTCAGGCCAAGCTCCCTTTGACATTTTCTACAACTTTCAGAATCGAGATCGAAAAGCACATGTCACGTCTCACGAATTCAAGCGTATCTCGGACCACGCCGGCGACTTCGTTGTTACAGGCATCCAAGACTCGGTCGCCGTGCAGGGCGGTGGGAAATGCAAAGCCAAACAGGACATCCGGAAGACAATCCATCCATATCCGACTGTGCGACTTAGTCACGGAAAGACACTGACAACCGACATTCATGAAGGTGGTGAAGTTGAGCTTGTTTTCGAGTTCACTGGTAGCCCACCATTCGAATTTACATACACGAGATCGGAAAACGCAAAAGGCCTGAAGGGAAAGCCAGCTAGGGTATTGGAAACGAGACACGACTCGAGCAATGATTTCGTAAAGACGATCCGGGCGAGCGACGAGGGCACGTATCAGGTGGTTGCAATCAAAGATAGGTATTGCGCCTACTCATCGCCGGAGTTGGCCAAGATGGATGGAGGCAAGGGGCAAAAGTTGCTGACTTGATGATGTGAGACTGACAGGAGCGAGATTGGTGCCGTAGTTGATGTACTGTATGTTTCGGATCCAAGATTATCGTGGCCGGCGAACTAATAGGTGTACTGTGACTGTATTTCATCCTCCATGCCGTCCGGTTGCATCTTCCAGCGTGTCATAGTGGAGGTGGTGTAATTAGGGTCGGCACGTGCTAGGGGAGCTCGGAGCTGGCTGCGCTAGCAAATAGCAGTGACGATGATGCCCCACTTATGTCCGGCTGTACTTAAAGGAAGGAGCATCCTCCATCGCGACGCCGAGCGCGTGCGGGCCATACTTTCCAGATTCTCCAAAAAAGCACGTAGGTATGCACATACCACGCGACACTCCCATATATTGATTATCAAAACTCCAGTACCTGACTTTTGGTCACTTGTATACCAACCGAAGGCTTGTTGAATGCCATATACTTCTTACGCGTCGGCCTCCCTCTCGACCTTCAGTTTGCACGTAAATTAAGACCACACCCTGGTCGCGGTCACTGGTCTACAGTACTTGGTTACTCCGGTGTCCTGTTTGCATTGCGCCAACTGCGCCCATGCCACCGCCAACCAATCCAATATGCTGCTCGAACTTCCCCGGGACCTCCACTATCCAATCACGATAAGGAAGATCACAAAACGACCTGGTGAAGATGTTGAAGTGCGGGATGCGCTGTTCCGATATACCTACGTTACCAAAGTCAAGCACGGAGATCGATATACCGATGAAGAGACTGAAGTCGACAAGATTATTGCGGCCGACTTCGAGAGTCCTGTAGAAGGGAAGATCGAGAAGTGGCTCGTGTGGACGGATGATGTGATACGACAGCCGAGAGAGATCATTGACATTACTGAGCCATGCAAGCATTCGGTACAGTTCAACGGCTTGTGTACGGAGTGTGGCAAGGACATGACTGGGTACGTGAAGCACAAGCAAGACTTTCTGGACGCTACTGACACAGATTATAGAATCGAAGTACCAGCGGGCGCAGGCACTGAACGAGCTAATATCCAAGCTGCCCATGATACCGATAAGCTACTGATAAGTCAAGAGGAGGCCAGTGAAGTTGATGAAAGTTCGAAGAGACGATTACTTCAAGCACGGAAGCTCTCTCTGGTGGTTGATCTTGACCAGACCATCATCCATGCTGCTGTGGACCCTACGATCGGAGAGTGGCAGAAAGACCCTGACAACCCTAACTATGAAGCGCTCAAAGATGTCAGATCATTCAAATTGAGTGATGATGGTCCAGGCATGCACGGTTGCAATTACTATATCAAATTACGGCCTGGTCTCGGCCAGTTTCTAAAGAACATTGCAGAACTGTACGAACTGCACATCTACACCATGGGCACACGACAGTATGCGCAGCAGATCGCCACCCTTGTCGATCCAGACCGAGAACACTTCGGTGATCGTATTCTCAGTCGAGACGAGAGTGGCAGTATGGTCGCCAAAAATCTGACAAGGTTGTTTCCTGTCGACACAAGAATGGTCGTGATCATTGATGATAGAGGAGACGTCTGGAAATGGAGTCCAAACCTCGTTCGTGTGTCTGCTTTTGATTTCTTCGTTGGCATTGGCGATATCAATGCTGGTTTCCTGCCTAAGAAGCAAGACATACCCTCCCCATCGAAACCAGAGACAAAGTCTACCACGAACGGCAAGTCAGAGGATGAAGAGCGCGCAGTGAATGGTGAAAACGTGGAAGAGACGGATACTCCAACAGACACGACCGCACTACAACAAGTCGTCGCTATGAACGACCCGACTATGCAAGAGGTGCAGACGAAAGTGCAGGAAGAGACAATAGTCAGTCAATTAGAGCAGAAGCCGCTTCTCAAGCTTCAACAACAGCTTGACGAGAAGGATGGTGTCACCACCACACCACAAACTGAACCGCCGGCAACGCAGAATACAGACTCTGATTCTTCTTCCGATTCCGATTCCTCAAACTCCCCCAAGGCCAAAGCAAGACATAGCATCTTCAGAAATGACGACGACGAACTCTTCCATCTCGAGAAATCACTTCGCCTAGTACATGACCGCTTCTTTGCCGAATACGACAAGAAACGCAAGGTCGCCTCTCCCAAGACTGGCCGGGTAGCCCAGCTCAGTGGCAAGGGCAAGGCCCCTTTGGCCGACACCACTATCGAACCGGACACGCTGAACTACGTCCCTGATGTCAAGCGAATCATGCCTGCAATGAAAGATCGTGTCCTCGATGGTGTGACTATTGCCTTCTCTGGCGTTTTACCCCTCGGTGTAGACATCCAAACTGCTGACATCTCAATTTGGGCTCGCTCATTCGGCGCCACAATCACTGACAAAGTCACCCGCGATGTCACTCATGTGGTCGCTGCGAGGGTAGGGACGCAAAAAGTCAAGACGGCAGTAAAGAAGAACATCAAGGTTGTCGGCACCGATTGGCTCATGAGATCAATTCAACGATGGAAGAAGCTTGATGAAAGACCATTTCTGCTACCGGGTATTGGGCAGAGGATGCTCGATGATGACCATGAGAATGCTGACCATCCGCCCAAAGCTCCGAGAAGTGAAGTCAGCGCGCAAGATCTTCTGGAAGACAACAAGGTTGGAGTTGGACCAGACTTTCTGTTGTCAAGTGAAGATGAAGCGGAAGCACTTACGGAAACGGATGAAGATCGTCAAAAACAACCAAAGAAGAAGAAGCTGAAGCTCGATCTGCAACCACACGGGGCTGACAACACATACCCTGTCCCAGAGGGCCTCGAAGAGAGTGAGGAAGCAAGAAGTCCAGTCAGTGACATCAACAAAGACGAATGGGATGCAATTGGTGATGAACTAAAGGATTTTCTGGGCAGCGATATGGACACTGAGACAGAAAGTGACGCAGAAAGTATACGGAACGAGACTACCACCGGCCTGAGAAGCAAGAAGAGGCGAAGAGATGACGATAACACAGAAGGGCTCGAAAATAATCACAGCGGAGACGAGAGGAACGGAGACAGCACTAGTGGAAGAGCGAATAAATTACAAAAGGCAGGCAGTGGCGGGAGTGCACTCAGAGCAGTCTCGAATGCCGAATCAACAGGCCAAGATGCTACTACTATACCAAAGATACATGTGGTCAGAGAACAAACGCAAGAAGAATACGAAGCGGATATGGCGGCGGAATTGGAGCGGGAGCTGGAAGCTGCTGAGGCGGCTGAGAATGGGGATGGATGATTGCAACTTTGGTACTTAGTATGTAATCGAAGTGTGGATTGGATCTGTGGTTATGACAGCCAGGAAGGACCATGGTCTAGATGGTCTAGGTAGTTACTAAGTACTTGGATTTTTGATAACCGATACTGTAGATTCAGGTTGGGATGGCATGGCGTGACATAGCGAGGCCAGTCAAATGAGCGTGAGCATGAGCGCTGATTTACTTGGTTAATGCAATTCAATGCGATGCAATTCAATGCGATGCAATTCAATCAATTCAATCACACATGCAATATAAGATCTACAAATCTAGTCAATTTGAAGTCCACGTGCTGAAGAAGAACATGATTTTGGTTGAATGATTGTATTAAGGACTCATGGTATGATACAATCTAGTACTCGTCGTGATCCACTCATACCATTATACCACTGTGAGTAACATAACACTAACACGCTGAGAGTACTTGGCCTTGAACTCGAATTTGAACTTGAGGTTGAAGAGTAAAGATGAGCGAATTCAGACCTCATACCAGGAAACTCAAAGCACGTTCAATGTCGGCGGGTGTGTTGACGCGGTATCGTGCCAGTGTCTTCTTGGGCTCGATGGAGACGAGACATGAGAAAACGTGCTCTTGTTTTGCGTGCAGGAGAGCTCGGAACATATCTGTAGATGGGTATGCAGTCAGTACTAATTCAAATGCGTGTACGAATGCGAACCGAGATTGACTTACCTTCGTCCGTGGTGTCGTCTCCAGCACAAAAGACGAATCCTTTTTCTGAATCGAATGTTTCGTCAACGAGCCGAGACATGATGATTCCTTTGTTGAGTGATTTTGGTTTCACTTCGAGAATGTTGGAGCCTAAGCCGACGTCGACATCCCAGCCCTTCAGCAGCTCTTCCAGTTCGATCTGCTTTTGTTTAGCGACTCGTAGTCCGTTGACATGATCTGCATTCCGGTAGTGCCAAACGATGGCAACTTCTTTTCGTTCGACTTCACTTCCTGGGTTTTCTTTTGCAAGCTGATCAAAGACTTTTCCGGCCACGGTGTGCCATCCCATGTCTATTGATTCGGCTAGAGACACCCATTCTTTCGTGCCAGGTCGTTTCATGAAGCAACCGTGCTCAGCGCTAAGACCGATAGTCTCGATATGTCCGAAATGTTTTTCCAGGAACACCCTACTGCGTCCGCTGACGAGCCAGAATGCTGTATGGACATCACTCGACAATCTGATGAGAGAATCCATCACACTTTTGGTCGGAATGGCGGCCTCGGGATCATCAACGAGAGGGCTCAATGTACCATCGTAGTCGAATACTAGAAGTCTCTTCGAAGACTTCGTGTAGGCGTTGCCGAGCTTCTTCATGTCCAGTCTGGAAGCATCCAGAACAAATCGTTTGCATGCTTCGGTAAGGAACGTATTAGTCCATCGAGCAACGGATATGTGATTAATCTGCTTCGATAGCTTTTGATGTCTCTCCAACTTCTCGTCATCACTCATGTTGAGTCCCTGAAAAATGCTGTTGCTTACACTTTCCGGCTCAGACATGTTAACAGGAATGGCTCCTCCATTCTCGCTCAAGCGCTTCCCCGCGTGCGAGAGATTTGGGACCACTAGAGGGCTGTGTTTGTCCTTCTGAGATGCAAGGAATTCCTCAGCTGTAGTGTTGATATCACTGTCATCCGCCGTGATTAGGCCAAGATCTGCAGATTTCAACATTGCGGAATACTGTGCTGGAGAGATATACTGAGGTTTATGAATGATTGACGAGCATTCTTCTGTGCCAAGATCGCTATTGATCCTCTCGATGAAGTGCCCAACCCAACCGTCAACAAGTGCTTCTGCGGCTTTGGATACGATGATTTCTGGAACCGGACCGTGTCCACCATGTGAATCCGAATACTCTGCGTGTTGTTCATCTTTCATGTTGGTGGCAGGTCGGATTTCCTTTGCCTTTGCGGTAAGTGTCAAAACCACTTTGTCACGGGATTCGGGATGCTTGTCAAGATAGTGAGTGAAGCCTTTGAGAGTATCCAGGACACTTTCTGCGTCGTCCAGTCGCGCACGGACAGCAATGATCTTCTTTCCGTCAGAAATTGTCTTGAGCTCTAACATTCCATCATTGACCTGTTCTTCTTGTCGTATCGCTTCAGAAACCGTTGCAAAGTTAATGATAGTTGGTGCTACGACGATTTTGTCGCTGACCACTTCGGCCTTCGTATCGTCTGACGCATCTATGGTTGTAATTTGGTCACAGAGCTTGAGAATCTGGTCTTTGGTATCTTCGTGCTGCACACCGATAATAGAAGCACCCAGGATGCCAGTGACGTGAGCATCCCACTCCGGAAACATCTCAAAACAGTCATGGGTCAACCAGTTAGTGTGGTGGAAGTATGCAATAAGTGCTTGAGGTAATTTTGCTCGCAATTCTCCAACAAGGGGCATAAGCTGATAGTCGTGAATCCATAGAATATCACCGGGTTCATATGCTTTGAGGATGACGTCGAGGTATTCCTCTATCATGGTTTTATGGTCGTTCTTATCCTTCTCCGTCCATCCAGCCACGGTTGTGTCGACAGTGTTGGAACTTTGTGTATTCTCAGACCACACCATTGCATTTGTGAACCTCGTCCATCGATCTTGGTCACCGAGCATAAACATACCATCAGTGGCGGTAGAGTTTTCTCCAAGCCATACTGGAATAACCTCACAGTCATTATAAACAGCCTCAAGAACGATTCCAATGTGTTCTTGTGTAGTGGAGGTACACTGGCTGGCCTTGACATCTTTCAAAGAGTGCTTCATAGAATTGTTCGTCTGACTCTGTGCATCGCTATCGGCACCTCTGAGGTCGGATAATATGTTGCTTCGATTCTGCAGTCTGCTGGGTTCGGGATCGCGAGTTAAGAGTATTTCACCAGTCCAACCAATAACGGTGTGGTTCCATTGAGGTGCGTGGGAGAGGTAGTCGAGGGCATCGTACAAGGGTGAATTCGCTGGATGAGCCAGCGCATCGACTTTACCATTTCTAGAGATCTCAATAGTTTTCCGAAGTCGCGGGACAACACTGATAATTTTGCCAGTTAATCCCAGGCTTCGGAAAGTGGGTTCTGTTTTGAATTCCATGTTCTCAACAACTGTAACAGGTGCCTCTCGACTCTTTTGACTGGTGCTTGAAGGGTCGCGAGGAATAGAGGTGCGACCAGCGATTGGATCATGGATTATGTTCAGGAACACATTGCCTGGGTGTAGAAGTCGAGGACGCCCTTCACCAGATGCAGTGTCAGACACATCTGGAGGGTTTGACTTGAGTAGCATGTTGGCAATGTGGGTCCCGCCGAGAGTTTGGTTTGCGAGATTAACGAAGAAGAGATCTTAGGAAAAGTAGGGGTCCGGAGAGTACGCATAGACTGAGCCCTTACCACACTAGAATATCCCGTTCTCTGTGGTTGGCCGCCAGACGTACAACGGCAATAACCACCTGGTTTTGTCGCTGTGATTTGGAGATAGCAGGACAAGTAAGGAGGGACAAATGTTGATCAACCACTCTCCAACTCACAACATCAAGGACTTTCCAAAAGACCTTCAACGCACGTACAGCACCTAATGTGTTGGATCACAAGACTTGGATGTCACTCGCGACTTTGCGTGGCTTAGTACCGACAGAAGCAGAAGTCAACTGAGCATAAGACAGCCTGTGCTGCTGCAAGTCTTAATCGTCACGGTCGGGCGTCTAGATTGTTGAACGCAAAGCACAATTCTGGTGTCCCGGCTTGATCCATACAGATCACGCCACCCCGAAAGTCAGCCGGTTTCTCAGTGTCGAAACTGTTCAGACACCACTACCAGATGGTTTTGTTCGTGTCTGTCGTTCAAGAGACGGAAGCTCCCAGACTGTTGAGACAATGGTCTTTTCCACTGCTGTGTGGTGTGGAACAAGTATAATGGACTGGTAATTGATGCCACTGTCGCTGTGCTTTCCGTTGAATGGTGAGAAAGTGTTGGTGGTTTGAAGTGCCTAGTGGTCCTTGCCTTTATTGTAGGCAGACACGGAGGGAAGCTGCAGGCCTGAATGTGCTACCCTGGAAGGCACAGTCTTTATTCTGTCGCTGTTGGTGTTTGAGACGCATACACTCAGACTGTGGACTTACTGAGACATTGCAAGTAGCAACGTTGGTCTTGGGATACTACTAAGTCCTCTAAGTCAGATCTCGACAGAAGGATCAGCTTTGAGCACACCCGATTTCAGCACTAGCGTCGCACAGACTGGTGATGCTGAGGGAGGAAGGAGGAGCTCGTGAAACAAATTGCAAAAACTTGAAGTGAGCATGCAGTGGGCATCAGGTTAGGAGCAGGACATGAGGGCGGAAGTGCTTGCCGCAAGGCCATGTGCGTCCTGATCGGCCCACTTTCTACATCCGGTAGGTATGGCGTCACCCATGGATACCCGACAGGAAAAAAATGGGCAACGGTCCAGCATTCAGGAACCAAAAACGTGGCACGGCGGGTTAAGGGAATTTGTTCGGATGTGATCAACACTGCATGTAGGCCGGGAGCATGGTTGCTTTCTAACCAGGCCTTCCGAAAATGTTGAGGTTGGGAGCGAACGAGCAAGGCTTAGATAAGGTACAAGAGGACTTGTTTCGCTTAAGAATCGTTTCGGTGCCTAGACACTGCGACCCAGATACGGTACATAGAAAACGAATCAGAGGTCATGCTGTTGAGCGTGCCAAGTTTGGTATCCTTCCAATCATCACTTTGCCTGCACTTTGCCAGATTCGTGAGGTCTTGGGTCAGTCCACTTCCAGTTACATACCCTCTTATCATAGAAGCTTGTGCTCATAATCTCCCACTTTACCTCGTGACTGAACTGGTTGCTTACCGATCCTCTCACCGGTGCGCCCGACCTTGCCTCAACAGCATAAACCAAACTATCATGCCCTTCGGTGAAGCTCTTCTCAATCTTGAACTCGCACTTCCGCTCATCGTGAGCTGACACAGATTCAGTGATGGTAAGACGCACGATATGCGCGCCTGAAGTGTGCCCTGCAATTAGGAGGATGTAGTCCGTGCTGATTGCAGCATCTGGCTGTAACGGAGCCGGATTTTCGTAGGAGTCAAGTAGTTTGATTCTCCATACACCGCCTCCCAGAGCCAGTTCCGCCTGAAGCACGAACGATAGGGTCGGGGGTCCTGGTTCTGCGAGATCTTGATCAGAATGATTGACATTGAGGATGAAGAGCCGAAGGGTCTCGTCATAGCTACCGGTAAGAATGAACCATTGACATGCATAGGAACCGCTCTCGACCTCAGCCTGATACCTTGATGACGGTTGAACAGGGCCAAGACCGCAAATACTGACGACTCCAGCTTGATGTGTTCTCTTAAGCGTGAGAAGAAAATTCACATCGATGGTATCAATATCTGTATCCTCTAGTACTGAGGACGGTAGGTGTAAATGAGACATTAAGAGCTGACTATCATCGCCGCCTGAGAGGACTAGAACATCTGGCTCGACTTGCTTTGAACTCTTCCAATAGATAATTGGTAGAGTTGTCCACGCTTCGAGATCAAATGACTGCTGGTGAATCTGCAATAGCTGGGTTCGAACACTCTTTGGAGCATCCTGCGAAAAATCATGCTTCGAGCTGAGATCGTCGGGAATGGTGCGTACGGGGTAGGGAAGCGTTGTTTTCAAGAGCTTCGTACTGCCAAATTGCGTGGTTGCGGCCAAGATAACACTTCGCTGGTGTTGATCGCCCAGGCTCTGGACTTGCTGCTCTGGATGGATGAACTGGAATTGAGTGACAATGGGCAGTGGACCATCATCTTCATCGGGCTCTTCGACGAGAGCTTCTCCAAGGCTAATGAATGTAAATTCCATCGAAGCCTTCACAGCATTGTAACATCTGGAGAGAAAGTAGAACTGAACGTGTCCAGCACTTGTCGCTGCGCCAAGGAGGTCCCGGTATTGGGGATGAAAGTGTACGTCGTAGATGCCAAATGGAAAATCAAGTCTCTCGAGTGAGAAGTGAACATCTGGCTGAGACCGCACTGGTTCCGAGAATGGAACAACCTGCAAGGAACCTTTTCTACTGCTCGACCCAGAGTCCGGATTTCCATTGGTAAGAGAATATGTACCGATGACAACAAATTCCGGGTCTTCAGGTACGAGGGCAATGGTATCGGGTTCTTGATCCAGATCTCGGATGCCAGCCTTGCCTTTGTTGCTCATTCTAAGCAAGAGTTACTATGTGATACAAATCGTTCGCATGGACTAATGCCTCTCCAGCTTCTCGTCGTGATTTGTCGGTGCGTTATTCTTGATTACGAATTCGACGCTGTCTCCATGGATATCATCCTTTCCCGCCATGAGTTCCGTGACGGGATTGTCACAGTAAATTTTGAGACAAAGACAAGTGCAGCTGGGGCGAAACAAGAACCTACCTGAAATGTTCTTGAAACACGGTAAATTCTATAGCGAAGCTCGCAAATTATTCATGCTCAGAGCACAACAGGTGGTCGAAACCAAAATTGATGGTGAAAAGATGGTATGGTTTGAATCTGGTAATACGAACCGCCAAAATTTATAACACAGTTCGATTTGAGTTTATCTGCCTCGCACCTTCCTTAGCAGCAGCTGCTGCAGAAGCTCCTGCCTGATTTTGCGGCAACCTGGACACAGCCATTCAAAAAACAGCGACCGCCTTCTATGGCCTCTAAACACAACCTCTTTTATGTGCAGCTTTCTCGCAAATGTCGTGATGTGACAGACCTCGACAATGGACGGAGCAAGCAGTACAGCAAGTGAAGAAGAAGTTCACACAGGCATCGGAGATGTCCGGTCAAGCACTAGCGTTGACTCCAGTTTCTATGGTCAGTACCAACTACCACAAATCAACAGTGACTTCATGCAAGACTAAAGACGATCAAGGCGATGATGCATCGAAACAAGAATTTGAACAAAAAGCCAGAATATTTGATACAAGTGACTACTGGCGAACTCACCAATGGAATCTTCAGGTTACTGCTGTCAAAGAAGTAGCCAACAATCCTGTTGAATGGCAGATTGAGAGCCAGAAGCGAAAGAGAAAACTTGAGCCTAGGAAGGACAATTCACTTGAGGAGACACGGAAGCAGAAGCGGAGTAAGATTGAACATGCAGTAGCCCCTGACCAGGGCTTAGCCGTGCAGCTGAATGCATACAACCCATACGAAGGTGATCCAACGGCTCTTCAACTTGCAGAGTCAGTCGACGATTTCCTTGCACGCCTCAAGCCATCCTCAATAGACACACCACAGCCATGGATCTGGTGTGCCAACTTCCATTCTTCATACCGGCCAGCTGGCGAGAATGTTGCAGTCTTCAAACAGCTCGGTACCAACCTTTTAGAAAAGTTCATGGCCAAGCGATACCATCTCGGGGCATCCTTCGATCCGCCAAAGCCTGCCGGTACTATAACTCGAATGATGTCAGCCGATCGAGAGACGCTCGAAGGCGACATCCTTAACGTGGCTCAACAGAATGGTGTCATCGGCGGAAAGTGGTTGCTTTTCCCTGCACCAAATAAAGTCGACGCATATTGGTCTGCTGTTGTGCGAGGCACAGTTGATGGACGGCTCGGTATTTCCGCCAAGGTTGCCACCAACTGCAAACCTGTCAACCCCAACAACCCGGGCCAAGTCGTCTGTGTGTACACCAGAGACTTCAATAACGAGGAGGACCTCAAGCGAGTGTTGAAAGAGCTTGTTAGATTAGGTCTGGCCGAAGAACATGTCGGACCTCCAGGTGGATGGAAGCACGTTTTTGATGTCAAGGCTCAGATCTATTATAAGCCAAACGCCTATACATACCTTGATCTCATGAGTCAGAACAAATACAAGATCAGACCGAGTCTTTGGGCTACCAGTTGGCTACTGACAGAACAAGACGTTCAAGGTGATAAGGCGGAAGCATGTAAAGAAATGTGGCAAATCGAGCAACGAGCTCGGGCTAAGAGAAAGTAGCTCCAAGCAGCCGTTGTCATACGAGCTCCTGGAATCATCAAATGTACCGGTCAATATGTCACCGGGGACATCGTTTGTTGTGACGATACGAAATGGTAAAAGACGAGGTAGGCGGATGATTGAAACCATCTTCATGCAGCTGCTTCCTCTTTCTTCGGCACGCACAACCTCCTCCTATGCATGTTGTAGATACTGTAGTCGCCCTCGATAAGCGATCTTAGCAATGCGACTGGCCTCTCTTCAGCCTGACCCTCAGCCCGGATCTGTCGGTCCCACTCCGACATATCCTCTTTCAATTTCTGATGCATCGACATCAACGTAGCTTGAATATGCTTGATATAGTAGGCCGACCTGCCAAGATCGTTGTACGGATTGGCCGGATCATGCAGAGTCATTCGAAAGTGGTCTCGACCTTCATGAATGTCAGCTAGATTTTTCCGCACGTCGAATTTCACTGGAACAGCCGCTATTGGGTCTTGCGTGATCAGGTCTATGGCGTTACGTGCTGTCAACGGATTGTCTTTTTCGTATTTGCTAAGTCTGCCTAGCAGATACCGACTGGGATGATGTGTAATGCCTGTTGTGTAGAAGTCGATTTCGGACCAGAATCGGAGGAATTGTAAAAGCTGCTTGCCACAGTCGTGCGAATCGGTCTGATTTTGGTGGAGTTTTAACGAAACGACAATCATATTGAGTAGCGGGTACGATGTGAGCCCGCCGTGCTGTCCTTTGCATAGTCCGCGCATCTGGAGAGCTTGCTTGAGGACTTTGAATAGTGCTTGTAGGGTTGGCCATTCGGCACGAAGACCTTTGACCAATTCGAGCGAGCCGTAGCCGGTGGTTGCATTTTGGATTTGGAATTCGAGACCAGTGGGTGCGTGGGTGCCAACAATTATGGGGACTCGCGCCTGCTTGGCATAGTACGACGCTAGGATGAGGTCTCGTTGCGGCATGCCAAACCTGATGTATCTCCACAAAACGGTCAGCGGATCAGCATGAGCCTTCTGAGCAGAGTCTTTGGACACAAAATTGAGGTCTAGGTCGGAGAGGGCAGTTGCAAGACCGCTTGCTCGAGAGCCAATTACATCCAAACGCTCTAAGCTCTTGCAACCTATCCTAGCGCAGGCTTCAATATCGCTCAATGCTCGCTGGGCCGCGCTAGCCTCTTCTGCGGTCGGAGAAAAGAGTGTATTGGCAGCCTGGATTTCAGTTGTGAGTCTTTGCAGTGCAGACTGCGTCGACCTGAATTGCGCGTCTAGCTCTTGCATCCATGGTAAACGGAGATATCGAGGCACATTACCGATAATCTCCCAGTCCAATGCCAATGGCCGCGGTTTGCCTTCGTAATCTTGCACACCTGGGGCATCCGATGACTGTTCCCTTTCAAGCGCCATGCGCTTGACGGACCAGTCACCTATTCTAGAAGCCCATGCTGTTGATGTGTTGGTTGCAATTTGCTTGATTTCAACCTGCTTCGCATTGGCTTCCTGGTGCGCTACCAGAGTGTTCAAGAGACTGCTAGTGTCGATGAGGCCCGACTTATCGTCCTCGATCCTTCGTGGCTTCACCCTCGGTTCCAAGGCCTCGAAACCCCCATCTTCGCCTTTTATTTCCCAGACTTTCGGTTTCTTGCGACGCCGAGAATCGTCAGTTTTGGTGTGCCTGGTTGGATGTGTAGGTATCGAAGAGGTCCATCGAATGTGGGTGGAGTGAGATGGTTTCGATGCTTTGAAAGTCGCAGTAAGCCGCTCAGATGTGAAGAATGACGCGCTCCATTTCCGAACGGTTTGCATGAGCAATCCGTTCGTTGTCGCAGTGATTTGACAATTGCTACAAGAAGTGAATCAGCAGTGGGAAGACAAAACATAATGTAAGTTACCGAGTATCTACCGAAGATAGTGGATCGCATTGAAGCCAGCAACAACAAACCCAGCACACGTAAGCAATCCACACCTCCTATCACAAGGAGACCATTGTATGTCTCTAGTGGCTACTGACCAAGCACTGATACCACCGATACAACGACGTTTCCAACTCATAGTTGTATTGCAAGCAGCAGGGGAGAAGCGATCACAGCTTTATGGGAAGACGGTCAAGCGACCATCGTCGAAGAGTGTTCCTGGTTGTCGCAGTTGTAGCTGGCCAGGCATCGTAGCCAGTAGAGAAATCGGTAATTGGTACTACAAACTAAGTTCTACGTATATCTAGACAACTACTCGGCAAATTGATCAGCCAACACTCACGTATATTGAAGATCAAGTCCCTCAAGCTCGTTCTTCGCCCTCCAGTCGCCCATCAATTTGAAAAACGCCGGGGACCCAGCACCGTACGTGGAACCTTTCAAAGCCCTCGGATTCTCTATGCCTTCGTTGTTGTAGTAGCCAGGGGTACACTCCTTCAAGAACGGTGTCCTGAGTTTGGCCAATTCCACAATTGTTTTGGTCCAGTTCTCCTCGGCCTCGGCAGTTGGTTCAATGGTCTTGATGCCCCGTTTCTTGACCTCGCTGATCACGTACGCGATATGCATGGCTTGCTCGCCAGTGACGTGCAGAAAGTTTGGTGACAATGCAGCCTGAACAATGCTGACGAGGAAGCAGTTTGGAAATTCTCGGACAGTCCAGCCGTGGAGGGTGTTGGGTCCTTCGGCCCACTTCTCGTCAAGTGTTATGCCGTTCCGACCGTAGATCTGCATGTTTGCACGGTGGGAAAATTGTGTTGCGAGTTCGAAGCCTGTGGCGTAGATGATGCAGTCGACTTCGAACTCTTCATCGTTAGCTACCACGCCCTTTCCTGTGATGTCTTGCACGCCAACACCTTTTGTGTCAATGAGACGTACGTTGGGTTTGTTGAAGGTCTGAAGGTATTGGTCGTGGAAGCAGGGACGTTTGCAGAGTTGATTGTACCATGGTTTTAGCGCGTCGGCTGTTGCTTTGTCTTTGACTATTTGGTCAGTTCGAGCACGGACTTGTTCCATCTTTTCGAAGTCGGCGATTTGACGATTGGCGGCGGCTTTTACGGGATCTTCATCTTTTCTGCCTCTTGCTAGAAGTTTGTGGAGAATATCAGTCCAGCCGTCATTGACATAGTCATGAGGCTCGATGCCGCCATTAACAATTCTGTCGAAGTTCTCCATTCGCTCTCGTTGCCATCCCTCTTTCAAGCTAGCAGCCCATTCTGGATCAGTAGGGCGATTGCCTCGGACATCAATTGAAGACGGAGTTCGCTGGAAGACGTAAACCTGCTTGGCGTGATTCCCAAGATGGGGGACGATTTGCACCGCTGTTGCACCTGTGCCAATGATTGCGACTCGCTTGTCCGCAAGACCAGTAAGATCGCCAAGATTGTCACCTCCAGTATAGTTGTAGTCCCAGCGGCCTGAGTGGAAGCTATGGCCCTTGAACTTCTCAACGGGCAGTCCGGGAAGCTTTGGTCTATGGAGTGGTCCTGCTGCCGGAACGATAAATTGTGAACGGAGTGTGTCCCCTCTGTTGGTCTTTACCACCCAGATCTTGGCATTGTCGTCCCATGTAAGACTGTTGACTTCGGTTTGGAAAAGTGCTTTGTCGTAAAGGCCATATTTGCGGCCGATCATCTCCGAGTGACGCAGTAACTCCTTGGAATGTGCATACTTCTCTGTTGGCATGTAGTTCAATTCTTCCAGAAGTGGCATATAGATGTAGGATTCAATGTCACACTATATGTGGTCAGTTTCGACAAATGGTTGAGCTGACAGTGAATGTTTACCTGTGCACCAGGATATCTATTCCAGTACCATGTGCCACCGAAATCACCTGCCTTCTCGATCATGCGAAGGTTTGTTATACCTTTCTCTATCAGACGCACAGCAACAAGCTGTGCACCATACCCACCACCGATGATGACGACTTCCGTATCCTCATCGACGGGGTCTCTTGTAAAGCCGGGTTTGACCCACGGATCTACCAAGTACTGACTCAGATGTCCATCGGTAAGTCTGTATTGAGCAAGGCCTCCTCCAACAGCGAGACGCTTGTCCCTCTCCTCCAGATACCTTTGCTTGAGCTTGACAGGGTCAAAGGGCAGTTCCTTGGGTTCTTTGACTTCTTCGATGCTGGCTTCTAAATATGCCTTCTCAGGTTTGGGACCAAGCAAGTCTACCTTCTCGAGGATTTCAGCTGTGGTAGTCATTTGGCAGCAAAGATACCCAACGAGTTTCGAGCGTTCCGCAGAATGGGTTCAAGCCAACAGCGCTGAAGCAGATTGTGATGCCTTTGACTCTTCCTTTATATGGATTGACGTGCTAGCTAGACCGATCAAGATTGGAATTGTCAAGAGGTTGGAAGTGGCTGAGAAGTCTACAAAACCGCGAGACTGATACAGTAAGGTTGGCACAGTAAGCTTGACACAGTAAGACTGACACAATAGGTTTTCAAGGCATGTACCTCTTTAAGTATACCCAGCCTCTGCCGCGGCAGGATTCGAGATATTCCAGTACATCTGGTTTACAGGGTCATATGGGAAAGCCATCAAAAACAACACACCTTGATTGGTTGCTATCTCGGGAAGTGGGAGACAAGGCCCCCGCATGTAAGATGTTCCCTCGAGAAAGTCGGCTACCTGCCGAGGCAGCCACGAACAGTGTGCTTCATGGGAAGGACACCGAATGATGAATCGTGGCATAAAGAGGCAGTCTTTGTTCGAATCTAGTGGTCAGCTAGAAGATCTCGTGCGAGGTAGAAGAGTCTTGCTATATTCATGCCGCGGGGTTTCGCCCCGAGAGCACTCGTAACTGAGAGTGAACTTATGTCGGTCGAAGGAAGAGAGTACGGTCTCCGGCTGATAAAGCTCCGGAAGGATACTCAGCACTACCAGCGACTGAGAAAGAAAGTCGAGATGAGACCATGGTATGTACATGTGTCTAGGTAGTGGTACTGTATAACAGAGAACAAAATACTGCAGGAGACTCCTCAATTTCACAGCATTTCTTGTTCTCTCAGCTCCGAGTCTGAATCACAGGACTTTGTAGGTATTTGACAATGCGAGATGAACATCTTGTACGGATAGGTGTCACGCATGACGATATGCTGCTCTGCTTTATGGGCAATGTCTATCTTGAAGCTCAAAACAATCGTGGTTGGATGGTTGACGAGCAAATTGAAACGCGATACACGTTAATGCTTAATGCCTGCGCGCAGCTCTCGCGTCGTCCCACTCCGATGCCCATCAGCGTCACCGCAATCTCTGCTAATCAACCATAACATTGACCCCTCTGACAGGTCGTAACGGCGAAGTTGGAAGTCTCACATCACATCGAGCTTAATCATCTGTGAACTTGGCCGGGAGAGTTACTCCTGTCCTTAGTTGATGCTAAGCAACGCCGTAAACAGCCATGGCGGCACCTTTGCGTGAACCACCGTCACCCTCTTCTGCTTCTCATACTCCTCAGCTGAGCTCGTCCCGGTCGAGCATAGATACTTCTCGATCACCTCGCCTTGGCCATGCAGGGCTCCACATCCAGAACCCGAGCAGTGCAGCTCAACACAGACAAAGCTTTGGAGACATACGATATCCTCCGAGCCCCAGGTCTACCAGGCATGCATCAATATCATCCATAGCGGTTCAAGATCTCATAGACAACCCACCCAACGCTGCATCCGATCCAAGATTTGCGAACCGCGACTGGCGAACAGTTCGTTTAGGGGAGCTTACGAGTTCGGAAGATTTGCAATTTATTGACGTTGGTGCAAGTGTGGAAGAAGCTACAAATGTAGGCACAGACGTTGTCAGATGTTGAGGTCAAGTACATAACTAACAACGATAGCTTCTGATCGACTCCGGTGCACCAGTCCTCCTGCTTCGTGACCCCAAATCCACCGCTCCCATCGTCGGAACATTCGATTACACCTCTCTGAACGCATACCTACTGACGGTCGTGGGAATAGCACAACCGAATGATGAGCACGTGGAGAGGTTCGCAAGACTTGCACAGAAAGCTAGCCAGGGCAAACCTATCCCTCTGCGTGATGTGCGTGGCTTGGGCCGTCAAGATCCGGTGACCTTCCTGCCAGAATCCGCCGACTTGGTTAAGGCGATCGAAATATTTGGCAAAGGTGTACACCGTCTCTTAGTTGCAAGAGAGGGTACAGACGGCAAGATTGAAGTCACTGGCCTACTTAGTCAAACAAGATTGATGCGTTTCCTATGGGAGAACGGTCGAAACTTTCCTGTTATTGACCAACTCTATTCTCAACATCTCCGTGACTTGAAGATCGGCTCTAATAATGTCATTGCTATCAAGTAAGTCTGCAGGTAAGCATGGCAAGGGTTCACTCTAATACTTGAGACAGTGGAGATCGCCCTCTCGCCGAAGCACTTGTACTTCTACTGGATGAAGGCGTTTCATCGTTAGCAGTGCTCGACAATGCCAGTAATGTTGTTGGTAACATTTCCACCGTCGACACCAAACTTCTAACCAAGTCGTCTTCCCTACCTCTACTCCGCAATACATGCATTCACTTTGTATCGGTAATTCTTTCTAATCGTGGCATGTACGAAGGCAAGGACTCTTTTCCTGTCTTCCATGTAACACCTATGAGCACTCTTGCCCACACTGTTGCAAAACTGGTAGCCACCAAAAGTCATCGCATGTGGATCACTGAACCCATGTCACCAATGTCGTCTGGACCACCAACCCCGGCACTGCACACAGCAACCATGGCACCACTGTCGTCGCATAGTTCGTCGATGTCTCTTGGCCCAGGACAGCATTTTTCCCAACCACCACAGGCTACCTCATCTGACCCACTCCACGTTGCGGACGCATCACCCAAAACGCCTACGATATCACCTTCAGGACCTTCCATTTCTGCTAGCGCACTACCGGGAGCACGGATTAGTGGCCATCTCGTCGGGGTGGTTAGCTTGACAGATATCTTGATTTTGTTTGCCAAGGTAGGTGGGCTCGAGACCGCCGACCCGAACGAGATTAGATTGCGACGTAGGAGGTCATCAAGTAGCAGCGTGAGGAGAAGTTTGGACCTTGGTTCCAGGCCTTCCCGGCCATCAGGAGATTTGAGCAGAAGGATATCTGACAAGGGTTGATTGTGGTCATCTATAAAGGACTCTCGACTCTCTTCCAAGCTAAGTAGCATATCGCGCTCTATATACCAGCATCGTGCTAAACAAGTTATAACCATCTTGGGGCAGAAGTTGATCTAAGCCAATCAGATTGTGACTTTTGGCAGTCAAATTACTCCACGTGGCTGATTGTTATTTCATTCAAATTGCCGAAGCAGTTCAGTAGTAGCCATCAGATGTATACTTCCGGTACTTCTCGTCATCCACAGTACTCATCATGAACCATCATGATTTGCGCCACAGGCAGGATTATCTATAATTCTTTGGCACAAAGTATTGTAGTCTGACTGCCATTTCGACAGCAATGTCGACTCCTCGAAGCCTCCTATGCATTGCCCACAACATCCCAAGCATACATAGTGGCAATATAATGACTTGAGTACACTTCATACTTCGATCTGGTGATGAGGAATTGATCAGAGCTTTGAGCTCTGAGCAATGCTTGACTCGGTATATCAAAACTGAATAAGAAGTTTGACGAGTCGATGATGCCAGCAAGGGTGAGAGGTAACGTACCTGAACCTCTTATGCAGTCGTAGTTTAGCTAACACACTCTTTGTCACAGATGAAGCAAGGCAAACGATTTTCCATCGTTTATGATGATCGGAGATCTATGGCCTTTATCTCCACCATTGCACCAGACATCGAAGTGGCCTCTATCAAACCGCGTACTTTGCTTTAGTGTCATTGACAAACAACCACCACATGGCACAGTGATAAGACGACGCTTGTACAGCGCTGGCCTATCCAGCCAATTCACGAATAGAATTTAGCCACGTCTTTCTTGATCATTTGTCTCGCACTATATCGCTATTTGCAGTCACCAGGGTAGCCTTTGTACGCTGTCAGACCAGGACATACCTCAATCGTCAAGCATTACGACCAGGAGTTTCCATCCACAGCATGTCTGGGCGATTGCACAAGCACTCTCCGTCGATTCAATACAAGAACCAAGCACATGGACCACCTCCAAGAATGTCTTCATTGTCTTCTATTGCGGTGCCAAGGCACGCTCCGCCGCCGATTCCATTATCGCAGATGTCGTTTGAAGAACTGATGAAGATTCTACCAACGCTCAATGCCGCTATAATAGCCCACGACTGGATGCCATGTATGCAGAAGCGTCAGCAGGAGATCAAGAAGGTAATGGAGAGCAAAACACTCAATACGGATGTATCTGAGGTAAGTTTGAGGACCTTGGATCAGGTAAGTTGATTGCGATGGTTTGATGCTTAGAGCTGATGCAGTCAAGGATCTCCTCAAAACCATAGAAGGTGCTAACAGTACTGCGTCCACATTCTACACACTCTTCGAAACTGTAAAGGATTTACAAGATACCAATCTCAAGGACCAAATCGCCGAACTTGATGAAGCTAATGCACGACGATTAGAAGCAGTAGTTGCACTTGCGAGACATGTTGCCATGCACAAAGAAAAATGCGCTGAATACGAACGCAAAATCACCGTAATGCAACACAAGTCACAACAATCCCTTGACATTGTTCAAGCATTTGTCCACGAGAATCTTGCAGACGCTTTAGACAAGTCGCCTCAAGCGCAAATCGAAGACGTTCTTCGAGTATTCATGCATCGAAACAATGACATTACATATTCGGCGAAGCACGTCCCCGGCGCACTGTTCGACGAGGTTCAGAAAGCATTGAACGAGGTAGCCTCTGAGCGTGATGAGCTGAGAGATATCTGTAACCAACAAGCGACTACTGTTCATGAACAATCACACGAGCTTGATACGTACATCAGTCGAATGGCAAAGGTTATTGGCCTTATCCAAGAGAAAGAGAAAGTCAATGGGAAGCTCGAAAGAGAGAACGAAGGATTACGCAAAGATCTTGAAGCACTTACCGATGCTGTTAGAAAGCAGAAGGTTCATGACGAGAAAATCAGGCGGATGCCGAGCGACGGTCATGCTTTCCAAGGTTATATGGATGATGACATCTGGGCGCGAGACGCAGAAATCATGAATCTCAGACGCAAGCTAGAACAGGCCTTCTACCGAGAACGACAACTCGATAATCAGCTCAAGCAATTTGTACAATCATCGCAGAGCGAGCGACTAGACAAGCGACCGAATCGGCTCAAGCGGCTCCTCACGGGAAATTCGTACTCACAAGAACACCCGCTCATGCTTCCCAAAGGCAATAGTATGCTCGACCTAAGCTATGCAGCAGTCTCCATTTCCAACAAGTCAAATGGTCACAATGGTGAATCGTATCCATTAACCAAGACCGCTAGACCGTCTCCCACGACAGCAGCCTTCTACGCCGATGACCAGATGTACGCCCCTGACCTACTATTACCACGCAATCTTCGAGATGAGCGATCTTCAATTGATCTTCCGCCTCGATTTCGGTCCACTTTCGATACCCAACAACCACATTCGGAGGACATTGAGACAGCAGTATCGAGCCGCTTCCAAATGCCAGTGAACGTCCGTTCGACTGTCTCGACACCACGGCCACTCACTCCAAAAAGTCAAAGCTCAAGTTCGAATTCTATTCCCTTCGAAGAATTGCAGAATTACAGTCGATCCTGTGCTCAACCCGGAAACAGCAAACCAGTGGTAGGTATTCCGAGATCCGCGAGCATGTTATTTGCAGAGCACGACTTTACTCAACCAGCAACCGCCCATCAACGAGTCTTGAGTGGAATCACGGAAGTATCAGAGACGGGTACAACGGAACACAAGCGCAATAGTCAAAGCCTGGACAGTGTCGACAAGAAGATGTACCGGGACAGCCTCGCAGCATTTGGAAACTTGGATATGAGGTAGTTCAACTAATGTGTTGGATCAACCTGTGAGAGTGGATTCGTGCCACGTGCCACACCTTTTCGACACCTTGGTGCGTCAGGTCGGGATTTGTTGGGAGCTATCACAATTTAATTGCCTCCCAAGAATTTCCAGCAGCGCTTGAGCTGGAATGAGTTGCTTCAGAAGCATCACAATGCAAAGTCAAGCACAAGGTGGAACCTTAGCAGGCAGAAACGTTGAGACAAGAACCGAGGCTTTCAGGTAATTCTGCTTTTGTGGACGGAGGAATAGCGCACTCTGCAGCACGAGAATCTTGCCTACTAAAGCATCGGTTTGTATTCCAATGAGGATGCTGGTTGTCTTGTAGTCGCTGCAACAGTGCAATAATTGCAGGAATCAGCTACTTAGATGCATTCGACTGCTATAGTCACATGTACCGTTAAGTTATGAATTTAGTATAGGAATACTTGGTTCCCTCCAAATGCCATTCCCGTGCGCCCACGCCATATTGAGTTTCCACATGCATGACGCGAAGCACCTTCCGCTCCGTGAGCACTAACACGCTTAAGGAATAGCTCAAATACTCCTTGGCTCAAACGCTCCTAACCAATCCTCATAAGACATTCAGAACGATAACAAACTCATCCACAACAACCCCTTCAACTCCAAACTCCAACTAACATAAACATTCACCTCCACCTAACCACACTCTTCCCCAATAAATAATAAAAATGACAACCAACCTACAGAAACCCCCACCCCACCCTCAACAACCAACACAAACATCAACATCAACATCAACATACATCCCCCTCTCCCAACTCACAACCCCAACATTCAACCCGTACCTCTACGCCAACTCCCTCGTAAAATCAATCAACAACACCCCCTCCCACCCTACAGAAACCCAAATAGACCTAACAACCCCCCTCCAAAAAAACCCTCTTCGACCTCCAGGAAATAGACACAAGCATCCACACCCTGACATCTCGCAACGCGCTTGATATCTTGCAGTATACAAAGACTCAAAACGAGACGGCGCAACGGTTGCTGGAGAGAATCGATGAGGAGAGGGGGCGGTTGGTGGGTGATTTTGAGAGGGTGAGAGGGGAGGTGCTGGGACGGTATGAGCGGGCGGAACGGGCTAGGTTGGGGGCGGAGAGGAGTTTGGAGGTGCTTAGGATTGGGAGGGGGGTTGGACGGGTTATTGGGTTGGCGAGGCGGTTTGAGGCGTTGGTTGGAGAGGGATTTGGAGGTGGTGGGGAGGGACTGGTGAAAGGTGGAGGGCCGAGGGAGGATTTCAGGAGTGTGGTTGAGGCTTGTGGGGTTTTGTTACGGTTTAGAGAGGTCATGAGCGGTGCTGAGGCAGCGGAGTTAGGGAGGGTGAATGTGGTGAGGCAGGTTAGGGGACGGGTTTTTGAGGATGGGGAGGCGAGAATCTTGGACTGGGCGAGGAGAGGGGTTAGGGAGTTCAGTGTGGCTATGCTTGTTGGGAGTGGAACGACTGTGGGTGGAAGAGAGGGCGAGGAAGCGAGGGCGAGGTTTACTGCTGCGGTGCATGTTTTGTATTTGCTTTCGCCAGCGCCGAGGTCGGAGGGACGGAAGATGAGGAAGGAGGAGTTCGAGGCGGAGTATTTGCTCAGGGCTTTGCAGGGGTACTTGACTACGGCTATTACGTCTTCGGCGGCGGGGATTGGGAGGGGGTTGGCGCAGTTGCCGGGGCTGGAGAGGGCTTTGACGGAGACGAGTGCGAGGTGTCAGAGTGTTACGACGCTTGAGATTTTGCTCAGGACCATAGCGCCACCGGAGCATTTACTGCTTGCGAAGGATGAGGAAAAGAGCAATAAAACGAAAAAGCAAGACGAGGATGATCTGGAAGAGGAATTTGACGATCTGGATATTGAGGACGACGACACGTTGATTGATGGAGAGGAAGAGCAGGAAAACCTCCTTGATCAATTGCTGTCCTCGCTCGACACAGCGTCGTTGGCGTCGTACTTCTGGAGATCGTTGGCGAGCTCGTTGTCCTCGAAGGTACAAGAGATCATGAGCAGAGGTGGCGTGTCAGCGCGGACACTGAAGAGTAATAAAGAGGCAGTAAGGGCGGAGATTAGAGATTGCGTGCTGCGAGGCTCAAAGATGCCAAGTCAGCTGATGGGTAAGAGTAGCTCTGGTACAGAAGAAGTCGTGGGTAATTGGGAGCGGGAGGCTGCTGTTATGGTTGGGAGCGTGATAGGTCCACTAGGTCGGTAGCTGTAGACCCGACTCATGTTACGGGTAACAACGATACATCGAGACCGTGGAGTGTAGATATCGTTGATTTGCATCATGCAACGCTATGCCGCTCAAGCTCTTGTACAGAAAAACGTCTTTTGTTCATACATCCCAAATGGCAAGTTGACATGACTTTCAGCCAAACCACTTCTTCGCACCTTTCGCCTTCGCTGCGGCCACAGCATCCTCCTTCTGTATTTGCGCTATCGTCTGATCTCGTTTCCAATCTTGAATTCGCTTCTCTTTGAAATATTTTATCTGAATTACTTTGTCAGCCTTGACCACTACATTAACTCGCAGGGATTGTCTAAATGCTTACCCAACTCCTGGCGCAATCTCGTTCGTAATCTGTGACCTCTTGCGGACAAACTTTCCTTGATTTTTCGTCTTCTCGGATGGCATCTAATATGTCGTTCTTGTCTAGACATTGAAAGAATACATCTCTTGATTCGTAGCACATTTCTCTTTTGCTTCGATCTGGTGCCACGAAGCCGCCGTCTGGTGTCTTTGGTGCTTCCGGTTGCGCGGGCTTAGAGGAGCCCGTTACCCAGTCGGGTAGTCCATATGCCATAGTGAAACGAATACGAAGTTCGAAGTTTCTTGTGTATGCGCAATGAAATGAGACAAGCGGATTAACTGCTGGTCTGAATGATACTGAGTATAGAGGCCGGACTATTGCGATGCAACTTCAATCGTGAGCAATGATGGTGATGATCTCGAGCTGTTCAACGTGCTCGGTATGGATGATTTGAAGGCTTTCAGATGCGGCGAAAGGACAGCGGACGCTAAATTTAAGCTTAAATGGGCAACCCCGATTCGCCTGGCGCGACGCCGTCGATCTATTCAAGATGAACTGAATGCGATCTGTGACTTTTTCCAACAAATAGGCATCTATCATCAGCGCATACAGCCTTCACCGAGAACACGAGAGCAAAGCAGATTGGGAGTCGCCAAGTGCTTGATAGTCCTCCCAAGTCGTTCAGATGCTGTGTATACACCATACTTGTCTCCTTCGATAGCAGATGCCACCTCGGCGCAGGAGACCACCACGCGCTGGCGCCCTTTCCGAATTCCCACCACTTAAGATCATCCGCTCGATTCTCTTGCTCCAACTAGCCTACTATGCCACTGCGATACTCCTCATCCTCTTCACTGTGGTCGTGTTCGGACAGACCTTCTCAATAGAATTGGTGTTTGACTGGAACATTGTGAAAAGGGATAACACACTGGGATGGTTGGTCGCTATTGTCTGGCTTCTTGCAAGCTTTTTAACGTAAGAATTCACCAGGACCAATTCAAGATGTGGTAGGCTGACATAGTCACAGAGTTATACCTATAGTATTGCTGGTAGCACGGAGTAAACTGGTTCCAGACTTTGCGCTGACGATACATTTTATACATTTAATTGCGACTAGTCTGTACACAAAAAAGATACCCGTTAACCTGCTATGGTGGGTATTGCAAATAGCGAGTTCGACGCTGATGATTTCTTTGGGAGTTTGGGCTTGTCGATATAGGGAGATGCAGCCAATTTCATTTTCGACATTACCGGGGAGTGCTAAGACAGGTAGCAATAAAACGCAGACCAATGGGAATACTGGAGGCCCATCGTACGAGATGGTGCTGCAAAGGGAAGATGGCCAGCCGTGAAGATGGAGTTAGGTACGGTTCTCATGATCAGGAAAAACTTATCTTACTCGGCCGTCCCGACGTGAGGCGTCTTGATCACTTTCTTGCATTGTCCGCTTTCATCTCTCGCAATTATCCATTTCCGTATGAGTGTGCGCCAATGTTTTATTTCGGGAAAACAGTTCCGTCCCCGAGGCATTACTCACTTCATCGTGAAGAATGACGATATCGAGTCGACGATCGAGGGTGTGTGCTTCACGACAATGCCACGGTCAGAGCACTGAAACTCAAGGCCTTGCGGGAGTGGTCGTCAAGAAGGTAGGGCTCCGGCTAGTTTACGTGGCTACCTGGACACGATACAGAATGGGACCCCCCATTTATTGTCCCTATGTTTAAAAGACCGCAATTTTCGTCTTCGGATTCGAGATTATTTGTGGAGAATCGGCAACCATTCTTTACCAGGCATTTAACAGCCATTCACGTTGTCACTCCCCTTTTTGGCACTACAACGGACGAATCACTAGTGACAACACCGTTGTCATTGTCAAACTGAACAGTGGAGGCCAAGCGGTCATGTTAACACTACATATTTGTCTTGGGCCTTTCATATGGTGACCAAAAATGTAAAGGTTTGGGATCCTGGTCGTAGCAAATGAGTAATGATGAAAACTAGAGGGCCATGCTTCTCTTCAGAGCATCCCGATGCTATTGGTGTAAACTTTTGTGTCTTGTACAGGAGCATAACAAGACAGTCTCGGATTTGATCTTCCATTGCTTGCGAAATTCGAACGTGGCTTGGAAAACTCAGGCCTAGGCATCGTGTACCTATGTTCCGCAGTGGTCGGTCCTGCCAAGAACTCCGCTCGGATTCACTCCGAAAATCCGCACTAGTAAGACTGGAGCCAAAGCCCCTTTCCACACATGAGCAACGACAACAACAACATCGACAACGTTCTCGTGGAGATGCTTTTGCATCACTTCCCATGTCATTGCGCTCGTTGCTTTCTTCGCTAACGCGCATTATTGTGTTCGCATCACTGGTCTCAACGGTATATTTGTACCTTTACCCCTTTTGGTCTGGCTGCGCTTTTCCTAGCACGACCGGCTCCGTATACGATGGCTTTAAGAACACTATAGCACGGCATGCAAGTCCTACAGAACTGTCCGATGAAGCGTTAGCACCTTTCCGCCTCCTCGTCCTTGCGGATCCGCAGTTGGAAGGGGACAGCTCTCTTCCCAACCCCGATGATGCTCTACTTGCAAAACTCCGTTCCCATGCGAACCGCATAACCCAAACCGAGGTTTCCGCATTAGCCTCCGTTATCTTCGAGGTCACACGAGAGTTTTTCCTTGACGACATTCCTCGCTCCCTTTGGGCTACCCGCAAGACACTCGACTTGTTCGGTAATGATTACTACCTAGCCCACATCTACCGCACCCTTCATTGGTGGACGAAGCCAACACATGTTACTGTTCTTGGCGACTTGATCGGCAGCCAATGGGTCAGTGACGATGAGTTTGAATGGCGAGGCCGGCGGTATTGGGAACGAGTCCTCGCCGGTTCTCGACGAGTCGACGATGAATACATGACTATGTATGAGAAAGAGAATGGCGATCAACATCCTATACCGATTGGCAGTAACACCTCAGACTGGCAAAAGCAAGTCATCAACATAGCAGGCAACCACGACATTGGCTACGCAGGTGATATTTCATTCGCACGGGTTGAGCGTTTCGAGCGTATCTTCGGAAAGCTGAATTGGGACATCAAGTTTGAGTACTCATCCGATTTGCTTCCGCGAGGCTACGCCGGTGACAACGTTCCAAGTTTGCATATGATAATCCTCAACTCGATGCTTCTCGATACACCAGCCTTAAACAGTACGCTTCAAATGCAGACCTTCGAATACCTCAACAACCTCATCGTTTCCCGTCTTTCTCCTGTTGACAACACTCGTAACAACAGTTTCACACTCCTTCTCACTCATGTACCACTGCACAAGGAGGCGGGTGTGTGCACCGATGGCCCATTCGTCGACTATTGGGATTTCACAGACGCGAACGGTAAGTTCGAAGCGGGGGGATTAAAGGAACAGAATCATCTCAGTCAGCACGTCAGCGAGCATGGAATCTTGCAAGCGATTTTTGGTCTTAGTGGGAACTTGGATGCGACAATGGGTGGTGTTGGTAGAAAAGGTTTGATATTGAACGGGCACGACCATGAGGGTTGTGATGTTGTGCACTATGTCGAGAGATATAATGCTACACCAGTCGTTGAAGTCAAGGTAGAGGTAGACGATGTGATGAGTCCTCCGGCTGTTGATAGTGGTCCCTGGAAAGCCGAGGATTTTCTTTTGCCAGATCAGCTTGAGAGTCTGAACCCAGACTCGCTAGCCACTCAAGACAACGACAACGAACATCGAACAGAAGACACGAACTCCCCACTACCCTCGGGTGCTACATCAGGAACCCCTATTTCCGACCCGCACAGCACTCTTCTAGACGAACTATCTACCACAACCCCCGCCTCCTCCTCATCATTAACGACACTACCAGAACCAACCGCAACATGGCGCTGGAAATCCGCTCGTACTACCAAGTACCCACCACCCAGCCCTCCCTTCTCCGATCCCCTATCCTCCACAATCCCAGACCCAATAATCTCTCTCCGCGAAATCACACTCCGCTCTATGATGGGCTCGTACTCGGGCAACGCAGGGCTACTCTCCTTATGGTTCAACTACACGACTCATACATGGGAGTACAGCTTCACGACTTGTGCGGCGGGTGTGCAGCATATTTGGTGGGCGGTTCATGTGGTTGATATCATTGCTATTATGGCGTGCGCAGGATGGGTTATTGAGTGGGTGGTTAGGCGGCGTGGTTGGGGGAGGAAGAAGGTTGTTGTGAAGAGGGTTCGGATGGTGAGCTATGTGCGTGAGAGGCCTAAGGGTTCTGCGAATGGAGTGGTAGAGGGTGATGGAGGGGTTGTGGGGCAGGTCAGGAGGGTAGATGAGATTAAGGAGCAGGCTGGGGTGGCTGGTAGGGCGAGAAGCGGTGGGAATAAGAGGAGGGTTTATAGCCATGTTGTTAGATAATGAAATGTAGGTGTCTAGAGTGTTTAGAATATTTCTTGTATGTCGGTTTAGACGAATTACTTGGTTGTTCTGATGTATCAATTCTGATCCTCCTAGCAGTAACAATCGTGCGGTATCAGTCCCAGCCTTCGACGAGTCTCTGCATGTCTTTCAGTTTCGCTGCGATCAGTGTAAACGACACTAGCTAGGCGTCGAGTCTTCAGGACTTCTAGTCTGCCTTTCGACAATACGAGCCACACAACCACACTACAGCAGGAGCCTCACAGGTCGACTTCACCGAAACAGTCCAATTATTCACAGGATTACATGCCAAGTACTTTCCCCAGATCATCACTGTGGCATTCCAGTATGAAATCCAGGCTGGCGTGGTCGATGCTTGATGCGAAATGCCATGGAAGCTGGGTGGAAGTCAGAAATTCGATAGGATTGTGCTGCATGAGAATGCTAGACTCGTGCACCCGTGAACTAAGCTGCAATGCCACGGAAACCTGGGCATTTGCTAGATATCAAGAAGTGATATGAATTCCAGGCTCTTACTCCCTATCCTGTTCCATTGCAGTCCGGGCTCTGGCGAAAAGCCTGCTGTTTCATCCTCTTCGCGAATTAGAACTCTTACGTCGCTACTTCGCCATCTGTAAGCGCCCTGCTCTCCACGTACTGTGCGGCGGTATGCAATTCATGAAAGCTGTATTGGAGACAATGCCAAAGGATAGGGTAATACATTCTCTCCTCACATCATTTCGTACTGCAAAGCCTCATGTCTCCCACCTAGCGACAGCTCAGATTGCGACATAGCGGGCGCTTCGTGGATATTGCTTCGCTGGGCATCCTTATCCTGAATCACGGTAGCTCTACTGTGCTCTTGAATCCTTCGTTTTTTGGCAATGATCTTGTGAGCCAAGTAGGAGGCTAGAAGAAGCAGTGCCACCAATCCAATCACTATACCTGCTATTGCACCACCAGCCAGATTATGTGTGCTCGACTTGCTGCTGCCAACAACCTCGACGCCGTGCTGCCTGACGGTTTAGCTGATGTCGTCACACTGGTGGACGGGGAAGAGGTTACTGTTGCTGATGTCGTGTTCGTTATCCACTCGTTTGGAATCGATCCAGTAACATTCCAGAGCCATCTCTCGTTCACGTCGTGGGTCGGAGGTGAAGGTTGTACAAAGACAGTGATGTCGTCAACGCCTCGAACGTCAAGAAAGCAGTTTGTGCCATTTGCGACGTTAGTTATCTTGTAATAGCCATCAGCATCTGATAATTGAAACTGCCAATGCTGCCACGTAGCTCCTTCATCTACCTCCTGCAACGACCTTCTTCCTCCCCCAACCACGCCGCCTAACCACCCACTCAATAACCCATCCTGCGCACGCCATAATAGCAATGATATCAACCACATGAACCGCCCACCAAATATGCTG